>LSQX01082842.1_pt2 | contig 10280 bp, 6 predicted proteins | sample 654561 | NCBI WGS metagenome assembly LSQX01 (sample SAMN04489861, study PRJNA283612) | anaerobic digester metagenome | isolation source: 4 biogas reactors fed with cattle manure at either 37C or 55C with and... | place: Denmark: Kongens Lyngby | collected 2014
TAAGAGGCAAGCTGTTGGGAAAGTATCCCGGCGGCATAATCGCTAATTTCTGTTGTGCGGCTTCCAAGTTCGGAGCCAAGACCGGAATAGTTACGACAGTAGGCGAAGATAGTTTTGGCCAGACCGCCATTGAAGGCCTGGATGAGTTCGGAGTTGACCGCGGTGGACTAGTGGTGAAGAAGGGCGAATCGACGTATTTCGGTGTGATCTACTTGGATTCGACAGGCGAGAAAGCTTTGGTTGTTGTCGAAACCCCCATCCTTGTTCCATCCGTTGATGATATCGACATCGACTACCTCAACAGATCCCGTTATGTGCACTTGACCTCCCTCGATCTTGAACTCGCTAAATTTGTTGCATCCAGCGTCAATGATGATGTGAAGGTATCCATCGATATTGAACCTACTGCTGACAGCAGCGGGCTCAGTTTCTGGGAGGATGTTCTCAGGAAGCTTGATATCGTTTCTCTGAATGAAGCAGGGTTGAGGGCCTTGGTTCAGACTGAGGACATTCATTCAGGCGCCAAGACTCTGTTGGAATACGGTCCCGAAATTGTGGTCGTAACGAGTGGCGCAAGCGGAGTAGACCTGTTCACAGGTGATGACCACTTCCATGTCCCTGCTTTCAAGGTGCCAGTGGTCGACACGACTGGTGCAGGAGATTGCTTCAATGCCGTGTTTTTATCCGGCTTGGTGAAAGGTTTGGACCTTGTGGAGGCCGCCAATTATGCAAATGCTGCAGCAGCGTTATCGATTCAACATGTAGGAGCTAGAGCAGGATTGCCAACAGAAGCCGACACAAGGTCCTTTTTTAGTAGCAAAATATGAAGCCGCTAAGAAGCTGATTGATGAAAGGTATGTGGTCCTTATGAGCGCTGTGCCGCCAAAACCGAATGCGTTGTCACAAATATTTGAGCGTCCTAAGCCATTGATAGGCACGATTCATTGCTTGCCTTTCCCCGGGTCTCCTCAATACAAAGGCGAAGACCTTGAGATTGCGATCAACCATGCTGTAGAGGAAGCAGTGGCGTACGAAGAGGGAGGAATGGATGGAATAATCCTTGAGAACTCCGGAGATTACCCTTTTCTCGCACCTGGAGATGTCGGGTTTGAAACTGTTGCAACTATGACAGCAGTCGCTTGTGCCGTGCGTGATGCAATAGACATACCGGTCGGAGTCATTATTAATTGGAACGCGGCCATGCCCGCCTTGGCAGTAGCCAAAGCTTCAGGCGCAGCGTTCATCAGGGTCAATGAGTGGGTAAATGCGTACGTATCCAACTCTGGGATCATTGAGGGAGATAGTGGCAACATCCTCCGCTACAGAAACATCATAGGAGCTGAGAACGTCAAGATACTTGCGGACGTAAATGTCAAACATGGAGCGCATGCGCTTGTTGCAGATCGTTCCATATCGGACCAGGCTTGGGACGCAGAATACTATGATGCAGACGTGATCATTGTCACAGGCACCAAGACGGGATCGACTGCTCCGATTGAAAAGATCAAGGCGGTACGGGCAGGAACCAGCCTTCCACTAATAACAGGAAGTGGCCTGTCTGTCGACAACGCTGATGATATCATTCCACTCGTAGACGGAGCCATCGTTGGCACCAGCCTTAAGGAGAAGGGCGTTTGGTGGGGCCGAGTTGAGGTGGAGCGCGTCAAGAGACTAGTTGACGCAGTTAGCAAGTTCCGCTGATCAACGCAGGCGGCCTACATTTGAGAGATGGTTGAACGAGACGAACACAGGAGTAACCAGCTAGTGTCTTGTCACCAAATCAAAAACGAGGGAAAGCAAATGGAATACATGCTAGAGATGAATCACATAGACAAGAGTTTCCCCGGAGTCAAAGCCTTGTCTGACGTGACCTTGAAGGTGAAGCCTGGAGAGGTCCACGTGCTCCTGGGCGAAAATGGAGCTGGGAAATCCACTCTTGTCAAGATACTTGCAGGAGTTTATCGAAAGGATGCGGGCGAGATCATCTTGGGTGGCCAGAAGGTGGACTACTCATCCACTAACGAAGCTTCCAAGCTGGGGATAAGCATGATATACCAGGAACTCAACATGATCCCTGACCTTACGGTGGCCGAGAACATCTTCGTAAACCGGGAGTACCTCAAGGGCTGGCCCAAGCATGTAGACTGGGAGAAGATGAACTCTGAAGCCGCCAAAGCATTGAAGAAGCTGAATGCTAAGATTTCCCCAATGCAAAAGGTGAAGGAACTGACTACCGCACAGAAGCAAATGGTGGAGATCGCTCGTGCAATTTCGGCAGACTCCAGGATTATCATCATGGATGAGCCAACAGCTTCGCTGACGGAGAACGAGATCGGTGAGTTGTTCAAGCAGATAAGGCTCCTTAGCAAGGAAAAAGTTTCGATAATATATATCTCCCACAGGCTGAACGAGGTAAAGGAGATTGGTGACAGAGTCACTGTTCTAAGAGATGGACAGTATATCGGGACTAGGGATATCGAGGAAGCCGAAACTGATGATCTCATTAGGATGATGGTGGGAAGAGAGATCACGCAGTTCTTCCCCAAAACCGTTGCGAAGAAGGGCAAAGAAGCCCTCCGTGTAGAGCACGTGCGTAGGAAGAACGTGCTACACGACATATCCTTCTCTGTGCATGAGGGAGAAGTCCTGGGCTTTTCGGGACTGATCGGTTCAGGAAGGACTGAACTTATGCGGGCTATCTACGGAGCTGACACAGATGTTTCCGGGAGTGTTTATGTTGAAGGCAAGAAAGCGGACATCAGCTCCCCCCAAATGGCTGTTGAGAGCGGGATAGCACTTCTTACCGAGGACCGCAAGAACCTGGGAGCAGTCCTCAACTTCCCCATCTATCAGAACATTACCCTCGCGTCCATGGACCGGTTTTCGGCGAATTCCATTATCGATCATAAAGCTGAGAGAGGTAGATCCCAGGAGCTGTTCTCCATGTTCAATGTAAAGGCCCCCTCAATAGATAGTGTTACACGATCGTTGAGCGGAGGCAATCAGCAGAAGGTCCTCCTGGCAAAATGGCTTGCCACGAAACCGCACGTGCTGCTCCTGGACGAACCCACCCGCGGCGTCGACGTGACGGCGAAGCGCCAAATCCACGAGGCCATCATGACGCTCACCGGGCAGGGCACGGCCGTCCTGCTGATCAGTTCCGACCTGCCGGAACTCGTTGGCATGTCGGATCGCGTGCTCGTCATGCGCCAGGGCCGGTTGATCGGCGAAATGGAGCGGGAGGAGCTATCTGAGGAGGCCGTCCTGCTCGCCGCGAACGGCCACTATGCGTTTCGCGCTCCCGATGCCGCCGCCTCGAATGCCGGGCGCGGCGCCGTCCGCACCACGGCTTCCGGCCAGGAGGGCGAACACTCGTGAACGCCCAGACCACTTTGCCTTCGCCGCGCAGCGCCGCCCGGGCCGTTCTGGAGACCGCGGGCATCTACGCCGTCGCCGCGGCCCTGCTTGTCGCGGGCGCACTTGTATCCCCCGACTTTCTGACCGCGGAAAACCTGCTGAGCATCCTGAGCGGCGTGGCCCTCCTGGGGATTGTGGCCTGCGGCATGGCGTTCGTCACCTACTCGGGCAATATGGCTGACCTTTCACTTCCCGCGACGATGGCTTTCTCGGGCATCATCGCGGTGGCGTCGCTGTCTCTGGGTCTCGTTCCCGCGCTCCTGCTGGGCATGCTCGCGGGCCTGGCCATCGGCGCCATGAACGGGCTCGTCGTCGGCAAGCTGAACGCCAACCCCATCCTCTGGACCCTCGCCGTGGCCTTTTTCATGGAAGGCTTCATGCGGTTCACCTGGAGCAACAATCAGCTCTATCCGGAAATCGAACCGGGCACGCCCGGCGCTGCCTTCATCGGGATGTTCCGGATGCGCGCCGGACCGGTTCCTCTCATCGTCCTCGTCATGATTGCGCTCTTCGCGGTGGCGCATTTCGTCATGACCAGGACACGGTTCGGACGCGAGAGCCGGCTTGCCGGGTCGTCCCGCGCGGCGGCCAGAAGTTCCGGCATCCGGGTTTCCCGGGTGGTGTTCTTCAACTTCCTGGCCGCCGCGTTCGCCGCGTCCGTGGCCGGGATTTTCCTCACCTCCATGAACAAGCTCGGCGTTTTCTATCTGGGCCAGGGATACGACTTCAAGGCGGTCACGGCGGTGGTGATTGGGGGCGTCATGCTCAGCGGCGGGCGCGGCCATATCCCGGGAGTCTTCGGAGGCGTGCTGGTCATCGGCCTGTTGACCAACATCCTGACGTTCCTGGGGATCACGGCGTTTCGCCAGAACATTGTGACCGGCCTGGTGTTCATCGGGGTCGTCGGCTTCCAGCAGTACCAGCTTCGCGCCCGGGGCAAAGACTATGCGTAACCCGGACCGCACAGGCAGGGTTTCCGGAAATGCGCTCCGGAACGTCCCGCGATTCGTGAACGAACATCGCGCGCTCCTGATGCTGGCCGCGCTTTTCGCATACCTCAGCGCCTTCGCGCCGAATTTTCTCTCCCTTCACAACGTATCCACCATCCTGAAAGGGGCCAGCCTCAACGCGACGGTGGCGCTCGGGTTCACGATCATTCTGATCCTCGGCCAGCTCGATCTGTCCATCGGCGCGGTGGTCATGCTCTCCGGCATGCTTACGATCGGCCTGCAGCCGTCGTGTGGCTGGGCAGGCGCGTTCGCGATCGCGCTTGGCGCGGGTCTGCTGACGGGGCTGTTTAACGGCCTGCTGGTCGTCAAGGCCCGCATCAACTCGTTTATCGTCACCCTCGGCACGATGACCATCGTCATGGGGCTGATGCACCTGTACAGCGACGGCGGCTCGAAATCCATCGACGATTTCCGGTTTGCGGACTGGCTCGCGGCGCCGCTCGTTCTGTTCCTGCCCCCGCTCGCCCTCATTCCCATCGCGCTGGCGGCCCTCGGTTCCGTGTTCCTCAACCGCACCCGCTGGGGCCGGGTCTTCTTTCTGGTGGGCGCCAATCCCGACGCCGCGTGGCTCGCCGGGCTCCACCGCGACCGCTACCTCATCACCGGCTTCTGCCTGTGCAGCCTCACGGCGGCGGCGGGCGGCGCCCTGTTCGCGGCAAGCCTCAGTTCGATGACCGCGGCCGCCGTCCTCGGCACCCGCACCCTCATGACCGTCCTGGCCGCCGTGATCATCGGCGGCACCCTCATGACCGGCGGCAAAGGCAGCGTCCTCAAGAGCTATTTCGCCGTGCTGATGCTGACAACCCTCTTCAACGGCATCGGATGTTACGGATGGGGGTTCGAAGTGCAGATTTTCGTGAATGGCCTGATTCTCGCCCTCGTCGTCCTGTATGAGGCCTATGCCATCCACCGGCACGAACTCCTCAAAGGACAACGGCCTGATTTGCTCAACGAGGTCCGCGAAGGTACCGTATTCAGCAGCGCCGGATCGCCGGAAACCGATGAAGGAGAGTCGGATATGCAGAGCAGGGACCGTTTCCCGCTGGTTTGCCTGACGCTCACCGCGCTCGTGGCCATTGCGGCGATCACGGCCATGTATTTCAAGTTCGCGTCGCTTCCCGTACAGCTTATTGCCCCGGACGGCGCCACAACCGCTTACCGGGGCGTGCCCGATGCCGCGCACCGGCACGACGTCTTCGCGCTTCGCGGAACCGACGGGCAGCCGTATCTCTTTCCTCCCGCGGACGCGCCCATCGTGATACCGGAGCGCCCGGAGGACCCGAAACGCCTGCCCGAGACCGAGCGAGGCCACTGGTGGGACATTGAATTCGCGGGATGGCGGGTCGAAAAGGCGCCGATGCCCGTATCGCCGGGAGACGGCCCCGCCGGCAAGCGCGTCATCCTGCTCAAAGCGGGCGATCACCCTTACTGGACCGCCTACGTGCGCGGGTTTCATGTGATCGCCGAGGCGTACGGGATGCAGACCAAGGTGTTCAACAGCAACTGGAACGTCGATCTCCAGGCGCAGCAAACAGATCAGGCCATCAACGAGCATCCGGACATGATCATCTTCGCTCCGGTGGACGCCACGGCCTGCACCCCGCTCCTCCGCAGAATCCACGGCGCCGGCATCCCGTGCGTTACCTCCAACACCATCCCCTGCGACGAGGCCATGAGGTATTGCCTGGCGTGGACCGGTCCCGACGACTGGGGCCAGTTCCGCATGCTCGCCCGGTCCTTTGCCGACGCGCTGGGCAGGAGCGGCGGCTACGCCATCGTGCGGCACATGCCCGGCAGTTCGTGTTTCTTCTCCCGCACCTACGCGCCCATCACCGAACTCCGCGAATACGCGCCCGGTATGAAACTGCTGGCCATGGACACGGCCAACCTCGAAGCCGATGCATCCCTGCAACTGGTGTCGGCCTGGATCACCAAGTTCGGAGATGAATTGAAGGGACTCATCCTGGCGGATGACGGATTCGAGCTGACTGGAACACTGGAAGCGGTGAAGAAAGCGGGACGAACCGACCTCGTCATCGTCGCGGCGGGAAACAGCAAAACCGGCATGGACTCGGTAAAGGCCGGAGAAACCCTCGCGCTCACCTGCCAGTCGGCCGAGGGAGACGGCGCGCTCGCGGTGCATACCGCCGCACGGTGGTTTCAGGGAGAGCCGATTCCCCCCGTGACCTATCTGCCCAAACACATCATCACCCGGGAGAATGTCGACGGGTTCATGCCCGCACAATGGTAATCGAGGACAGACGCGGTCGCTGGGTGTAACCCGCACTCCGCGCCAGGGAGCCAGGACATGCTGCACGATCCAAGCCACTATGAACCGCCCGCGGTCGTCGAGGAAATCCGCCTGCCCGCCCGGGACAAGGCCGTCCTGCGCGCTCTGGCGGGCGAGGTCGCGGAGATCGCCGCCCTCCCCGTGCACGAGGAAAAGGCGGCGCTCTGGCGCCGATTGAATGACCTCGACAGCGCCCGCCCCATGGTGTGGGTCAACGAGATCTGCTGGAACGAGATGAACGTCGGCGACGAGCTTACACTGCGCACGCGGCATCCCTGGGCGCAGGACCAGGAACGCGGTCTCCGGCGGCTCCTCTACCAATGGCGCCACCTTCCCGGCGACATGATCGTCGACGGATTCTTGACGTGCCCTCTGGCCATTCACAGCACCGATTTCGGCATCATCGAAGATGTGGACACCATCAAAATGGACGAGACGAGCGACATCTGCTCGCGCCATTTCAAGATCCTCATCAAGGAACCCGAAGACATCCAGAAGATCCGCATGCCTGTCGTCACCCATGACGAAAAGGCCACCGAAATCCGTTATCAGGCCATGTGCGAGGTTTATGATGGCATCATGCCCGTCAGGAAATCCGGACAAACCCACATCTGGTTCACGCCGTGGGACTACCTCATCCGATGGTGGGGGGTTCAGGAAGCCATGCTCGACATCATTGCGCGCCCGGATATGGTGCACGCGGCCGTCGACCGCATGGTCGACGCCTGGATGGCCGAGCTGGATCAGTTCGTCGAGCAGAACCTGCTTTCCCTGGACTGCAACAATACCCGCGTCGGCTCAGGAGGATACGGGTATGTGAGCGCCTTGCCAGGGCCCCGCTTCGAGCCGGAACACGTGAAGCCGCACAACATGTGGGGCTGTTCGAACGCCCAGATCTTCTCCGACGTCTCGCCGGACATGCACTGGGCATTTGCTGTCGAGCACGACCTGCGCTGGCTCACACGCTGGGGCCTGACCTACTATGGTTGCTGCGAACCGCTCGACGGGAAGATCGACATGCTCCGGCGCATCCCCAACCTCCGCAAGATCTCCGTCAGCCCCTGGTGCAACCCGGAGCGGGCCGTCAACGAAATCGGCAGGGACTACGTCATAAGCCACAAGCCCAATCCCGCCATTCTCGCCGAAACCCAATGGGATCCCGTTCAGGCGAGAAAGAACATCCGCGCCTTTCTCGACGCGGCCGGGGGGCAATGCCACGTCGAACTCATTATGAAAGACGTCTCCACCGTGCGCTATCATCCCCAGCGACTGTGGGAATGGACCGCGCTCGCCATGGAAGAGGCGGAACGCTGACCGGGCGGCATCTGGCCTGCGCGGACATCAGGGAAGCAGCGTCAGCTTGATGTTCCGGAACATGATGGGCCCGCCTTCGCTCTGCAGGCCGATGTACCCCTTCGCGGGAACCTGCATGCCGGTCGCCTTGTTCTGAAGCTGGCCGTTCACACGCAGTTCAAGCGTGTCGCCTTTGCAGGTGATCTCGTATGTGTTCCATTCGCCCGGTTTCTTCTCGCTGCTGGGGTTCTGTCGGGATGCGACCCGGAAAAACTCGCCGGCAGGACGCGTGTTCTCGTTGAAATCACAGCCCATTCCGACGACGTCCCCGGCCTGTTCATGTTTCAACTGCGCTTCCATGCTCAACGGCCAGACCTTGTCTTCCCCGCTGATGCGCACGAGCACGCCGCTGTTGGCGGGCTCGCCGGGCCACCGCCACTCCACGACGAGCTTAAAATTTCCGTATTGCTGTTTCGTGCGCAGGTACCCGAACGGCTCGCCTTTGCACCAGATCGCGCCGTCGCGAACGTCCCACACGGTCTTCGGGTCAACGTCCGGATCCTTCAAATACATGTGCCAGCCATCCAAATCCTTCCCGTTGAACAGTGGAACGGCCGGACCGGCGACCGTGTCCGCCGCCTGCCCCGCATTCGCGTTTGCCAGACATCCAACTACAACCCAACCTGAAACCATCGCAAGCACGACCATGCGTTTCATGAGCAGTCTCTCCTGTGGCACATTTGGTTGTCCGATGCCCGGCAGTAGTGCTCTCCGGGAACTTCGCCGCCAGGCAGCATAACCCCGAATCCTTCCGGCTTCAAACAAAGTCCCGCCTGCCCAAATCGATGCGGCAACGCATCGAAGTCCCCTGCGGGGCCGTCCGGCGTGGGATCACGCGCGCCAGGCGGGCGGTTGTTTCACGAACTGCCCTTCGATACCATCGGGCTCACAGAGTTGGAGGAGGGCATGGCGATGAATCGAGGACTCATGGTGCGCATCGGACTGTTGGCGCTGGCGCTGCACTTCGGATTTCTGGCGGCCGCCGGCGAGGACACGCCCGGACTCGCGACAGAGTGGCGCTATCCCTGGCCGCGGGAGAACCAGATTGTCCTCGACGGCGTATGGAACGTCGCCTGGACGGATCCGGACGCCGCAACCACCCTGCCTGAGGGACTGGATGCGCTTGACTGGTTTGAGGCGGAGCTGCCCGCCGAGGCGCACTGGGCGCTGTACCGCGCGGGCAAAGCGCCGCACCCCTACGCAGGCCAGAACGCCGCGGCAATGCGCTGGGTCGAGGACAAGTCCTGGTGGTACCGGAAACGCTTTCACGTTCCACCGGACTTTCGCGCCGAGCACATCCGCCTGTGCGCGGAAGGTACGGACTACTACGGCCACTATTGGCTGAACGGCGTCTATCTCGGTCGAGGCGAGGGCGCGTTCGGCAACACCCGGTTTATCGTGCACAACCTCCGGTTCGGTGAAAAGAACGAAATCGTCGTGCGCGTGGACTGCGCCGGCTACAAGCTTGGAAAAGAAGGCGGCGCGGCCCCGGCGTCCCTCGTTAAGTCCGAGTTGTGGTCGGGCTGGAAGCTGGGCGCCTACGACATGAACACCGTCGGGCTGTGGCAACCCCTCCGGCTGCTCTCAAACGATTTTCCGTGCCTTGAACGGCCGTTTGTCCGCACGACCGGGCTCGGGGACGACGCGGCCCGCATACGCGCCACGGTCGAGCTCCTCACCGTGCGCGAGGGCGAGGCCGCGTGCGACGTGACGGTCAGTGTGTCCGCGGACGGGGCCCCGGCCGGCGTGGCTACGCACACGGTATCCGTGACGCCCCGCCCGGGCCTGAATCTGGTCGAGCTCGACCTCGACGTTCCCCATCCGCGGCTGTGGTGGCCGGTGGGCATGGGCGGACAGCCGATGTACCAGGCAGAGCTGCTCCTGCGACGGGGCGAAACCGTGCTTGACCGTCTTGTCGTGCGCTTCGGCATCCGCACCATCGAACGGAAACAACGGATGCCGGTCCGCCACGAGTACGCGGACAACGGCTGGGTGTTTCACATCAACAACCGTCCGTTCTTTGTTAAAGGGATGAACTGGATGCCCATCGATGCCCTGGCGGATGTGCGTCCCGAGCAGTACGAATGGGCGCTTTCCATGGCGCGCGACGCGGGCATCCAGATGATCCGGGTCTGGGGCGGCGGCATCATCGAACCGGACATCTTCTACGAGTACTGCGACCGGTTCGGCATCCTGGTCTGGCAGGACTT
>LSQX01213391.1_pt4 | contig 10280 bp, 10 predicted proteins | sample 654561 | NCBI WGS metagenome assembly LSQX01 (sample SAMN04489861, study PRJNA283612) | anaerobic digester metagenome | isolation source: 4 biogas reactors fed with cattle manure at either 37C or 55C with and... | place: Denmark: Kongens Lyngby | collected 2014
TCCTCAGACCGTTCTTTGCCGCCCTTGTCCCGGCCCGATACCGCGACCAGCTCTCAGGTTACTTCAATGACTTCTATACGGGGTTCGATGCATTCCTTGCTTCACGCCGGCAGCTGTTGAACTGCACCGGGGTCGGGATTGCATCGTGGATACTGGCCGTGGTATATGCATCTCTCCTCGGGATGTCCATAGGCGTCGACGTGGGCTACTACATGTTCCTCGTGATCCCGATCATCAGTATGCTGGATCTCCTCCCGATCAGCATCTCAGGTGTCGGAACCCGGGATGCCACGCTGATCTACCTTTTCGGCATCATCGGGATCGCTCCGGAGATGGCTATTGCCTTCTCGATACTCTATCTGGTATTCAGCTACTGGTTTGTTGCACTCGTGGGGCTGCTCTTCTGGTTCCTGTATCCCATCCCGCTAACCGGGCTCAGTGAGAGCGGAGCCCCGGTACAACAGAGCGGATCCTGACTATCCGGCCTCCCCATGCAGGGAACCGGGGGGTATCACCGTTGGGGGTGGCGGTCTCTACCCTGTAAGGCTCTATCAATAACCCCCGCCCCACCCGCGCCTCCGGCGCAAAGCCGCTGCCCGTGAAGATGTATGTTCGGTAAACGGCAGAGATGATTACAGGAGAAGGTGTGAGAGGGGGGGTAAAAAGGAGGTGCCCCTCACTCTTTGCGGCCGATGATACCAACAGCGTAGCTATAGTACTCCTTGTACGGAAGGTGCTTCTCGAGTCCGGCAAGCCTCCGCCGGGCGGAAAACGGAAGGATCTCCCTTGCGTTCGTTGCGAGAACCGGTGTTGCCTGGAGGCCGAAACAGCGCCCGACCCGGACGCCTGCATCCTCAAGCGTGGCCTTCAACCGCATCGGAGAGTAATCCTCCTCATACCCGAACTCAAACCGTTTCATCCGGTAGGCAACCTCCTTCCCGATCTTATACCAGAGGCAGAGAGTATTCGGGACGATCACGATCACCTGTCCGCCTTTTCGAGTAACTCTTGCCATCTCAGCGACCGCTGCAACGTTTGATGGGTAGGGGAAGTGCTCGATCACACCTGAATTGTAGACGAGATCACAGCTCCCGCTGCGGAGGGGTATCCTGAATATATCACCCTGAAGAGGTGCATTACAACTGGATTTTGCAATCCTGAGAGCGCTTGCTGATATGTCGAGCCCGATCGTCCTGTGCCTCAGAGAAAAGATACGGAGGGTCTGCCCCGTACCGCAGCCCGCCTCGCAAACGGTTGAGCCTGCCGGGAGCGCACGTTCGATCCCCGTCATGAAATCAAGGTATCTGATGCTGTAATCGCTCGTGATCTGTTTCTTATCCCAGATCCTGTCCCAGAGTTCTGCATCATGGTGAGGCTCCTGCATGTCTTCCTCCCCCTTATGAGCGCCACGGTTGGTGGAAATACTTTGTCCGGACGATCTTTCTCATCATATTCAGGTTGTTGAAGATCTCCCTGCGAATGTTGATCTTCGACTCACCATATTTTCGTCGGTACAACGTTACGGGAACCTCGACCACCCTGTATCCATATATGAGACACTTTGAGATGATCTCGGCGTTTATCTCGAAGTTCTCGCTCTCCAGGTCCAGTTTTTTCAGGGTATCGGCTTTATAGAGCCTGAAGATCGGACTTACGCAGGTGATGGGCTGGCGCAGCAGAACCCGATACATAAAATTGACGGTTTTACTGAAGAAAAGGCGCATCGGCGTGACTTCCTCCATGAGCCCTGCCTCAAGATACGGAGAACCCGAGACGCAATCGGGGCGATCACGGGCGTATGCCTCCAGGAGTGCCGGTATATCTTCAGGCCTGAACGTAAGGTCTGAGTCCATGGTGATGATGAGGTCGGCATCGGTTTGCGAAAATCCCGTCTTGAGCGCAGCACCCATCCCCCGGTTTCTCTCGTGGTTGAGTACCCGGACGTCACTTCGCCGCGCTGCAATCGCGGTGATCTTCTCGCGAGTCCGGTCTTTACTCCCGTCATTCACGAAAATAAAGTCGAAGGTCATATTGTACTCGTTTGCGATCGTATCGACAACTGGAAAAAGATCAGTGTCGTAACTGTCGACATTGTCTTCTTCGTTATAAAGCGGTATTATTATCGAGATCATTACAACCTTCTCTCACTCGTTGGTACCATGTTTTGCGTAAAGGAATATATCATCGATCTGTTTTAATCCGCATCCACTCCATCAGATACTATGAAGATTGCAATAATACTCGGCACACGCCCGGAGATCGTCAAGATGTCTCCGGTGATTCGGGCGTGTTCCAGGATGTCCATCGAGTTCTCCATCATCCATACCGGCCAGCATTACTCGTACGAGATGGACAGGATCTTCTTTCGCGATCTTGAACTGCCCGGTGCAGCGTATAATCTTGAGATCGGCTCAGGGATGCATGGCGCCCAGACCGCCCGCATGCTGATCGGACTTGAGAAGATACTCATGGAAGATCCTCATGATGCCGTGCTGGTGCAGGGCGATACGAACACCGTGCTTGCCGGGGCTCTTGTAGCCGCGAAACTCGGCATTATGCTGGGCCACGTTGAGGCAGGTCTCCGGAGTTACGACCGATCGATGCCTGAAGAGATCAATCGTATCGTCGCCGACCACCTGAGCGATCTCCTCTTTGCACCGACAGAGGCCACTGCCGCCAACTTGAGGGGGGAGGGACGGCCTGATTCGGCGATATTTGTTACCGGCAACACCGTCGTCGATGCCGTCGTCCAGAACCTGTCTATTGCCGGGAGAGACCGGTCGATCTTCTCCAGACTCGGCATTGAGGAGGGCAACTATATCCTGGTCACTGCACACCGACAGGAGAACGTCGACAGGCGGGAGAACCTGTCAGGTATACTGGAAGGCATCGAACTTGTGGGCAACGAGTTCGGCGTTCCGGTTCTCTACCCGATCCATCCCCGGACAAAGAAGATGATCGGACACTTTGATATCCAGGTTCCAGACAATGTTCGCCTCCTGGATCCGCTCGGTTACTTTGAGTTCCTCCTCCTCGAAGCCTCTGCCCGGCTTGTTTTAACCGATTCCGGAGGTATCCAGGAGGAATGCTGCATCCTCAAGACCCCATGCGTGACGATGAGAAACAACACGGAGCGCCCTGAAACGATCGAGGTGGGAGGGAACATACTCGCCGGAACGAACCCGGAAGCAATCCTCTCCGGCGCAAAGGTGATGGACCTCAGACCGAGAACGTGGGAAAATCCCTTCGGGGATGGAAATTCAGGCGAAAAAATACTCCAGCATCTTCAGGAAACCCTCGCTCGCTGAAGGAGGAGGGGTTTGCCTTCCGGCCGGGACAGCCTGTTTCTCATCCCTCTAACCTTCTATGCCGGATGAACGATATTTTTCACCGGGTCATCCACGTGATATGCCGGTTCACCATATAGTTCCAGACGAATGCAACGAATATCCCCACGAGGTTCGCGACAAGATAGTAGACCCCGGCAACCTCCGCGAGGAGGTAGAGGATACCCATATTGATGACAAGCCCGCCCATCGAGACTGCCTGGAACGACCCGAACCGCGAGATCCTCCGCCCGAACCTGAGATCCCGTGCTGACTTGAACGTCCATATGTCGTTCCAGATGAAGTTGTTCACGATCGAGACTTCGATCGCGATCGCGGCAGAGAGGAGGTAATAGAAGCCAGCAATCTCGGTCAGGGCGTAGAGGAGCCCTGTGTTAACAAATATGCCGGAGAGTCCGACGAAACCGAACCGGAGGATCTTCAGCCACTCATCCCAGACCGGCCCTGCCCGGCGGGTTACCGTGAAGCGGACGATGCCTGCGCATTGCCGGAGGTAATCCACCATTGTATCCAGCCTGAGTTTGCTCTCCCCTTCCTCGCGATCCTTGAAGACGAAAGGGATCTCAACAAACGAGTGCCACTGCCCTTTGCCAAGGACTTCCATCAGGATCTTGTACCCCCGGGGCGCAAGTGGAGCACCGGAGACGACATCACGCCGAACAGCAAAGAACCCGCTCACAGGATCGGTGACCTCAGGAAAGAGTATGCGCCCGAACGCCGTGGCTCCGAGGGATATGATCCGGCGTTTGAGCGGCCACTGCTCGATATTCCCGCCTTTCATATACCTGCTCCCGATGGCGATGTCCGCCCCATCCCGTATCGCTTCGTAAAAACGCGGGATGAGTTCAGGCGGATGCGAGAAATCGGCGTCGATGACCTGCAGGATATCCGAGCGCGCCGACCCGAACCCCTCGACGACCGACTGGGAGAGGCCGTGATCCTCCTTTCGCACGATCAACCGCACGTTGCCGTTCCGGCCTGCGATCTCTTCGACGATCGGGATCGTCCGGTCACTTGAGGAGTCGTCGACCACCAGGATCTCGCCGCGGATGCCGCTCTTCTGAAAGACCCCGCCGACCGCATCGATGATCGCGGCGACGTTCCCCTCCTCGTTGAAGGTCGGGATGATCACCGTCATGTCATAGGTATCGGCCGTTGCATTCCCCTCCTCAAGCAGAGACAAAGAGATAGATCCCCATACGTTGCCCGGCGAACTCTGCATTTCCATTGAGCCAGTCCACCGCATCCCCGGTTGGGTCCACTGCGAAGATATCGGTGGTCACCACATAGAACACACGTCGATCCGGATACTGGTCCCGGATCACCTCAAGATCCCCTCCGGTATTCGCCCCGAGTTCAAGAGTTCCGTCAGTCGTGTTGCTGTAGTAGTAGTCGAGCGGTTGCGCCATGTATGGCGGCAGTACGACGATGAGATCTCCTTCTCCCGTCACCCCGCTGAGTTCTGTAGAGAATCCGCGCCAATCGTTCTTCTGGGGCGTCGTGTAATAGGTCGATAGGAAAGGTGCGCTGATGAGGAACACCACCGCAATAACGATGTATACCGCCCTCCTATCCCGGACAAGTGCATAGAATCCGGGGTACACCGACGCAATCCCGACGAAATAGACCGGGAGAAGATAGATGAGATAGCGAGGTATCATCGGCATTCTCGATGAGAGGAGGAGGCTTGCCACGAGCGGGAGAACCATCATGAAGATGAGAAGGAGCGCCCCGTTCCGGTCATTGCGCCAGGTGATGGCGACGCCTATCAGGAAGAGGACGATGAATCCTGCCATGATGAGATCGTTGAAGCCCGATATCTGCAGGAGCGTCTGGTAGATGACATCGAGCCCCTGTATACCGAATGTCGGAGCGGATGATGTCCTCACGAAGAAGAGGTTGACCGTGACGATGAGGAGGGGGAGGGTGGCGATGATGAAAGCGATGAGTGCCAGTGCGAGGTTCTTCCCGTTCCGGAGGTCGATCCGGAGGTCGCCTGCACGGGTGACCAGGGCGTGGAGGATGAGGACGGCGACCGGCACGATGGCGTAGAAATGCATCCAGAAGGCGACCGCGGAGAAGAGGCCGAAGAAGAGCCATGAACGAGCCTCATCCGATCGATTCGCTCGCATGTAGAAGAGAAGTGCAAGTGAGAAGAAGAAGAGCATCGGGGCGTATGCCCGGGCTTCCTGAGAGTAGAAGATATGAAACGGCGAGAACGCAAGGAGGGCTGCGGCGATGATCCCGACGTTTCTGTCCCGAAACTCCTTCCCGATGAGATATACGATCGGGATGGTCAGAGCGCCGAGGAGTGCGGGGAGGAACCGGAGCACGAACTCGCTCTCCCCGAAGGCGAGCATCCCGTGTTCCAGCCAGTAAAAGAGCGGCGGGTTGAACTCTCCTCCGGCGGTGCTTTCCCAGATTCCGGCAAATGATTGCCGGGCAAATGTGAGGGTCGAGGCTTCGTCGAGCCAGAACGAGTTCACGGCAAGGTTATAGAACCGGAGAACAAGCCCTATGAGCGTCAGCCCGATGAGAATCTGCAGGTACCTGCTGGTTTTGATGGATGTCACAACTGCATCAAAAGAAGAAGGATGATCGACCGCCGGTTTGGAGATTCCAGCATCAAGATCTCCTTCGCTTTCATACATAGGAATCTCACGTTTTGCTCGTTTTCCCTGCTTCTTTCCCATCTCAATCATCAGGTATTGACCGCAAATACAGATATATATTACTGGATGATGGTGTTCTCATTCCACGCCCTGAATATCTATCCCGCCTGTCTCCTGGATATGATCTATCCGCCAGCCGAGACCTGGCGAATATCCGGAAGAGATCTCATACCTTTCCCGGTCTGCCCTGTATCCGGTGCATCTCATTCACCGGACACTCCAGGAGTAAAAACATAAATATCCCCCCGCATAATCCCTCTACGATGAGCAAGATGTATAAGTCGCTCTTCGCAGCTGCAATGATGCTCCTGGTTCTTGCATCCGCCGGGTGTGCGGAGATGCCGGTCGTCGTCAATCCGGATTGGTCCGGGAACCTTCCACCCGAAGAACAGGGCGAGGAGAGTGGAAACCCGGGATACCTGATCCCGGCAACCCCGTATCCAACAGCGACAAGCAGTATGCCCAACCCCACGCTCAGCAGACCGACAGAAGTCCCGCCGACACCTGACCCCTACGTGACACTCTACAGCGAGACTATAGTGTTCAGTTCTACTGGCCATAGTGAGGCCTACACCTTCGATCTGACCGTGCCCCCGCTCATCATCGAGTTTGATGTGAAACCAAAGATGATCACGCGGGAGAAACACACCTCAAGCGGTTATGGCAGCAAGAAAGAGGTTGTTGTCAAGCAGGTCTATCCAAGCGAAAATTCGTGGTTTACGGTGACTGTCAGAGATCGGGAGTCTGGCAAAATTATAGAGAAAAATGGATTCGGGAGAGGGTTTGATGCGGATACCCGTAAACAGATCCGCCTCTATGTGCCCGGAAATTACCTGATCGAACTTGTCGGGAGCGATGCGGAAGTACGTATACAGGTATGCGCAGGAGGCGTGTAGACCTCCAGATCCTGCCCGGGTAGTATACGGGGCGCGCCCGTTTGAACCTGAGGGCTTACTTCAATAGAGGGGGGATGAAACACGAGATCTCGCATGCGAGTTCAGGGCGGTTCGCCGGCACAACCTCACACCTGCGGTCTCCGTCATGGTGATCTCATCGCCCGGCGAGCAATCCTTTTTAACCTGGACAACCTAGTTGTTAGGGGAAAGGCACTCATTCTTGTGTCCCGGTAGGGTAGTGGATATCCTAGAAGCCTGCGGAGCTTTTGACCCGGGTTCAAATCCCGGCCGGGGCGCTTCTTGTTTTGGTCGAATGCTCGTCAAGGCAGATCCTATTTCCATAACGCCACGAACCGCCTTTGCGTGACACCAGCAACGCCCACGAAAGCGGATCGCCCATTCCACAACATCAAGGAAGCCTACGCACGCAATGCGCTCACCAAAGGCATTGAAGAAGGCACCATTACCACTGAGGATGAAGGGTTCATAACAGCGTTTATAGACGAGTTAAAGGCTTCAAACGGTATTTGCACCAGTCGTGCTAACAAACTGACCTATATCCTCATTAGGTGGCGCCAGCACATCGGCCCATACTCCTCAAATGTGATCGCGCACCTCTACTCAGGGGTATCGGCATTGAAAGCCAGCACGATCAATGGTGAGCCCTACTCCCAGAACACCCTGCGCGACTATATCACAACGCTCAAACAGTTCTACCAGTGGCTCATTGAGAACGGGATCTCTGCAGTACCAGTTGATAAGGTGAAAAAGATCAAGCCGCCCGCCTGGGATACGATGACCAAGACCGCATCTCAGCTCCTGACCGAGGAAGAGGTGGTCGCGATGCTCAACGTTTGCTTTACCTCACGAGACCGCGCGCTCATCTCGATGCTGTACGAAGATGGGTTCGGGGTCAAGGAGTTGGGAACACTGACGTGGGAGCAGATCACATTTGATGACCATGGTTTGATTGTCAATGTCAACATGAAAACCGAGAAACTTTGTTATGTGCGGTTGGTTACATCGGCCCCCTTCCTTGCCCAGTGGAAGAACGATTACCCCTGTACGATATCACCACAAGGGGTGGTCTTCATCTTGAATCTGCGCCGCCCGTTGAAGTATGACCCTGAACTCCCGCTTTATATAGTCGCATGATTTGCATAATATCTCTCCTACGCGTTCATTTTCTCATGCTGTCCCAGGTAACGGGTCAGAATTGAAAGTACTTCATACTCTAATGTGCCTATGACACATGGGCACGGTATGACGCCGATCCGACGGATCAAAAAAGCAGATGAACGGGTGGTGACGACTGAAATGACAAAGAACAGCGCCTCATTCTGGAGGCACCTAAGATCATGTGACTATGCTTTCCGGGAGTTCAGGTATGACAGCGTGAATACCCTGCTCAAGAAGATCGCCGCCCGCGCAGGAGATTGATCTGGTTCGATCCGGAACCCTATAAAAAGTGCAGTGCAGTAGAGCAGTTCTTCAGCTGGATTGAAACGTTTAAGACGATTGTTCCACGATATGAGCAATATGAGCACTCATTCCCAGGACTGATTCACCTGGCATACGGTGTCATGATCGCGAGAGTATTGGGATGACCTCACCATTACAAACGGTTCAGAGAATGGTACTAGGTCAAAAGGTGTTTGACCCTAATTTCTTGATGTGGTCAGAGGGAAAAAGTTCTGGATCTCATCAATTCCCAGGAACATCTAACTCTTGGTATTATCTGAAGAGCCTTGGGACAATCTGCTTCCACCTCCGTCTATCAAGCGCTCCCAATGTTTTATTCAAAAAGAGTGATCACCGGAAGGTGACCTTCTCCCAGTAACCGTTGGGATAATAAATCGTTACTTGCCCTACGTCATGGAAGAACGGCCCTCCAGGATGCTTGGCCGACCAGTCTAAGTTCAACCAGTACTGGGTTTTTCCCTGGTTATCCTGTTGGGTGTGATAGGCCACGCTGTTGCACTTATACCGTAACATGATAGTATTAGCAACGCTGTCGAAATCTTTTTTATTGGATGTTATATATACCTCTGGATATGCGTGCCCCTTTCCCTGAGAGTTATATGCCGTTACAATTCTTGTGGACCCCCCCCGTTGATTGGATTAGCGAGGCTATGAGCACTGCAAAGTCGTCGCAATCACCTTTAAGATTTATATCGATAGTTCTACTTGCGGAAGATATGTGTTCATTTCCCGCTGGATCGCTCACGTATGTCCAGCGCTTATAGACATGGTCCCATATATCACAAACTTGTGCGATATTTCTTTCACCGGAATGTGACTTATCAATCAAACTGAGTGCATAATCTCTTGTTTTTGGGTTAGTATAATCCATCGCGCTCTGAACATTCTTTGCGAACTGCACTTCGCGGGATAGCGTAGGTTGCGGTGGAGGTATCAGTTTTGAGGTCGTAGATGTGGATTTTGGAAGTATCAATTTTGAGGTCGTAGGTGTGGGCGTAGCAGCTGCCATTTTTTGAGGAAGCGGTTTCTCCATGCATCCAACCACTAAAAACAATGCAATTATCGCAATGAGCACTGCAACGAGTAGGGCATCTAATTTAGGCATATTTTGTGTAGTCCATTTAAGTGATGATAAATATACCGATATTTTTATTTACTGTCTGTAGTGGTGATAATAATATAAGGACAACTAAATACCGGAATTAAGTATTGGATTTCCAAGTGTTGTCGAAAGATTGACCGCGAATGAGTTTCTGGTCGCTGCTAGTTTAAATGCTGGTCTTACGTTTCCCATCGCAACAGTGTACCGCAGTTGGGGCAATATCGTGTTCCATAGGGTATTTGCGTTCCGCAGGCAGTACAATACCACCTAAGTTTGCCACTTTGGGTCTCACTCGTCTAATGAGATCGTCCGATAGTGCGATCTCATGCCTTCAGAATTTCATCAGGATAAAGACTTTGCCAGTTGACCTTTTCACCCCTTCTCAGATCCCAAGATCGGCCAATTATGCCGTAGAATCATCGTGTTGATGGCATCAAAATTGGAGTGGATGTAATTTTTTGTCTTCCTCATCCACGAATCAACGGTAACTGTCAAATTCAATAGCGCCTGTTTGATGAATTTCGTTGATGTCTGCTTCAGTTCCGGGATCTCGAATCGGATCAGAGAGACAACGAGTTGTGCAATGAACCCGATGATTAATGCCCCGTAAATGCTGTTATCCGTCCATACCCGTAGCGGCTTGATCTCGATCTCATTCTTCAGCGAGTTGAATATCTTCTCGATCGAGTCTTTTTTGCGGTAGGTCAACAGAGCTTCGGTAAGTGTCAATTTCTTGCTTGATTTCAGGCAGAAAAATCCCTCTCTCCCGGTGATGAACTTC
>LSQX01022642.1_pt1 | contig 10278 bp, 7 predicted proteins | sample 654561 | NCBI WGS metagenome assembly LSQX01 (sample SAMN04489861, study PRJNA283612) | anaerobic digester metagenome | isolation source: 4 biogas reactors fed with cattle manure at either 37C or 55C with and... | place: Denmark: Kongens Lyngby | collected 2014
GGTGTGCAGTGGATTGTTGGGTTGTCGGGCTCCAGAAGCCCCAGCCTTTCATAGCTATCAAGGGTTACGACTTCAATTTCAGTCAGTTTTTGAATAATCTTATGAAGAAATTCAGGGCGGTCATACATTTCAATAAAAACCGTGTCAACGCCCCTGTAACGGGGAATCCTGTCCCATGGTGCATAGCTAACGCCCACACCTCTGAGAACGACGGGAAGAATACCGCCCAGAAGCTCTTGCGCTTTTTCGACATTTATTATATCCTCTTCATAGTTCCTTGTGATTTCCGGGATACGGATTTTAGCGAGTGCTTCCTCGTCCGGGAGTGTGTCATTATAGTGATGAGATACTATATGGTTGCCCTTATCCTTAACAATGATATCATCATTACAAACAAGCCCCGTATCCGTTTGGGAATAGGACTTGCGAATAGGATACAGGTTCTCAAATATCGTGTCACAGGGGAAATATTTATCCCTGAACAGTGCTTTGCGGAAATAAAGCTCCATATCTCTTGCAAAATCGTCTTCACAAAGGCACGTCAGTGAGCCGTCAAAGTTCATTTCATGCCAGGGTATTTCATCAATAAGCATAGTCGGACGGACAATTTTGAGGTTATTCGTGTCAAGCATACGCTGCCTGCGGGTTATCTGCTCGCCCTTTGAGGCAAGCTCCCCGTATTTTGATGCCAGCTCACGGATAATTCCCTTATCTCTTGCTGTCAACGACATAATATCACCCTTATTAGTATTTTCATACTGCCAGTGCCGCAAGAGCCTCATTCGCTGCGGATGCCGCATCTGAGGTATAGATATCAGCACCGATTTTTTCGCAGTAATCCCGGCTGATTGGTGCGCCTCCGATAAGAATTTTAACCTTATCCCTGATTCCCGCCGCTTTTGCCGCCTCGACAACATCCTTCATGGCTCCCATAGTGGTTGTAAGAAGGGCGGAGCAGCAGATAAGCTTGCAGTCTCGCTCAATTGCGGTTTTTATAAAGGTTTGCGCATCAACATCCGTGCCAAGGTCAATAACCTCAATCCCCTTGCCCTCAAGCATCATCTTAACGAGGTTTTTGCCAATGTCATGCAGGTCACCCTTGACTGTGCCAATGCAGGCTTTTCCTGCGGACTTTACGCCTGCGGCGACAAGAACGGGCTTTAGAACCTCCATGCCGAAGTTCATGGCTCTGGCAGCTATGAGTACCTCAGGAACAAACACTTCATTGTTGCGGAATTTTTCGCCGATTATGTTCATACCATCAAGAAGCCCCTGCGAAAGAATGTCTTGGGGAGCATACCCCTCCTCAAGAGCCCTGCTAACAAGCTCCTTAACCTTTGGCGCTCTGCCTTGCTGGAGGAATGTGCTGATTTCATTGAGAACTGACATAATAGTATCCCCTCTCGCTATTTGTTTATATTGAATTCTTTTACTGCGCTGATGAATGCATCAATGTTTTCCCATTTTGCTGAAAAGGGAACATCGCAACCCGAAGAAATGACATAATTCGAGTATTTACCACACTTTTCGAGCATGCTTAGTGTTGCTTCACGCACTGATTCGGGTGTGCCGTTAGAAAGCTGCTCCACAGGGTCAAGGTTGCCGAGCAAAACAATATCCTGCGGCATTTTTTCAAGCATTTCAAGCATATCGACGGCGTTGCCGAAGTGGCATGCCTTGCAGCCGTTTGAGGCAATAGATTCCGTCATACGCACAACACCGCCTGCGCAGTTGTGATAGACAACAATAAAATTTTCATCCTCAACGGCATTGACTATTTCTTTTATATAGGGTGCGGAGAACTCATCCTCAAAAGCAGGGGAAAGAAGCCCCGCCAGAGGCTCTGCCATTAAAACTCCGTTTGCTCCCGCTTTTTTGTATTCAAGTATGTATTTAATCAGGAACTCTGTACATTTTTCCGTAACCATATGAAGGAGCTCAGGCTCATCGAAGCAATATATCATTGCCATTGTAACATCAACGAGCCTTCCGGCAAGTGAAAACGGGCCGATTACTCCCGCAAGCACCGGTCTGTCATCAATGATTGCTTTTGTGTTTTTTAGAGCCTCTATATATACACCTGCCCTGAAGCTGTTTGTTTTGGGTATTATGAGATTCTGAGCCTGCGTCATCGAGGATACAACAGCACCCTTGACGCAGGGAACTTCATTTTCTGAAAATTCTGTATTTGCACCGAAGCATTCCGCCTCAACGGATAAATCCATGAGTGAAACTGCGGCAGCAGGGTTAACCCTGCGCACTACGGCGGCAATGCATTCCGCCTGAAGGTTGCTATCCCGGACAAGCTTGCCCATGCTTGTGCCGATAAGCTTGGCACCGGGCGAAGATAGTATGGGGATAACCTTTTTTTCATGCGTACATTTTAAATCCTCAAGCCAGCGGTACATATTTAGACCCACAAACCCCACTCCTACATATGTTTTGATAATATTAGCATATCACAGTGGCATTTTCAATTTATAAATGTTAAAATAAGGTATATTTTTTAAATCACCTGATATAAATTCATTCCCGAATTATTGGGAGGTCAAATAATGAAAATCAAGGTTATATCCGGCAATGAAATCCGTTTAGTAGACTGCTCATGCGGCGAAACCGTTTCGGATATTCTGACAAGGAACGGCTTTTCGATTCCTTCCCCCTGCGGTGGAAAGGGAAGGTGCGGCAAATGCAGAATAAGGGTCAGCGGCACACTTTCACCGCTGGGCGCAAGTGAAAAAAAGCACCTGGCAGAATCCGAGATAAATGAAGGCTACCGCCTCGGCTGCTGCGCTGAGGTTCTGGGAAGCTGCGAAATATACTATGAAAATGAAAGCGTTAGAATTTTCGGGCTTTCTGATGGCATCAAAGCGAATACTCAAATAAATCCTTTAACCGGAAGTGAAAACTGCTTTGCGGCGGCTGTTGACATAGGCACGACAACCGTTGCAGTTAAAATTTATAAAATGCCCGAATGCAAGCTCGTTTACAGTGCCTGTGTTGAGAATCCGCAGACAAAATACGGTGCGGATATCATCACAAGAATCACTTATGCAAATGAGGGGGGTACCGAAAACCTTAAAAAGTCTGTCAGGGAATGCGTAAAAAAAATCTATGCCGATTCAGGTAAAGAAATATCCTTCTCTGTAGTCACAGGCAATACAGCTATGCTTCATTTTTATCAGGGGCTTGATACTTCACGCCTGGCGGTATTTCCGTTCACACCCGCTTCTTTTTTCGGCAAAAGGGAAGGGAACATATATTATCCCAGATGTATGTCAGCGTTTGTTGGTGCCGATATAACCTGTGCCGTGCTTGCAAGCGGAATGATGGAGAAAAAAGAGGCTTTTCTCATTGATTTGGGCACAAACGGGGAGATGGCATATCTCAGGGACGGGAAGCTCACCTGTTGCTCAACTGCAGCAGGCCCTGCCTTTGAAGGTGCGGGTATTTCACATGGCATGGCAGCCTCTGACGGAGCGATTGACAGCGTTTACATCAACGAAAAGGGTGAGGTGTCATATACCGTTCTCGGTGAAGGAAGGGCAAGAGGTATATGCGGCAGCGGCCTCATTGACGCCGTGGCGTGTATGCTTGAAATCGGCGTTGTTGACGAAACGGGGTATCTTGAAGAGGATTTTGAAATAGGGGATAGCGGTGTCTTCATTACGCTTGAGGATATCAGAGCCGTGCAGCTTGCTAAAAGTGCAATTCGTGCAGGATATGAAACGCTGACAAAGGAAGGGGAAAATATTGAGGTTTTCTATATTTCCGGAGGATTCGGCAATTATGTGAATAAAAGCAGCTGCGTTAAAATCGGGCTCATTCCGAAAAAGATGGAAAACAAAATAAAGGTCATCGGCAACGGTGCGCTCAGCGGTGCGGCAATGATTCTCAAGAATAAAAGCTGCCTTAGTGAAACTGAAAAAATAGCGCATACTGCCCAAACGGCAGAGCTTGCAACGAACCCTTTATTTATTAATAATTACATTGAATATATGATGTTTTGATTAACTGACGATAATTGAAGGCTTAATGATTTTGGATTAATAAAAATGGGGTGTGCTTGTCAATGACAGGCACACCCCGTTTTTTTATTATGATTTGCTGTCAACGAGCTCAAGAAAGTTTGAGATAAATGTTGAAGCAGCCGAGTTGCTGAAGGAGAGCATTCCGTTAAGGTCATAGGAGAATTGCCCGTCATAATACCTGAGCGTCCCGATACCACTGTCATTATCCGGAATAATATAGCCGGTGGCATCGTTCATTACATCGAAAACAATAAGCTCCTCACCTATGATTGTTCTAAGCGGCTCATAAATGAAGTCCTCACCCGAGCAGGAGCCTTCGGCCGTCATTGTTTTACCTCCGATAATCAGCTCAGGGGCGGTTTCTCCCGGCATGAGCAGCACCTTAATATCCTTGCCGATTTCCATATAGCCGATTTCGGTAGGGGTATAAATTGTGCCTTCATCATCAACTATCATTGTGTTATTGGTTAGGCTGACCTTCCCCACGGCCTGCAAAAACGGATTTTCGACCTCAAAGATAATCTCTTTAAAAGCAATGTTGAGTATAGGGGCAATCTCCTTTTCTGGGCAGTCAACAACCCAGTCCTGATACCAGGGAGTGTAGTTGTCTGTTGCGGCCATATCTGCCGCCTCACGCTCCTTATCCAGCACATGGTCAATGCATTCCTGCTCAGTTTCATAGCTCATGCCAAGAAGTATGTACCCAATCTCCTGCCCGTAGCGCACGGTACTTTCATATCTGTCAAGGTTAAGGCCGTCACCAGTAAGGTGCCTGTCAGCGGAAATAAGTGAGCCGATAGCTCCTTGGAAAAACATGAAATTGAAGCCACCCTCATTAACAACCTGCTCAATATAGGGTATAAAATCAGCAGAGAGTGTATCGCCGGGGAAGCTGCTTGTTTTAAAGCCGACGGTTTCGGGGTGAGCCCCGAAGTTTGCAATAATCGTTGCTCTGCTCCCGTCAAAAGGAGTGAATTTGAAGCGATAAAGGTCCTCAATAAAATAATTCGGATAACACTTATCCATGAAATAGCCGGAAATATTCTTTGTGGCAATTGTCATTAACCCCTGAGTCATGTTATTGCAGGCGTCCTTGACAGATTTTGCTGTGAGATTAAAGATTCTCTCCATTAGTGACGGGTCAGTTCCGTTATAAGTGTCAATGTCAATTATTGAAGAAAGTAGGTTATTAATAACAGTACGCGGTTCCTCTGACCATATTCCCTGCGTGTCGAGACCGCTGTGGGTATGAGTGACTCCGACATTTATGCTCACGATGTTGTTTTCTAGCGCAAACTCCGAAAGTTTTTCCCTGATTTTGCGCACATCGGCGTTTGCAAGGCCGATTGTATCAATTACGCAGAAAGCAACCTTGCCTCTGCTGCTGCCATCGTCAAGGCAGATTGTTCTGACCTTTATGTCGTCATACTTTTTATAAGTTATTTTACCGAGATTGTAGCCCGCCATGTAATAACCCTTTGTTTCAAGATCCTCAGGTGTCAAAATTTCCTGAGAATAGCCCAAGCTCCAGACGGAGCTATCAGTCTGCTCATCAAGAAAATATTCATGACCGGCATAGAAGTTTTTAGTCTCATATTCGTCATAATCAATCCAGTTTTTGCTGTCAGGCAAAGCATCGGTAACATGCTTGACTGTATCCTCCAGAATCGGGCATGCAACTCTCCACACCATTACAATCAGTCTTCTCAGGATTTCTTCGGTATCAAACAAGTCCAGAGTTTTGACTGCGTCGGCTTTTGGCGCCTGCGCAGAGACAAGCATTGCCGGAGAGGCTGAAATAACAATACAAAAACACAATAGGGTTGAGATTGCAACTTTAATTTTCTTATTCATAAAAAACCTCCTGTATCCGTCACTCAAATGCATTTCAATTATAACACAAATGAAAGTAATTACAACAATTATACAGTAAATTTATGGAAATGATGGAAATATTATGATACAATTAAAAACAGGAAAAAATAGCAATAAAGGAGGGCTTCTTCTGAAAAAAAGCTCATTTGTGCATAAGCTGATAAACAGCAGATATTTTTGCCTGTTCTGGTTGATTTTTGCCTTTGTTTATGTTACCTGGTACGGTTTTTTGAAGGACCCCTTTCATTTCACTTCTAGCATGATTGGTCTTGAATATCCGTTGCATTTCAAATTATGGGGCTTGTTTTCTTCAATATCATTTATTCTGAATATTACATATATGTACAGAAAAAACGGCTACACAAAAAAGCTCGGCAGGGTGCTGATGTATGCCGGCTGTGCTTGCATTATGATAACCGTACATATCCCCTCAACCGAGATTATGAGCCTGCAGCTTGTTGCCCACTGGAGCACAGCGCTGCTGTTTGGGGCGCTCAATGCAGGGGCAATAGCCGTTTTTCTCTATGAAAAATCACGGCAAAGCAAAAGGATGCTTTGGACCCTTATTGTTTTTGTGCTCATGCTTGTTGCCATGATTACTCTTCTAATTATTTTCGGCAAAAACGGCGTTATTGAGAGTATTCCTATGTGGGGCGCTTATGCGATTTTGTTTTTGATAAACTATACGGGTTTTTATAAGGAAAAAAATATACCGATACAGGCAAAAGAGAAAATTGCTTCAAAAGCAGGTAATAAAGCTTGACATACTACCTGCAAAATGCTCAGGTGGAGGGGGAATGGATGTGAAACTGGTCTGGAAGGGAAGGTATAAAGACGCTTCACAGCTTGAAAAGGGAGTTTTACCCGAAAACGCTGTTAAGTTCAAGGAGCCAGATACCCCTGCAAAGGTGAATTTCTTTGCAGCTCTGTATATAATACCGGTTTTCATCTTTGCCGCAGCACTGGCACTGATTAAGAACGCAATTGCAGGCTATGGTGTTATCACTTCCTTCAGCTTTACGGGCTTTGCAGTGGCATTTCTGACAATAGTGCCGCACGAATTGCTGCACGCAGTCTGCTTCCCGAAAGAAGCAGAGGTTTTTGTGTATTACTCAATTAAAAATCTTATGGTTTTTGTCACCTCCGTCTGCCCTGTCTCAAAATCCAGATTCATATTTCTTTCTCTTTGTCCGAGTCTGGTTTTCGGTATTGTGCCGCTGGCAGTGTGGCTGTTTTATCCTTCTGCTTCCTATATGACCGATGCCCTGTTCTTTTTCGGCATCTCATCTCTCCTACTGGGCCTCGGCGATTTCATGAATATAAAAAATGCATTCTTTCAAATGCCTCGGGGCTCATTGACCCAGCTTTCGGGCTTCAATTCCTATTGGTTCATGCCCCAGAGCCCCGAAGAACCAAAAACTAAAGAAAAGGAAACGGCCCTGCACTGAATGATGCAGAGCCGCTTTTTTTAAACTGTCATTTTTTCATTTACAAAATCCAGAACACTTAGTGCAACCTTATAGTCGTAATCAGTCGTGATTTTAAAATTAAAAAAATCACCTGTTACATAATGAATAGGTATGTTCCGCAGCATGCAGACCTTTGTGGTTTCTGTCAGAGTGAGGCGTTCCTCATCGCTCAGCGAGTCAAAGGCACGGCGCAGGGTGTTTATTTTAAATCCCTGAGGGCTTTGCCCGGCAAACATTGTTTTTCTCAGAGGTACATTGTCAATCGTTTCACCGTCAATCATCTGCACTACTGTATCGTTGACAGGGATAATTGTATTGCAGGCATCGCAGGTTTTCATTTTTTCGATAATATCTTTTATAAGCCTCGGCGTTGCAAACGGCCTTACCGAATCATGCGTGATAATAATATCATCGTCCGTTATTTCGGAGCTTGCCTCAATGCCTGAAATAATGTTCATGAGTGTATCCTCACGGCTGACTCCGCCCGTTGTGATTCTCAAGCGGGGATTATCGCCAATATACTTCTGAATCTGTTCAACCGCAAGGTCAACCCAGTCCGCATAGACACCCAGCCAGACCTGCTCAATTTCTTCTTCATTAAGAAGACGGACAAGGCTGTGAATAAAAATCGGGTATTCGCCCAGGGGCAGGAACTGCTTAGGTATTACTGAACTCATTCTCGTGCCCAGCCCGCCTGCCAGCACCGCAGCATATATCATTGTTAACACCACCCATAACTTCTTCTTTTATTTTTTCAATCGTCATTTTCTCATATTTGCCAAGGTCACATGAGAACATATTATGCGTGCGCCTTTGAGTTTCGGGCAGCAGCTGCATATAGTCCCCGTAGTGGCAGGTCAGGTAATCGTCCCAATGTGCCATTGTCGGGAAAATTCTTCCCTCGAATTCAAGCGGAACAGGGGTTCCCCAGAATTCCTTGGGGAAGCACTCCTTTTCATAGCCGTAAAGCCCTGCAAGGCATACCCATTTTTCTGCTGTTTCGCAGTCATATTTTTTTGCATTTTTATCCCATAACACTCTTAAAAGCTTCCTCGGAACAAAAATCTTTAGAACCAGGCGGATAAGTATAACTCTGATGACCTTGAAATTAAGCTTGAACGCAGGAATCATTCTGCCCTTCGCCCACATAATCTCGGTCAGGCGCTTGTTGATTTTGCCATGCTTCTCCTGCTCCTGAGGCGGTGCTGCACCGTCAAGCGGGAAAAGGTCAACAAACACACCATGCCCCTTGCGCTGGAGGGAACGGGTCAATCTGGTCCCTTTAAGCTCAATGCGGTGAAAGGCGTAGGGCGAGCAGTCCATACGGAAAGAAAACTCATCCCCGATCTCGTTTTTGACCACTGATAGAAATTTATCATAATCAGGTCTCGGCAAGGTAACATCTATATCATCATCCCATGGTATAAAACCTTTATGCCTGATTCCGCCAAGCAGAGTTCCTGCCGCAATATAGTAGGTGATGTCATGCTTTTTGCATATCCTGTCAAACTCCAGCAGGAGCTTGTAAGCGAGCAGCTGGAGCTTTTTGACCTGCTCATCACTTATGTTGATATACTGGTATTTAGCAGTTCTCAATTGCTCTGTTTTATATACAGACTTGATTATACGGCGCAAAACAGAGTAGGGGGAACGGATTATCCTGTAAATCGTTTTGCGTGAAGTCTTTATATTGTTCTTCAGCCTGTAAAAAGCGGCGGCTAACCTGAAAAGGGGCTTTGAACGGTTTGCAATAACTGTTTTATTTTTAATAACCGAACTGTTATATGTATCGCTCAATATCTGAACAACGGTTGCTTCGGCTCTTAATTCATCAGATTCGGGGACATCATCTGAGTTTATTAGCTTCTCCCATTTTTCAATTGTTTTATTTCTTGCTGTGTCTTCAATGCAGCCTTCAATGTCCTTCTGATACTCTGAGCGTGACGCCGGAGTTACCCATTTTCTCATCATTTCCGCAAGCTCTGAAGGTTTGCTTAATTCTGCAAACTGCAGGGCGTTTAGGCCGTTGTCCGCAGAATAATTATAATCCTTGCAAATAATAGCCGGTATCCTCAAAGCGACAGACTCAATTGCAATATCAGGAAGGTTTTCAAGCAAAGATAAAAAAACACAGAATGCAGGATTAAAGTTCAGATGCTTTAATTTATCAATTTTCTCCTCAATGATAAAGTTGAATTCATAATTGTTATTCTTAATATAGTTTTTAATTATTGTTTGCTGCGCCACATTAAAATTGATTTTTTCCGGTACGATGTGCAGAGTGAAACTTTGATTGCTATGATAAAAAATATTATATGAGTCGAGAATTGATAACAGTTTAGTAACGCTGCCCTTAATGTTAGGAATTATAACCCCGATATCATTTTCACTGATGTCGGCAGCTTTGAAGTCCTTGCTTTTGAACGGGAAGAGAAATGGAATCGTCTGTGCATTTTTCAGCTTCAGCATACTGTTGCATAGAGTATCAATTTCAGAAATGCTCACAACTGAGAACAAATCCGGGAGAATGTTGTTTATCTTTGACTGAAGGATTACAGAGCCCTTTTGAAGGTTTAAGAACTGAGAGTCCTGCTGAGCCAGAATAAACTTTAATCCCCTGTTTTGAAACTGGCTTATAATCGGAAAAGCCTGTGGATAGATGCTGCCCCAGAAAATAAAGACAGAGGATTCTATTTTTGAAAGGATACCATTGACTTTATCCTTAATGCTTCTGCTGCTCATGTATGGGTCGTGAATAATGTATCTTTTAATTGAAGAATGATATGCAAAATCAAAGGGAGTCCGTTTTTCAAAAGTGATGAGGTTGACAGAATAGCCCCTGTCATCAAGCTCGTTCATAATGGAGGTCAGAGACTGAGCCCTGTTGTTATCACGGATTTTGT
>LSQX01124180.1_pt2 | contig 10278 bp, 8 predicted proteins | sample 654561 | NCBI WGS metagenome assembly LSQX01 (sample SAMN04489861, study PRJNA283612) | anaerobic digester metagenome | isolation source: 4 biogas reactors fed with cattle manure at either 37C or 55C with and... | place: Denmark: Kongens Lyngby | collected 2014
ATGACAGATTTTTTCGTTAAACAAAGGTTTTGTAAGCACTCCGGTTTAGCTCATTACATTGTAATTGATTGACTGCCATTGACATTTACACAAAAAAGCGACAGTGGAAACCTGCCCTTCCGGTAAGAAGCGCAAAAAACCACTGCCGTGCAGCAAATTGCCTCTTTACTTTCCCACCGAAAGTGATTGCAGGCAATGCAGCAGGTCTCCTGACTCAACATCATCCGGACTACCTTTTCCTTCCCGGCACTTGCCAGTGGCATGTTTAAGGTAACCCGTCCATCTTACAGTAGCGTGGGCTGTCACGGACTCACACCGTGTTCCCTTTTAAAACGTTCCAAGCTGATAGTTGCAAACGTTACTGCATTGCTATCGCTATCCTGTTTTCGTAAAGTGCTGTTTGAGGCTGTCAAATTTCAGAAGTGCAATAACCTCCTTTCATGATGTTCCCGTCACCGCAAAGACCTGAATTAACCCGGCCCCAGTTAAACCTCTCTGTTCAGCACCCGGTAAACAAAATCCATGTCCAGACCGCGGCGCACGGTTTCAGCCAGCAAATCGTACTGCCGCTCTTTATATTTCCGGATATCCTGCGTTTCCAGGGCCGAAAAATCAACTCCCTTTTGAGCGCAGAGGACTTTTAAAATGGTATCGCTGATACCCGGCGCATCGAAGATACCGTGAATATAACTTCCGTACACATTACCTGCCCCCACCAAAGCGGGCATTTTTTCGCTGCTTCGTCCCATGTGAATCTCATAGCCCTCGTAGGCTTGTCCGTTTAGCCCCGACAGCATGCCCGGTACCGCAGCAAAAACGCCTTTGGTCTGGGTTTGCACCTTTTCTCCATGGAAGACTGTATCCATCTCCAAAAGCCTCAGGCCGTGTATTTCCGTGATACCGGCGCTCTCCACCTGCTCCGGGTCGGCTATCCTGCGCCCAAGCATCTGGTACCCGCCGCAGATACCGAAAATGAGCGTTCCAGCATCCGCTTCCTTTTTGATGGCTGCTTCCAGCCCGCACTCCCTGAGCCAGATCAGGTCCGCTATGGTGCTTTTGGTCCCTGGAATAATGATCATGTCGGGCTTATGAAGCTCGGCTACCTGGTCCACATAGCGCAGGGAGACATTGCCGTACCGCTCAAAGGGACTGAAATCCGTAAAATTGGAAATGCGGGGCAGGCGAATGACGACAATGTCGATTAGTTTTCGCTTGGTGTTCCTGCTAAAACGCTCGGAGAGGCTGTCCTCGTCGTCAATATCCACGTGGATATAAGGAACGACGCCGGCCACCGGCACACCACACAGCTTTTCCAGCTTTCTAATTCCTGGCTCCAAAATGGAGCGGTCGCCCCGGAATTTATTGATGACGGTTCCTTTGACCCGGTCCCGTTCATCCTCCTCCAGCAAGGCCAACGTTCCATATAGCTGGGCGAATACACCGCCCCGGTCGATGTCACCTACCAAGAGCACTGGGGCATCAACCATTTTGGCAAAACCCATGTTCACAATGTCCTCATCCTTGAGATTAATCTCGGCGGGACTGCCCGCTCCCTCAATCACAATAATGTCATATTCAGCAGCAAGGCTGTTATAAGCATCCAGTACGATGGGGATAAACTCCCCTTTTTTTTGATAATACTCCACGGCCTGCATGTTGCCTTTGACCTGGCCGTTGACGATGACCTGGCTTCCCACATCCGTGGTGGGCTTGAGCAGGATGGGGTTCATTCTGACGTCTGGTTCAACTCCTGCGGCTTCCGCCTGTACCACCTGTGCCCGGCCCATCTCTCCTCCAGCCTGGGTTATGAAAGAGTTGAGGGCCATGTTCTGACTCTTAAAGGGTGCGACGCGATAACCGTCCTGTTTGAAAATGCGGCACAGTCCCGCCACCAAAAGACTCTTGCCGGCATTGGACATGGTGCCCTGAATCATGATGTTTTTTGCCATAATATTTTCCTCCCTTGGCCTGCATGGTGAAGATGTAAACCGGGTTTTGCCCTGTCATCAGGTGGTAGTCCCCGGCTGTCTCCGCCCGGGCAATGCTTACGGACACAATCTCGGTTTCCGCAAAAGGAAACTCTGTTAGGCAGGCGATAAGTTCCCCAATGGACTCCAGAGTTATGGCCGTTGCCACAATGCGGGCGCCGGGGTTCTTTGCCAGGATCAGGGCCAGGATCTCCCTCATCTTCCCGGAGCTGCCCCCGACAAACACGTGGGTAGGCGCCGGAAGATCGCGGCAAGCCTCCGGAGCAGATCCGCCAACCACAGTCAGGTTCCCAGCGCCAAACAGTTTTTTGTTCTGCCGGAGCAGCCCAATGGCAACGTCCTTTTGCTCAATGGCGTAAACATGGCCCTTTTTGGCCTGGAGAGCCATTTCGACGGCCACTGACCCTGTTCCTGCGCCTATATCCCAACAGATAGCTCGTTCCGTAAGCTCTAGTTTGGAGAGGCACACTGAACGCACTTCGCTTTTGGTCATGGGAACCACCCCGTCCTCGCCGGTTTTTCTCAGGAAGAGGCAGTCCGGCAGGCCATGGGTAACAATGGCGTCCGCCGCCTCGTTTTCCACCAAGGCCACGCATAGCGAATCATAGACACCGTCCACCAGTTCAGCCGCTGTCCCTTTCGTGATCTTCTCGTCCGGGTAGCTCAATCGTTCACCGATGCTCATTTTTACCTGTCCAAGCCCGGCATCAACCAGCGTCCGGCACAATTGTCCCATACCGTTTTCCCCGCCGACCAGTACGAATACCCGTGGATTTGCTTGAATATAGGGAACCAAGTTGTTTTCCCGCCCGTGAATACTTACGGGAATTACATCTTCGTAAGCGGTTTTCAGCCTGGCGCACAGGTAGGCAAGGGAACTTACACCGGGCAAGACTTCCACCTCATAGCTGTCAAGCAGTGGCAAAAGCTTCTTGCTTCCGCTGAAAAAGCCCACATCACCGGACATTAACACCGTAAAATGCCGGTACTCCGGGTGCCTTTTAATCAAACCGGCAATTTTCTCCGGTGAAATGGCTTCAAACTTCCTTTGCTCCGGCGCTGCAATTGCTGCCAGCATCCGTTTCGCTCCGATCAGGCAGTCGGCTCTTTCAATGGCTTCCCGCACTTCCCTGGTCATGGTATCGGGGTTTCCCGGGCCAATGCCCACCACGCTCACCCGTGGTTTCCATTGGCAGCCAAATCGCCGGCAGAGCAGAGCAATGATTTCGGAAAAAGCCATGCCCTCCTGCTCCGGAGGTCGTCCGATCACCACCAGCCGGGCTCCTGCTGTTCGTGCCGCGGCGGCTTTTTCGGCAAAACCTCCGGCTTCGCCCCCATCCTTGGTAACCAACCATTTGGCAGACATAAAGCGCAGCATGGCAACGTTCATTTCTTCGGAAAAGGGGCCCTGCATAGCAATGACCCGGCTGGGCTTAAGTCCTGCTGCCCGGCAGGCTTCCAGGGACGAAGTCATCGGAAGCACACGGGCATAGACACGGTCGGCAAAACCTTTGATTGCAGCATATTTATGCAGTTCCTTGCTGCCGGTGGTCAGGAGTATGTTGCCTTCGGTATTACTTAGAAAATCAACCGCCGCCCCAGTATCGGGGACGTAGATTGCATCCGGAAATCGCTCCGTTTCTTCCCGCAGGAGGCGCAGGTATTCGGTACAGGTGGTTTCACAAGCGTGTTTTATGCCGGCGGTTACGGAAACTGCATAGGGATGAGTGGCGTCAATCACCAAATCAAACTGCTGTTCTTGAAGCAGCCCGATCATTTCATCTGCCGGCAAACGCTTGCTTATGACTGTGAGATTGTCAGACAACTTAAGGAGTGCTTCACCGTACTCCGTAGCGACACAAGCGGTAACGAAGACAGGCTGCCTGCTAAGAAACTCCACCAGTTCCCGCCCCTCGGTTGTTCCTGCAAATACACAAATGCTATACATCTCGATAACCTCGCGGTGTCACCAAATTGTCTCCGATTAGTTTGGTGGCCTCATTCCCGATGAAAACTGTGCAGAACATATCCACCGGTGTGTCCCGGAGTTCCCCGAGAGTGAGAGTTCTCCGGCTTTCCCCTGGTCTGCCGATATTTCGCACCACCCCGCAGGGCCTGTCCTTGGGCAAATGTCGAAGCAGAATGTCACAGGCTCGACGCAGGTGATCGGGCCTGCCGTGGCTGGCCGGGTTGTACAGGACAATGGACAGATCCGCACAGGCAGCAGCCTCCAGCCTCTTTTCAATCTTTTCCCAGTTTGTCAGCCGGTCACTTAGACTAATCACCGCAAAGTCATGGGTCAACGGAGCTCCCAGCAGCGCAGCTCCGCTGCCGGCGGCAGTAAGACCGGGAATAACTTCGATTTCAGGCACGTTGTCTTCCCCGCGGAGCTCATAGATCAAAGCCGCCATCCCGTAAATACCACTGTCACCTGAACAGATCACGGCGACAGTCTTGCCTTCCTTGGCAGTATCCAGGGCTAGGCGGCAGCGCCTGACTTCCTGGGTCATCGGTGTGGTCACAAACACCTTTCCTGGATAACGGTCCTTCACCAATTCCACATAGACATGATAGCCAATGATTACATCGGCCTTTTGCAGGGCACAGTCCGCCCCGACCGTCATGTTTTCATAGTTTCCGGGTCCAATCCCCACTACCAGTACCTTACTCAAAGCGCACCTCCAAGTATCTGGCCGCCACGGCAACGGTCACCCCGTTGACGACCGTCTTTTTGACAATTAGCTCTTTAGCTCCTATCAATGCCGCTCGTTCGCAGACATTGTCGACACCCGTTATTCCTAACACGAACTCCGACGGGGTGAAGTCTCCCTCCACGGCCTGCAGTTCCTCCGCCGGGTAAAAGAAAACCGGCCAGCCTTTTTCTTGGCAATAATCCAAAAGTCCTTGTTCCCCTGCTTTCAGGTCAATGGAGGCGACCCGGGCAATGGCCCGCTTGTCTATTTTGTTTTCATTGAGTATCGTTTCAACCACCTGGCGGATGATTTCAGCTGAAGTTCCCTTTTTGCACCCGATGCCCAAGTGCAAAACAGGTGGGATCAGGCGTAGAGTCTGTTTGAAGGGCTCGTCCTTCCAAAAGCTGATGGAGATGCCCACCTCCCCGGAGTCCCCCGGGACAATACCGTTAGGGTAAGCCCCCGTTACCGGAAAATCGCTGTGCAGCGGCACATCCTGCTCCAGGATCCTAGCGGCAACGACTTTGGCCCTGTGCATGTTGGCAATTGCGAAGCCATTTCGCGACGCCCAAGTATCCACAGAGAATCTATTGTTAATGTCCGTGGCAGTGGTGATGACCGGCGTTGCATCCAAAAGCTGTGCCAGTTCCAGAGCCAAAGGGTTAGCCCCTCCGATGTGACCGGACAATAGCGGTATGGCAAAGCGGCCCAATTCATCGATGGCAATCACAGCAGGGTCGGTACGCTTGTCGCGAACATGGGGTGCAATCTCACGGACCGCAATCCCACAGGCACCGACGAAAACAAGCACGTCCGCCCAATGAAAGACCGGTCCGTAGAAAGATATGGGCGGGCGACGGATAGGCTGAAAGCCTTCCTCACCAAACCGCTCCATGGTGTAAGGGCGTACCTCTTCGTTTCTGAAATGCTCCATAATTTGGCGGGCAATGCGGCATCCTTGGCGGCTATAGGCAAAGACTGCAATCTTCATTTTTCCGCCTCACGATACACTGTGGAATAGCCGGGATGGTATAACATAGAACGAAGATACTGATCTCCCATACATTCTCCCACGATAATCAGGGAGGTCCTCATCAGACCGTGTTTGGTAACAGTTTCATGCAGAGTATCCACCGTGCAGCGTAGGATCTTTTCATCGGGGAAGGTGGCCTTATAGACAATGGCCACCGGGGTGCTGCCGGGATAGCCTCCCGCCAGGAGGTCCTCCTGCAACTGCCCGGTCAAAGAGGTGCTAAGAAAGAGCACCATGGTAGCCTGGTGTGCCGCCAGGGAGCGAATGGATTCCCGCTCCGGTACCGGTGTCCTCCCCGCTTCCCTGGTGATGATCACCGTCTGGCTCACCCCCGGCAGGGTGTATTCGGCTTTCAGGGAAGCAGCGGCGCCACAGAAGGCGCTGACACCGGGGCAGACGTCATAGGCTATGCCTAGCTTCTCCAGTTCATTAAACTGCTCTCGCACGGCACCATAAAGGCTGGAGTCACCTGTATGGAGACGAACCGTAACCTTTCCTTCGGCCTCCGCAGCCTTGATTACCTCGATGACTTCTTCCAGGGTCATGGTAGCGCTGTTATAAACCTCACAGCCGGGCTTGGTATAATTCAAGAGCTCCGGATTGACCAGAGAGCCTGCATAAATCACCACGTCAGCTTCGCTCAAAAGCCGCGCCCCTCTCACCGTAATCAAATCAACCGCTCCGCTGCCTGCACCTACAAAATGTACCATCACTTATTCCTCCTTAATATGACTTAAAAGCAACCTTGCGTTTGGAGTTTCGCATAGGAACCCATATACCTTTGAGAACAGGATTGCCCCAGTTTCCAATTCTCCGGCGGAACGATGATTGAGGATATACGCTATCCGTCCCACCAGCCGTGCCATGGCCTCCTGCCGGATACCGGCCTCATCAAGCAGGCGAAGGGCATCATCGCAGGTGGCACATTCCAGCAGCTCTGCAATTTTAGAGGTCTTTAAACCCGAGGCACCGGCATGGGCAGCCAAAATCTCCATCCGGCAATCGCCGTATTTGGAATGGGTGTTCAGCATGCCGCCGGCTATTTTGACCAGTTTCCCGATGTGCCCAACCAGCAATGCTCCGCGGAAACCGAGCTCTTTGCATAAATCTAACGCTTCTCCTATGAAATTGGAGGTAAGAACCGGCCTTTGTGGATCGATGCCCATATCCTTGAGAGTGTACTCGGAGCCGTAATTGCCAGGAGTTAATAGCACATAGTCCTGGCCGCTTGCACGGCGCTGTCGCAGTTCCACTCGAATAGTGTCTACAATGGCCTGATCGCTCATGGGCTCAACAATACCCGTCGTACCAAGAATGGAGATACCGCCAACGATGCCCAGGCGCGGATTGAAAGTCCTTTTAGCAAGCCTTTCCCCGTCGGGTACCGAGATCATCACTGAAAGCCCTCCGTGATAATCCAACAGGCGACAGAGTTCCTCAAGGTTCTCCCGGATCATTTGACGGGGCACGGAGTTTATGGCCGCCGCCCCAACAGGCTGGTCCAATCCTCTTTTAGTTACGCGCCCCACACCCTCACCGCCGTCGACGACAATTCCAGGTTGCTCCAGCCGGGTCACCGTGGCAAAAATGAGGGTGCCTTTGGTTACATCAGGATCGTCTCCGCTGTCCTTCTCGATGGCGCAGGAAACCGAGTTCTCACCCATCTGGATGTTCAGAACGGCCAGATCCAATTCCATTCCTTTTGGTGTTTTTAGGCGAATACGCTCTTTCTTTTGCCCCGTGAGCAGCATCCAAGCTGCAGCCTTGGCCGCCGCGGCGGCGCAGGAACCGGTGGTATAACCCAGTCGGAGTCGCTTGCCGTCTTTGACGATGTATTCTTCCATAACCGTCACCGCATGATTTGGTAAAGGAGCGCATTGCAGATAGCGGCCGCCACGTTGCTCCCGCCCTTACCGCCCCTGGCCACAATATACGGGGCATTTGATGCAATAATCAGTTCCTTGCTCTCCACCACATTGACAAAACCCACCGGCACCCCGATCACCAGCACCGGAGACAGCTTACCTGAGTCCATCAATTCACGGATACGAATAAGAGCGGTAGGAGCGTTGCCGATAGCGAAAATGCAGGGCTTTTGGAGCTTGGCGGCTTTCTCCATGGCCACGCCGGCCCGAGTGACCCCCCGCTCAGCAGCTTCTTGGGCCACGTCGCTGTCAGACATAAAGCAATGGACCTGGCCACCCAGCTTGCCGAGAATGGTTTTATTAATGCCCGCTTTGGTCATCTGGGTGTCGGTAACGATGTCACAGCCATTCCTAAGGGACTCAATTCCTTTCTGAACAGCATGCTCTGAAAACACCAAGTTATCAGCGTACTCGAAATCGGCGGTGGTGTGGATCACTCTTTTGATGACCGGCTCATGTTCAGACTCCAATCGCCTGTCGCCCAACAGTTCCGTAATAATTTCAAAGCTGCGCTTTTCAATCTCCATTGGCTTAACGTTAGCAATCACGGTTTCTTTTCTCCTTTAAACAGGTTTCATAAAAATTAATGGCAAAAACGGGATTGGCGTAAAAATGGAAATGAGGATAACCTGCATATAAGTGTTTTGTGGCAAACACGCAGTCCCAGCTTTGGCCTGAGTCCTTATAGGCAACAAAGGAACTCCCGGGGTAATCAGTGTCCCAGTGGTGGAACTCATGGCCGCAGATCTCTTCACCGGCCTGGCAGAGCATAGTGTCTTCTTTAGCGGTCAACCTGACATAGCCGAATCTGGTCAGTCGACCGGTATCATAGCTCCTGCCGGGCAAAAACCCGACCATGGGACAGTCGCCGATGGCTTCCGTCAGGTACATAAACCCGCCGCACTCCGCAATGCAGGGCAGCCCCTGTTCTAAAGCCCTGCGCACGGAGGCCAGCATTGATCTGTTTTCGCTTAGCTCCCTTGCATATAGCTCCGGGTAGCCCCCGCCCAAATACAGGCCGTGGATACAGGGTGGCAGAACAGGATCCCTCAACGGGCTAAAGGGCACAAGTTCTGCTCCCATTTCCGCCAAAGCCTCCAGGCTGTCTTCGTAGTAAAAGCAAAAGGCCTTGTCGCGGGCCACCGCGATCCGGACGGTTTCCCGGTATCGGGGCAATTTGACCGTTTCACATGATACCGGCGGAGCACCCCTGGCCAGTTCCAGCAGCCCGTCCAAGTCGATGGACTGTTCGGCTTGTTTGGCCAGCATTTGGAGCTTTTCCCGCAGGTTTTCCACTTCCGCCGCCGTAACCAAGCCTAAGTGACGGCTTTCCAGCCGGCACTGGGGCAGTGGTGGCAGAAAGCCAAGGGGGCGAACTTTGCCGGCAAACCGTTTTCTGATTTCTGCCGCCAGCACCTCATATGTCTTTGCCGTACTTTCATTCAAAATCACACCCCAGATCCGGTTGTCCGGAGAAAAGTTCAGAAATCCCTGGATACCCGCCAGTACGGAAAGGGACGCACCTTTGGCGCCAATCACCAAAACAACAGGGCTTCTGGTTATACGGGCAAGCTCATAGGTACTTGCTCTGGTGGTAGTCAGCCCCATGCCGTCATAAAAACCCATGACGCCCTCAATAATGCTAATCTCCCGGTCGCCTCCGTTTTTCGCAAGCAGGTATTTCAAAGTGTTTTCCGGAAAGAAAAACAAATCCAGATTGGCGCTCTTGGCCCCGATGATTTGGCTGTGGAACATGGGGTCGATGTAATCCGGGCCGCATTTGAAGGCCCCGACTTTCAGTTGGCGATTAACCAGCGCCTGCAAAATGGCGCAGGTGACCGTCGTTTTACCGCAGCCGCTGTTGGTTCCGGCGATAACTATACGGGGGATCTGGTATTCCATGGCCTCTCCTTTCTTAACTGTCTCCCACCGTGAGATGGGCTTTTGATTTTCACCATAACAGTTAATCCTTAAAGACACCGGTGCCGTCAGGGATAAAATCTTCTGCAGAAAACACAAAAAGCTGCGACAGTCCATGATGACCGTCGCAGCCGTTTTCCTGCAACCTAACCACGCGTATGCCTCCCTGACCCGAGGGGACATAAGCCCAAGCATTTAAGCAGGTCTCCTGACTTGCGCCTCATCAGCCGCCGCATTGCCTTATCAGGATCACTCCCAATGGCTGGCTTTCGCCCCATGCGGCACCTCCGCGCTTACAGTGGCGGTACCGTATCGGATTCTCACCGATTTCCCTATTCTCCGCCGGCACCCAAACGGTCCCGGCGGCACTTAAATGCACACGATTTTTACTTTGTAGATCTATTATATGCCAGGGTCAGGCGCTTGTCAATACGAATTCAGATTAGGGATAGTGTCAAGACACTTTAGGTTTTATTGAACCTCACATCATTTACACGACACAACGTTCATTTAACTTTCTCAAAGCTGATCTAGTAAGCTTGCTGCCGCTTTTGAAAAGCGGCACATTGTTGAAATACTCCATGCCTGTCAATTTTCTTTGTTGTACACGTTTTAATTCCTGCTGGTCCGCTTGTTTTAATTCAGTAATTACAGAAGCCGTCTTTTGCATAGAAAGATAATGTTTACTAATCGATTCATTGTTTGCTTTGGTGGAGCGC
>LSQX01301912.1_pt1 | contig 10278 bp, 10 predicted proteins | sample 654561 | NCBI WGS metagenome assembly LSQX01 (sample SAMN04489861, study PRJNA283612) | anaerobic digester metagenome | isolation source: 4 biogas reactors fed with cattle manure at either 37C or 55C with and... | place: Denmark: Kongens Lyngby | collected 2014
CTTGGCAATAGTCTCGCTATTCCCTTCGTTTCATGCCTTATCTGCTCAGTTTTAGCCGACAGCGCAAACCATTTATGAAGTATAAATAGCCCCTAAATCACTCGCCATTTTGCCCAGTCTTGTTTAAGATAGAAATATAGATTGCCTTAAGCGGTTTAAGGCAGAAATTGTTGATGGAGTGCTGCAATGAAAGGCAATCGTGATGTGATTAATCAACTTAACCAAGTTTTGTATCATCACCTAACTGCGATTAACCAATATTTTTTACATTCACGTATGTTTAATGATTGGGGCATTGAGCAACTAGGCTCGGCTGAATATAAAGAGTCGATTCGTCAAATGAAGCATGCTGACAAAATTATTGAGCGTATTTTATTTTTAGAAGGTCTGCCAAATTTACAACATTTGGGTAAATTGTATATTGGTCAGCACACTGCTGAAGTGCTGAATTGCGATGTACGAAAAGTCAAAGAGAATATTGAAGCGATTCAAAAAGCGGTGGTTTTAGCAGAGCAACAATTAGACTATGTAACCCGTGATTTGGTTCAGGAAATTTTAGAGAAGGAAGAAGAATATTTAGATTGGGCAAGCACCCAGCTAGATTTAGTTGAAACTGTAGGCATTGAAAACTATATTCAAAGCCAACTCTAAGATTCATCTAGTTTAGATCGCTCAAAAGACTGGTTTTTCCAGTCTTTTGTTTTTAGAGAAGCACTTTTACTACAATTCAGCATCTTCCTCATCTCTCATGAAGACGTTTTCAATATCAATTTATATTTTGCTGATACACATTTTTAATTCTTGGATTTATAAAAAAGTATTTATAACGCAAAAAAATGTTTCATAGGATGCATCTGTTTATGCAATATCCGAATAATAAAAATGCCATAATCCTGTTTTTTATAAAAAATAGCATGTTGATGATGATCGTGACGGCGTATTCCCTCGCCAATATCTACACATGCATAACCAATCAGTGGTGAACTCACTAACAAATGAAAGGTATTGTCCAAATGTTGTGTGTATTGGTCAGCTTGAGCTACACTAAAATTAAGTAAGGTGTATTCATAAATAGCAGTGAAGTCATCGACAGCTAAATTAGATAGTTTATACACGATGCTTCTGCTTCACTTGAGCAGCAATATCTTTTAGGCTGAGTGTACTTTCTCCACTGTTCTCACCTGCTTCAATCACTTGCTTTAAAGCTGCAGTTTGATTTTCTTGCTGTTCCAATAATCTTAATGCAGATCGCATCACTTCACTGGTTGAACCATAACGTCCAGATTCAATCAGTTTGCTCACAAAGTTATCGAGTTGTGGGCCAATTGTTACACTTGTAGTTCTCGCCATCAGCATGCCTTATTGTGTGAATAGATCATACAATTCTAACACAACTCCCTTTATCTGAACAAAAGTTCAGCATCTCTTTAAATTTTCGCACATGAAATCAATTTTATAATGAATACCCCCTCTCTTTTTAAAGAGAAGTTGGGAGAGATTTTCAACATTGAAAATTTTCACCATATTTGGCTCACTATTTTCAAATCCCCCTCCTTGCGCTACACAAATCAGCGCGGCTTTGCCTCATCCAATAAAGTTGCATAATCCACATTCACCTTGCGCAAAGTGCTTAACAACCACAATTGCTGTTTAGCTTCTGCTTCATAACCATTAAACACCAAGACCCGCGCATACTTCAATAAATCGTAGGTGGTTGGATAATTCAATACAATTTCATGAATATCCTGCAATTGTTCAGGTGTTTGCTGGCTATACGGATTTAAACGAATCCACTCAATGCGGCGGTTAAATTCTTCGAGTACAAAAATACGGTCTTGATTGGTGATTTTTTCAGGTGTTTGTTCATAGCGTACCGACTGATTCAGTTTTGGCACCATCACTTCATAATCACGATAAATCAGCATCAACAACAATGTGCCAATCACAAAAGTCGTGCGTAAATAAATTGGAGATAAAGTTAAGCCTTTTAACACACGTTGCGACTGAACCATACCGATGATAAAGCCTGCGGGCAGCAGAAAATAAGCATAATTTTGCGGAAACTCCAGCATCGCATGCACACTAAATGCACCGACCATCAAAATACCAACAACCGATTCAACCGACTGGGTATATTTATGCAACTGGTAGCCCCAACAACCCAAATACGCCAAAAATGGTACGCCTAGTATCACACCATTCCAGAGTAAAAAGTCCAAAATAAAATTGTGTGCACTGCGAATCCACACAGGGCCTTGCACAAATTCACTAATGCTCACATAAGCCACACTGGTTTGATGCCAGCCATAGCCCCACCACGGTTGATGTTTAATCGCAGCAAGCATTTGCTGCCAAATTGCCAAACGTGACATATCGCCTGTGGCACGTTGCACCACATCGCGAGATTGCACTGAGAGTTCTGCACTTTGCGAGAGTAATTGACTGAAAGAAGGTGCGATAAAAATCAGCCCAATAAATGCCGCAAACCACAGTAAGCTATAGCGCCATTTTATCCGCATCACGCCACGGTATTGTTGATAGCCCAAATACGTCAAGATACACAGGGATGCTAACCATGAAGTACGCGACTGACTCAGTACCACACCGACCAAAATCATTGCGGCTGCAATCACAATCCACACGGTTTTAAGTTTTTGTTTTTCGTATAAATACAGACATGCCATAAGTGACATCACCAAAAAGGTCGCCATATTATTTGGTTGGGCGAAATTGGCATAAGGGCGCTGTCCAATTTTAATATCCACCATAATCGGCAGGTATTGATCGAGTGTGAGCCACTGGCAAATCGCCATGAGTGCGGTAATACTACCCGCACCCAATAACACATAACTAAAGCCTGTAAAGATGCGTTCACGTTCGATGTTGTTTTGAGTGAGGTTATAACCAAAAATGATCGCCAGCCAAAAACTGAAGATATACACGCTGCTGAGCAAAGCTTTGTCAAAGAAGTAGACTGAGCCAAAGCCCCACTGAATGAAAGGAACACTGCTCAATGCCAGTAATGGCAGGCTAATTTTTGGTATCTGTAATTTTTCTTTGAATAGGCAGACTGCAAGGGCAAACAGGGCAAAAAATGCGTAGAGTTCGCCTGTATAGGTAACCCACGGGCGGTAATGAATGGGCAATAGCCATGCAAGGGAGATGAGGATGGCTGCCAAAAATAGCAATGCAGATTTCATAGAAAAAAATAGACCAAAAAACTGGCTCTATCTTATATTTTTTTAAACAAGATGATAGTGCTTTGTGTGGTAAGTTTGATTGGAATTCTGCCAGTTTTAAAATGGGATGATCGCATGGGGAATACTTAAATTCCCCATTTTAACTTAAGAAATTATTTCCAAGGTCTTAGGTCTACTATTTTAATGACAGATGCAGATTCTTTATTGACTAGAACCACCATATCTACGGCATTGGCTTTTAAAGGTAACCAAGCATCTGCATTTGGATATTTAGCTAAAGTTTTTTTAACTTCTGTTTTTGAGTTGTATTGTTCCAATTCTACTAGATTCTTTGCTTTCTTTTGTATTACTTGAGCCTGTTTCAATAATGGTTCATATAAAGATGGCTGCAGTTTGTCGAAGTATGTCGTACTCCAAATACAGTAGTTCCTGACCGATTAAAACAGGCTGCTCAACTTTTAGATAAAGAAAACTTTTAAGGAGTAGAAATGAAAGTCATCACCTGTGCAGAGCTACAAGAAATTTAGCGGATATACTCGATTACGTTATAGACGATCACGCACCTATACTTATTAATAGAGAAGATAAGCAAGCCGTGGTGCTGATAAGTCTAAATGACTACAAAGCATTTGAAGAAACAGCGTACCTACTCAAAAGTCCTGCCAATACAAAACGGTTACGCGATTCAATTGCGCAAATTGAAGCAGCGCAAACAATAAGCCATAATCTCATTCAAGAATGAACTTTAGTTATACCGATAAAGCTAAAAGTCGCTGTATATTAAAAAATGCGCTAGATTTTAGGCTTGAAACAACAACCCCAATTCAAACCTGAATAGAACCAATCAGAAAAATATGTGACACAAATCACAAAATGACATTTTTTGTCTAAACTACAGAATGAATTCTGACAATATTTGTCACTTTTTAACAAAAATATACAGATGAATTTTTAGTCTGAATTTTTTTATGTATAAGGTGCTGTTTTTCTATATAAATTGGCTATAATAAAAGTTGGCACGTTTAGTGCTAATTATAAATTAGCTTAAATTGAGCTTAATAAATAAACAAAACATTTGTGGAGAATGTTATGAATACGATGCAAAAGGGTTTTACTCTTATTGAATTAATGATCGTTGTTGCAATTATCGGTATTTTGGCGGCAATTGCGATTCCTGCTTACCAAGATTATATCGCTCGTACGCAAGTATCAGAAGGTCCATCTTTAGCAAATGGATTGAAAAGTGATGTTATAGATAATTTGCAAAATAGCAAATGTGGAAACAATGTGCTTGGCGGTAAATATGCAACTGTCTCTGTAATTGATGCTACTATTGCAGCTGGTGCTACGCCACAATGTAGTATTCGAGTTAAATATCATAATACAGGTGTATCTGCCAAAGTTGCTGGTAAGACTCTTGGTTTATTAGTTCAGTCTAATGGCTCTATTGTAAAAGGTGGCTCAGTTGCTTCAACTGTCGAAGATAAGTATATTCCTAAAGCAATCTTACCTTAATTCATAGGTTTGGTAAAAAAGCGGTCTTCGGGTCGCTTTTTTTATACGTATATTTTTACATTTTTAATATGTAGGTATTGAATGACAATAAAAAAATGGGCTGTGGGTCTTAGTCTTTTATTTCTCGTGTTTCTTACGACTTTGGTTTATTTGCCGGGTTTAAAGGGAAACTTTCTTTTTGACGATTTTAGCAATTTAGGTCAAATGAATTTATATGGGGATATGAGTCAGTGGGAAAATGCAAAAAAGTTTGTGATGAATGGAATTGCAGGTCCAACTGGGCGCCCAATCGCTTTGCTTACTTACGTTCCTCAAGCAGAAGCCTGGGTGAATGGCGATGCCTATCCATTTAAAGTTGTTAATTTAATTATTCATCTCCTATGTGGAGTGCTGTTGTATTGGGTGATGCGTTTAATCCTCATCTCATACGGGGAAATTAATACAAGAAAAATTCAATTTGTCGCATTGATGGTTGCGGGTATATGGATGTTACATCCTTTTATGTTATCCACAACATTGTATGTAATTCAGCGTATGGCACAATTACCATTGCTATTTACATTGCTGGCTATGCTTGGCTATTTGATAGGGCGTGGTTATCTACAAACTTATAAAATTCGTGCTTATGTATTGATGTCAGTATCTCTAACATTGGGGACGTTATTTGCTACATTAAGTAAAGAAAATGGCGCTTTACTGCCCCTGTTGGTTTTAGTCGTAGAGTTTTGTAATCCAGATACTAGAAATAAACCAGCATGGCAATGGAGAGCTATTTTTCTATGGTTACCTTCGGTTGCAATTTTAGCTGCATTATCTACCAAAATAAATCTTTCAGATCAGCCATGGGCGAATCGAGACTTTAATCAAATTGAGAGACTGCTGACCGAATCAAGAGTAATGGTCAATTATTTGATGCAACTATACTTACCTCAAATTGAGGGTGATGGATTATTCCAAGATGGTTACCTAATTTCTAGAACAATAACAGCACCAATAACGACGCTATATTCTATTATTTTTTTAAGTATTTTATTTATAAGTGCATTTTTCATTAAAAATAGAATGCCTTTAGTTAGTATGGCGATTTTATTCTTTTTTGCTGCACATTTGATGGAGTCAACGATTGTTGGATTAGAGTTATATTTTGAACATCGTAATTATTTGGCTGCAATTTTTATTTTTTTACCTTTAGTACTAGGGTTGTATACCTTAACTGAGTTCGTCAAGCCTTCAGTGATTACTTTTATTGCGGTTATTATTTTAAGCTTTTTAAGTTTTTTAACTTATCAACGTGCAATATTATGGTCGGATGATATACGGTTAATGTGGTATTGGGCACAAAATAGCCCAAATTCGGCTAGAGCTCAGAGTGTAAAAGCTGCCATATTAGCGCAGGAGGAGCGAATGGAGTTAGCTCAAGCAACTCTAGAAAAAGCAAATCAAAATATACCAAATGATGGCATGTTAATTTACCATTTGCTTCAATTAAAAATTGAAAATCAAGGTGTTAATTTTGAGGACTTTGGTGAAACTTTAGCAACTATTCCAAAGCATAAAGCGAATGCGCAAGCATTAATAGGTCTACGTGATTTAATTGATATGAGTATAAAACATCCCAAAGTGGTGGAAAAATATCAAAATGAATTATTAGCGATTATCAATGCAACCTTAAAGAATCCAACCTATGGTGCCATGCGTGATTATAAAAAAATTGCTTATTTTCTCAAAGGGCAGATTTATAGCGTAATTTCTCAGCCTGCCGATGCTTATAAATGCTATCTACTTTCTTTAGAACAAGCACAAGATGTAGAGCATGGTATATATATGTCTATACAACTTGGTAACCTCGGCTATCTAAAAGAAGCATTAGATCTGTTAAAAGAAACTGAGGCAGTGTATCGAAAACAACCAACAAGTCTTTTGAAAAAATCAGAAGCATTTTATGATGATTGGTTGAAGCAAACAAAAGACGATATGCAAAAAGACCTATCATTAATGCAAATGGAAAATAAAATTTTATGAAGCTTAGTGTAGTTTTGCCTGCCAAAAATGAATCAGGTGCGATTGGGGATACGGTTAAGTCAATCACTTTGTTGGGTTTGGTCGATGAAATTTTAGTGGTGAATGATGGTTCTACTGACAATACAAAGCAAGTAGCAGAAGATGCTGGAGCAATTGTTATATCTCATCCATATTCAAAGGGGAATGGTGCGGCGATTAAGACTGGTGCACGTCATGCAACTGGAGACGTAATTGTCTTTATGGATGCTGACGGGCAGCATGACCCAAATGATATTCCAAGATTGTTAGCAAAAATAGAAGCGGGGTTTGATTTGGTTGTCGGGGCTCGTCAAAAAGGTTCTCAAGCAAATCTAGGGCGAGGCATGGCTAATGGTCTATATAATTCACTAGCATCTTATATGACAGAGCACACAGTTGAAGACCTTACTTCAGGTTTTCGGGCAGTAAAAGCCGAAAAATTCAGAGAATTTTTGTACTTGTTGCCAAATGGCTTTTCATATCCAACGACAAGTACAATGGCATTCTTTAGAGCAGGTTATTCGGTAGCATATGTGCCAATTCATGCGGCTAAAAGAATTGGGAAAAGTCATATTCAGCCAATTAAAGATGGAATCCGCTTTTTTTTAATTATCTTTAAAATTGCAACATTGTTTTCCCCACTGAAAATGTTTTTACCTATTGCAGTTGTATTATTTATTCTAGCCACAGGTTGGTATGGTCATACATTCTATGAATATGGTCGTTTTACCAATATGAGTGCATTGCTCTATACGGGGAGTGTCATGATATTTTTAATGGGTTTAATCTCTGAGCAGATTACAGCACTGATGTATAAAGAGAAGTAAGATAGTTGTGTTAAATAGTCTAAAACAACTTTGGCTAATTCTTTCGCCTTTAGATAAACGTAAAGTCATTTATGTACTTATACTTGTTATAGGAATGGCATTTATTGAGTCTGCAGGTGTGATCTCTATTATGCCGTTTTTAGCAGTACTATCGAACCCAGAAGTTGTAGAGTCTAATTCATTTCTTAAAAAATTATACGATATTAGCGGAGCCTTAGATAAGCAGATCTTCATTGTTTATCTAGGTTTTTTATCCCTATTTATTGTTATATTTTCGACGATATTTAAGATAATAACGCAATATGCAGTAAATCGGTTTGCAAGTTTGCAGCGACATTATTTTTCTACAAGACTATTGAAAGTCTATTTGCAGCAAAATTATGAATTTTTTATTCAACGAAATAGTGCCAATTTAGTCAAAAATATTTTATCTGAGGTTGATCAGCTCATTTGGACGATGATATTACCAGCATTACGTTTCATGTCCTATGGTCTTGTTGTTTTATCCATGATAGGTATTTTACTCATTTATGACCCGATTATGGCAATTGCAACCGCCTGTGTACTGGGAATATTTTATGTCACGATATATTTTTTAGTTCGAAATAAGCTCGCACAAATTGGAAGAGAGTTTACCCAAGCAAATAAAGAACGATATCAAACATGTCAAGAAGCACTTGCGGGCATTAAAGATGTGATGATTAATAATGCAAAACAAGGTTATATTGATCAATTTGAAAAATCTTCACGTGTATTTGCAAGACATATCGCTACACGCGATACATTAGGGCAAATACCACTGAATATTATCGAAACGGTAGGTTACGGTTGTCTTATTGGTTTAGCGATGGTTCTAGTGGTATCAGGAAAAGACGTTTCCCATATTTTACCTGTACTGGGTTTATATGGGTTTGCTGCCTATCGTATGTTACCTGCCGCACAAAACATATATCGTTCAATTTCACAAATTAAGTTTTCCGAGCAAGTACTGGCTGTACTTAAACCAGAGTTTGCATTAGATAAAAATAGTATTGAAAAACTAATAGATGTTAAGCCTATTAAATTTGAAAACTCCATACGTCTAGAAAATATTAAATTTGCATATCCAAGTCGTATAGAGCAGCCTGTTTTAGATGGCTTTAACTTAGAAATTAGAAAAAATTCAAGTTTAGGTATCATGGGTAAGAGTGGCAGTGGTAAAAGTACGCTCATGGATATTATGTTGGGTTTAATTACACCTCAACATGGCAAAATTTATATAGATGATATGGAGTTGACAGCAGATAATGCAGCAAGCTGGCGTACTTTAGTGGGTTATGTACCACAATTTATATATTTAGCCGATAAAAGCATTGCAGAAAATATTGCCTTTGGTGTTCCAAAAGCTGAGATTGATTTTGAGCAAGTCAGCAGAGTTGCTAAACTTGCGCAAATTGATGCTTTCATTATTCATAATCTTAAGAATGGCTATGATGAAATTGTGGGGGAAAAAGGGATAATGCTTTCTGGCGGACAGCATCAAAGAATTGGTATTGCTCGAGCCTTATATAAAAATCCACAGGTTTTGTTTATGGATGAAGCAACAAGTGCATTAGATAGTGAAACTGAGCAGGCTGTGAATGAAGCTATTCAAAATTTGAATGGTATAATAACTATGGTGATAATTGCGCATAGAGAAAGTGCTTTATCTAGGTGTGATCAAATATTAAAGCTATAAGGCTAACAGATGAAATGGATTAAAAAGCTTCCAATTATTAGAATTTTTATGCGTTGGTACGAATACATTACTTGTTTAGCACCATTACAGGAATTTGATGATTATGATTCCTATTGGCAGTCTCGTCATGCGAATGGCTATATTGTTCGAGAATTAGATCGATTTAGAATTATCGCAAATAAACTAGAAGGGAATGAATCAGTTTTAGATATTGGCTGTGGTGATTGCTCATTTCAAGTATATCTAAAAAAAGTTAAACCTAATTGTAAAACATTAGGCATTGATACTTCTGAGAAAGCAATTCAAATTGGAAAGTCGTGGGAATGTACGGCACAAATTCTTGATCAATCACTTAGTTTACGCAATCAAATTATTGGGCAATGGGATGTTATTACAATAATGGAAGTAATTGAACATATACCAGATGCAGAGAGTTTGATGAAACAAATTATTGAGTTAAAGCCCAAAAAAATATTTATCACTATTCCCAATGTCGGGTGTTTAAAACATCGAGCTCGTCTTATGTTGGGTGGAAGATTCCCAATTACAACAATAATTTATCATATGAGAGAGCATTTAAGATTTTGGACTGTTAAAGATTTTGAACAATGGGCAGATTCTTTTGGTCTTGAAATTAAATCAATTCATGGTCAATTTGGTCATGGAGATCGAATTATAGAATGGTTTGTTCGAAAATTTCCAACTTTATTTGCAACACAGTTGGTATACGAACTCAATTTTAAAGATGATATTACGGATAAATAGCATTAATGAAAGCATTCCTTTCAAGATTTTTAAAACTTTTAACTATGCGTGGGCGTGAAGTTTATAAATATGCATTAATGCAATAATATTTATATCAAAATGAACTTAATCAGAAGTAATGTTTATAAGAAATCCATTAAATATTGTTGCACGCTTACTATTTTTAATGATTAATTTTTCTAAATATTTTAGCTATTTATAAGAAGTATATATA
>LSQX01299568.1_pt1 | contig 10277 bp, 7 predicted proteins | sample 654561 | NCBI WGS metagenome assembly LSQX01 (sample SAMN04489861, study PRJNA283612) | anaerobic digester metagenome | isolation source: 4 biogas reactors fed with cattle manure at either 37C or 55C with and... | place: Denmark: Kongens Lyngby | collected 2014
TCCGGATACAGCTGCAGCAGTTCCTGTAAACTGACGCAGGTTAAAATAATGCTTTACTGTCATAATCGGTCCTCCCAATGATTAATTTAATTAATATTAAAATACTCATTACTGCAGATAAAAGTACAATAATTATTGAAAATCAAAATTAGTTTCCTGCTTTAACAATAGTTTTTTGCTAATTTAGTTTTCTCATTCTATTTACAGTGAAATAAAAACAATAAAAAAACAATTTCAAAACCGCAGAGATGAATCTATTAATTATCAACGGTCCCAATTTAAACCTTCTGGGAATAAGAGAGCAAAGCATATATGGAAAAGAGTCTTTTGATTCTTATTATAAAAAACTGGTTTCTGATTTTCCTGAAATAAATCTTCAGTATTACCAATCAAATATTGAGGGAGAAATAATAAATAAAATACACGAATCAAGATCCACTTTCGATGGAATAATCATTAATGCCGGAGCCTATACCCATACATCTGTTGCAATAAGAGATGCCATATCGTCTGTTTCCGTAAAAGCTGTTGAAGTTCATATTTCCAATATCCTCACCCGTGAAGAGTTCAGGCATAAATCAATGATAGGACCGGCATGTAAAGGGTGCATTATGGGATTCGGCCTTGATTCATACAAACTTGCCATCATCAGCTTCATATCAAACGATTAAATTAAGCCGGAATATAGTAAACCCAAAAAAGAGACACCGGTTCACAAAGTTGTTTTTTACCGGAAATCTATAACTTCAATATCCTTATATTCACTTATATTAAACACAAAGAAAGTGTCCGGAATATTAACATCAGTACTTAGCTTTTTAATTTCAACCCCATATAAATTTCCATCTGAGCTATAAAAACGCGCTGAGCTAACCATCAAGGCTTCTTTATCAATATCTATAATTATCTTATGTATATCAGAACCCTGTTTTTCGGGTGTCAGTTCTATCTGATAAAAGTTTTTATTACCCTCTCTCCTTTCACCGGCAAATTTTGAAATAAATCCTTTTTCATATATACTAAAAACAGATGACGGATCCGGGAATTCATTTCCGTTGTCACCTGCATTTGAAATGGTAACCTGATTCCCGTCTGCCATATAATTCCAGACTGTTTGTCCATCCGAAAAAACTTTAATACCAATAGCGGGAAGGTCTACGACATACTTTTGGCCATTCATCTTTAAAGACCCTTCATTTTTTTCATTTATATCCATCTCCTTATTTTCCATGGAAAAAACAAAGTCGGCAGAAATAGTTTTATACGACAAAGTTTTTTTACTCACCTCTTCCAATATCTGCCTGGCTTTTATGTCCTGTTGCGCATTGCCTGCAAAAAATATCAGGATAAGGCCAAAAATTACCGAAATTCTTCTCATATATTAAATTTTAATTTAAACCATTCAATAAATGTTCCAAACTATATTCATCTTGTATAAGTACTTGCCGGGGTTTGCTTCCTTCACTGGGGCCGACAACTCCTGCCGCCTCTAACTGATCCATAATACGACCGGCTCTGTTATAACCTATCGAGAACCTTCTTTGAATCATCGATGTTGAACCTATTTGATTCATTACCACTACTCTTGCGGCATCATCAAAAAGCTCATCCCTGTTGTTCAGATCAACATCCCCGGGCAATGCCTCATCGTCTTCACTATATTCAGGCAGCATAAAAGCAGTCGGATAACCTTGCTGTCCGGAAATAAATGAGCAAATTGTCTCAATTTCGGGAGTATCAACAAAAGCACATTGAATACGGGTTATATCTCCTCCTGATGCAATCAGCATATCACCTTTCCCGATAAGCTGATTAGCTCCGGGTGTATCTAAGATTGTACGTGAATCTATCATTGATGCCACTTTAAAAGCAATACGGGCAGGGAAGTTGGCTTTAATTACACCTGTAATAATATTTGTGGAAGGCCTTTGTGTGGCTATTATCATATGTATTCCCACAGCCCTTGCCAATTGGGCAATTCTGGCAATGGGAAGCTCAATTTCTTTACCTGCAGTCATTATTAAATCTGCAAACTCATCAATAATAATAACTATATATGGCATATATTTATGTCCCTTTTCAGGGTTAAGCTTTCTTTGAATAAACTTTTTATTATACTCCTTTGCATTCCTTGAATGTGCCATTTTCAAAAGATCATACCTTTGATCCATCTCTATGTTAATAGAGTTTAACGTATACTTCACCTTCTGTATATCAGTAACAACCGGTTCATCGTCGTTAGGCAACTTTGCCAGATAGTGCTTTTCCAAGGAAGAGTATAAGGTAAGTTCCACTTTTTTGGGATCTACAAAAACAAACTTGAGTTGCGAAGGGTGCTTTTTATATAAAAGTGAAGTAATAATGACATTTATCCCGACCGACTTCCCCTGCCCGGTAGCACCTGCAACCAAAATATGCGGCATCTTTGCAAGATCAAACATAAAAGTCTCGTTAGATATTGTTTTACCAAGTGCCACAGGAAGTTCGGCAACACTCTCCTGAAACCTCCTGGAACCAAGGATTGAGCGCATTGAGACAATTTCCGGATTTTGATTCGGCACCTCAATTCCTATTGTTCCCCTGCCGGGAATCGGTGCAATAATTCTGATTCCCAAAGCAGCCAGGCTAAGTGCTATATCATCTTCTAAATTTTTGATCTTTGCAATCCGGATACCCGGTGCAGGAACAATTTCATAAAGAGTTATTGTAGGACCGATAGTAGCCCTGATCTTTGTAATTTCAATTTTATAATGTCTAAGGGTTTCTACAATCTTATTTTTATTGGCGATCAGCTCTTCATTACTTACCTCTGCATTATCTGAACTGTGATCCTGTAAAAGGTCAAGTGTGGGAAATTTAAACCGTGATAACTCCAATGTCGGGTCATACTCCCCTTGCCCGCCGGCTTTATACTCTTCATCTCCTTCCTCCTCATCAATTTTCTGAACGGTAAGTTCCGGACCCTCTTCCTCATTGTCAATCTCATCATTATAATAATCTTCTGCTGTCTCCTTCCCAAATATTTTATCGTTTTTACTTGCGGCTCCGTCAGGATCAAACAGAGCCTCTACGACATCTTTGTCACCATCAATAATTTTGGATACAGACTCTTTAACTTCTGTTTTTTTATCATTATCCGGCTGCTCTGACAACTTTTCATATTTTTCTTTTCTTCGGAATAAAGATTTAATTTTTTTATAAACACCATCGGACTTTACAATAATAATAGTAAGTCCTGAAATAAAAAGCAACAGTATCACCCCGGGGTCACCTAAAAGTGAACTAAGCCAGGTGCTTAAAATAAATCCATACTGCCCTCCGGGGTATATATAGGAAGCAGCATCCGTTTTAGGAAAAACAAATCCCAGGAAAATTGAAATCCATATCAATAATATCAAACTAAAAACCAGCCTGCTTTTATATTTTGCAACTTTGCGTCCCAAAACTTTCAGACTTGTTATTGAAAGGAGGTATATAAAAAGAAACGATGCAAACCCAAAACCTCTGTTCATAATCAACTCAGAAAGATATGCACCGGTTTTTCCTGCTTTATTGGATACATTTATATCAGAATTCCATAAAAGCTCTTTCCGGGGAAGATCCAACTTACTGTGATCATCAGAACCATAGAATAGAAAAGAAATAAATGCGATCAGTAAATATGCAGCAATAAGAAAAATAAAGATCCCAAATATAAATTTAAACTTCTCACTAGCAAAAAAACTATCGCGTGACCCTCTCTTTTTACGGTTTTTATTTTCAAACTTTTTGGATTTTATTGCCATACAGGTGCCACTTAAAATATGTGCAAATTTAATTAAAAAAATTCACCTGACAGATTTAATGTTAACAGGATAAAAAATAGATTACATATATCTTTTCTGTATCAAATCATTATGTTTGTTTTTTATTTCATCAGAAAAATAATGAACTTAAAGAACAAAAACTTTCTAAAGTTGCAAGACTTTTCAGCTGAAGAGATATACTTCTTGCTTGACCTGTCAGCTTTTCTCAAAAATGCAAAAAAAACCGGTAAGGAAAAAAAAATGCTTAAGGGAAAAAATATTATTTTGATATTTGAAAAACCTTCAACCAGAACACGATCGGCATTTGAAGTCTCCTGTTATGACCAGGGAGCCAATGTTACTTACTTTGGTCCCAAAGATTCGCAAACCGGACATAAAGAGTCTGTTAAAGACACAGCAAGAGTGCTTGGCAGAATGTATGACGGAATTGAATATCGCGGTTTCAGTCAGAATATTGCAGAACAACTTGGAAAGTATTCAGGTGTACCGGTTTGGAATGGATTAACCGATAAGTTCCATCCAACACAGGTTTTAGCCGATTTGCTTACTATCAGAGAACATACCGGTAAACCATTTTCGCAAGTAAAATTTTGTTATCTGGGCCATGCCTGCAACAATATGGCCAACTCTCTTATGGAAGGTGCTTCACTTACAGGAATGGATTTTAGAATTGCAGCGCCACATCAATATCACCCTGACAAACAGTTACAGGAAAAGTGTATGGAAATTTCAAAATCATCAGGTGCAAAAATTTTTATTTCTGAAAATATAGAAGAGGCAGTAAAAAATTGCGATATCCTCTATACCGATGTGTGGGTGTCGATGGGTGAACCTTATGAAATTTGGAGCGAACGGATCAATCTTCTTAAGCCCTATCAGGTAAATATGAATATTGTATCGCTTACAAAAAACAAAAATGTAAAATTTATGCACTGCCTGCCCTCTTTTCACAATCGGGAGACCATTATAGGAAAAGAGATATTTAAAAAGTTTGGAATCACTTCAATGGAGGTAACTGACGATCTTTTTGAAAGTGGCGCATCAATAGTCTTTGACCAATCAGAAAACAGGCTTCATACAATAAAAGCAGTAATTGTTGCCACCCTTACTGACAATAAACAACTGCCAACTTTATGAAAAATAGTAATTTTTATTATAAATTTGAGTTATATTTAATTATTAGAATAAATTAACAGATAAATTTTTGCCATAAACGATCATGATGGAAACTATACGGGTTCTATCTGATACCTTTGAAAACTTTAAATTTTAATCAGATGAAAATCAATTCATTAATTCGAATTATTTATATTCCTGCTTTACTGTTCTTTTTTGCTTCATGTCATAACTTTTTTGATAAGGACGATGAACCAACAAGTGAATATCTTGTAACCTACGAAATGACCAAGTCGTACACTCCTACTCAGATTGAGTGGGCCTTTGATCAATATTTCTCAGAATATCCGGAGTTATTAAATCTGAAAAATAAGTTTCACCGCGGGTTCATGGTCTATAAGATAAGCTATAACACAACTTTTGAAGACAAAAATAAAGTAGCATCCGGATTAGTCTGTTTTCCTATGGGAGAGGGGGCGTTTCCTCTGCTGAGTTATCAAAATGGCACAAACACGGAACATAAGAATGCACCTTCGGTCAACCCAAACAACCAGCTTTTTATGATGCTGGAATTTATCAGTTCTGCCGGTTTTGTTATATCCCTGCCTGACTATTTGGGTTTCGGCTCTTCAGATAATATGTTCCATCCGTATCTTCATAAAGAGTCTACTGTTCAAAGTATAACCGATATGCTCAGAGCAGTCAGGGAACTTGCTGCAATAAGATCGGTTCAGTTAAAAAATGAATTATACATTACAGGGTACTCCCAAGGCGGGTGGGCTACTTTACAGTTGCAAAAAGCTATTGAAACCGAACATTCAAAAGAGTTTAATCTTATGGCAAGTGCACCTTGTGCCGGTCCTTACGACCTAAACTATATAAACAATCAGATAAGAGGATTATCTGAATACCCAATGCCTTTTTTTCTTGGATATATCTGTCATAGCTATAGCAACCTTAAAGAGATGATAACCCCTTTAGATGAAATATTCCGTGAACCTTATGCATCAAAAATTCCTGATCTCTTTAACGGATCATATTCAGGAGAAGCCATTAATGCAGAGCTGACAACAGTGGTCCCCGATCTGCTGACTGAAAATTATATAACAAATTTTGAAACAGCAGAGGTATATGCATCGCTTAAAACAGCTCTTGAAAAAAATAGTATTTCAGCCTGGAATACTTCAGTGCCAACAAAAATCATACATGGAACATCAGATATCTTAGTACCCTTTCAGGTATCTCAAAATCTTCATACTGACTTTCTTGCAGAGGGTTCAGGGAGCAATGTAGAACTGATACCGCTAACAGGTCTGGGCCATACTGAAGGAATTATTCCTTCAGGCATTATCTCTATATTGTGGTTTGTCAATCTGATCAACAAATAAACACTTTAATAACTATAACGTACTATTTGCCCTGAAATCGTTGATTAATTTTTTTATTTTCCTGTTTTTAAGAGCTTTGGGAGATAGATCAAAAAAATATTCAATTTGAGAAAAATCCTGGTTCATTGCGGCTGAAAGCATTTTCAATGCCTCTTTTTCCTGCTTATATTCGAGGAGAAGCCCGGCAATGCGATATTTTAAAATAACATCGTCATTTTCTTTCATTGCCTTGCGCATCACACTAATCGACTTTTTCAATTTACCGGTTCTCATTAAAATGTCAAACCAGATCAGCCATATTTCACTATCGGCAGGATCGAGAACTGAAGCTTGCTCAAGGGCATCTGCCGAATCATCCAAATTATCACATTCGCTATGCACTTTTGCCAGAGTCAGCCAATACTCAGAGTTTGAATTATCAATTCCGATAGCCTTATTAATAAAGGTAATACTCTTTTCTAACTTTTTGTCAACCCACATAATTAATCCAAGACCAAACCAGGCAGCGTCATTTTCCTTATTAATCTTAATTGCACGCTGATAATAATATTCAGCATTAAAATAATCATCAAGGTTCAGGTAACACTCGGCAAGATAACAGAGAGCATCTTCATTTTCAGGATCTGATTCCAGATATTCGGAATAAATTTTTATTGCCTCACTGTATTTGCCCATATTTGCATAAGCATTCCCAATATTAAATAACGATTGGATAAAATCTTCATTCAGGGCAAGAGTATATTCATAAGCTTCAATTGCTTTTTCATATTCCCCGCATTTATTATAACTGATACCCAGATTAAACCAGACTGAAAAATTAAATGGATCACTATCCAGATAACGATTGTAATACTCAATACTTTTTTGAAAATCTCCTTCCTGATCACTGAAAAATCCAAGATCATACAAAGCCATCTCATTTTCCGGATTTACCTGTAAGGACTTTTCAAAATATTTCACTGCATTTTTTGTTTCGCCAATCTGCAGGTAAGCAGCTCCTATGTTGTATAAAATTTCATCATTATCTTCTGATTTCAAAGCCTTTTCAAATGACTTTTGTGCTTTCCTTCTTTCACCCATTACCAACCATGCTGATCCTTTAATAAGATGAATATCAGAATTATCAGGCTCAATATGCTCAGCCATTTCAATATATTTCAGTGCATTGTCATATTTTCCTTTGCTGATTAAGACCTGGGCATATTTCAATTTCAGCTGAACCGCTCCCGGATGAATCTGGATACCCTGCTTTGCAGCTATTTCCGAACTGCTAAGATCGCCCTCATCCAATAAAAAATCAACAATCTTTTCAAATTCAGAAATATCAAAATAGTTTTTTCGCCCTGATACCAATGAGTCTCTAAAACGTTTCAAAGCCTCGCTAATATCCTCATCATCAAAATATTTATTGTTTTCCTGATCCATTCCACCTCCAAATGAAACTGCAAAATTAATAATTAGTTCGCATATTATCTTGTTTTTTCTTCACCGGTGATTATCTCTTAACAGATCAAATATAGTTTTAACAGGATTAAAAGTCTCAACAGGCACCTCCACAAACAAAGTATTCCAATCACTCATGGCTCCATTCCACAAACCCGGCAACTCCTGTGCCTTTATTTCTCTTCCGTCTATTGATTTTTTTGAAATAAACCCGGTTGAAGAGTCTATAAACCCGGTAAGATCATATTTTATACCCTTATAATTTTTTACGGAACATACAATATCCACAGGATTAAAATGGGTGGAGCGCTCCAGGATTGATTGCTGCTTGACACTCCTCGGGTCAATTTGAACACTTTCAGCAATTTGCAAGGATACCGTACCATCGTTATTTACAGCCCAAAAAGGCCCTCCACCCGGTTCCCCTTGATTTTTTACCATTCCGCACACACGAAAAGGCCTGTTAAATTTCTCTTTCAAATAATAGTACAAATTCTCTTTTTCTGTATAGTAATGACTCTCATATGGTTTTATACAAAGTACATTCTCTAAAAAATTAGCTGCTTCAGCAAGGAATGCACTTTCAACGGTTGAATGGTGCCTCTCATCCAATTGTTTCTGATAACGGAATATCTTTTCCTGTACTTTTAATAAAACACCTCCCAAAGCTTTTTTATATATTGCTGTCAGATCCTTTAACCTGTCAGGAACAACATTATCAATATTTTTAATAAAAATAATATCTGCATCAAGGTCATTCAGATTTTCAATCAAAGCGCCATGCCCTCCCGGACGAAAAAGCAAAGAACCGTCAGCTTCACGAAATACCTCATTATTGGCATCAACTGCAATTACATCAGTTTTAGGTTTTTGCACACTAAAAGAGATATCATAGTTAACTTGAAATTTTTGTTCATAATATGGCTTAACCCTATTAAAAAAATCATTGAATGTCTTCATATGTGCCGGTGAAACAGTAAAATGCACACTGACAACATTTTTTTGATCCCTGATATACCCGGCACCCTCTGCAAGGTGCTCCTCAAATGGAGTCCTGCTCCCATCAGGATATTTATGAAATTTAATAACTCCTTTGGGTAAGGAGCCGTAATTTAAACCATTTTCAAATAAAAGATTCTCAATCCATGCTATACAGCTGTTACTATCACCACTCTTATCAATAAACTTTTTAAGATCTTCATAAAAAGCAAATTTATGTCTGTTGACTAAAAAATTTCTTGCTGCAGCATGTTTTACAAAAGCAATCTCATCTTCCGGCTCACAATCATCAATTGCTTCATATAACTCTTTAAACATACGGGTAGCAGCACCCGATGCAGGTACAAACTTAATACATTTCAAACCTTTGGAAACTTTCCTGTCAAATCTTTCACAACTCTCCTCAACATCTTTATTATCCAAAATTATAATACCATTATCTGCAGTTGCAGGTTCAATTATTCTCAAATAAGGAAACTCATTTTTATAGTTTTCAATCTGAGTTTTAACTGTTGAAAGATCACTCCCACGTATTTTTATTTGCAGCTCATCATCCTTAGAGAACATATTTTTCTTTTAAATTATAATTTAAAAATAGAAATAAGAATTGGTTTAGAAAATTATATCATACAATATTAGATATTTTTCTTCCTCTCTGACAATACATATTTATCAATTAAAATAGTGTTATTTGTCAACCGACCCAAAAACTCTTTTTAATAAATTTGTAACACGAGCTAAAGGATCTTCCCTTATCAACTTCTCTTCTGCTTCAATTTTCATGAATAATCCGTCAAGCCCCTTATCTGTAAGGTATTTATCCAACTCAACATTAACAGTTTTAAAGCCTGCAAGCTGTCCTGCAACTGAGCCGGCTATCTCATTCCATTTTCCTGTCAATATATCCCAGCTTTGTGCCGTGGAGATATTTCCTGCAAGCTTCTTATCAAGCGAAGATTTTATTTTTGGTCTGTATAACTGAAACAATCCATCATAAGTTGTTCTTCGCAAATATTGGGTTGCACTGTTTTTTTCTCCTTTCAGGATTCCTGCAGCATCATTTATAGTCATACTTTTTATACTATTTACAAATATCGGCTTAGCCTCAGAAACTGCATCTTCGGCAGCACGATTAATTTGCAGGAGAATATCCTCAAGCAACCGGTTTCCTCCGGGAATCTTTCCAATATTTTTTACAATAATGTCAGCTTCAGGAGGTAATAATATTTTTACCAGCTCATCTTTATAATATCCGTCAGTTACCCCCAAAATATCAACAGATTTTCCGGTTCCCACAACAAGAGCCTCTTTAAGACCGGCAATAATTTCAGTTTGGGTAAGGGGTTTATCTTCATCAAGAGTATGTTGAGCCAATTGCATAAGCTCAGAGCATGAACTAATCAGAAGGGAAACCCAAATTAAAAGGAAAAAGCCTTTTTGCATTTTATCGGTAAAAGTACAGGAAAACGCTCCGTGCTTATTAACAGAGTAATAATCTTTCGTTAAATCCATATTATCAACTTTT
>LSQX01022551.1_pt2 | contig 10276 bp, 13 predicted proteins | sample 654561 | NCBI WGS metagenome assembly LSQX01 (sample SAMN04489861, study PRJNA283612) | anaerobic digester metagenome | isolation source: 4 biogas reactors fed with cattle manure at either 37C or 55C with and... | place: Denmark: Kongens Lyngby | collected 2014
TGCTCCTGAGTTTCTCACTTTAGTGTCCTGAATGTTTCTTCAAAACAGATTGGATTGGTACAAGGTTTATGGTTCAGCCACTACTTCCTGGGCTTGAAAATCTGTAGCATCAACATAACGGTACGGAACAAATACCGTAGGGCGAGACGTCTGTACCAACGAAGTCGGTATTGGAGGTGCCGGCTATTTCAATTCGCGCGATAGTGATGCACCTCCAATCCGCCGACGTCTGTGGTCATTGTGTACGGCGGATTGAGGGGGAGCAACTTATCCGTCACACCAATCTCTCAACCCCCTCAATACACGGCTTCGCCGTTACAAACGTCTCGCCCTACGAATGATGGCTTCGTCGGAGCGGGACAAGCCGCGTTCCCTACGAAAGGCTGGCTTCGCCGGAAGGAGACAAGTGCTGCACGCTGCGCTCCCGGCATCATGACCATGTCCCCAACAACAAAGTCGTCACATCAGCCATCCACCAATCTCTCGAGATCCTCATTTCAGTGTCGTGAAAAACACCTTTTTCCATGTTGAAATCAGATACAACTTGTCTTGCAGGGGGTTGTATCCATCTGCATGGATTCGTGTTTCACTTTATAATCAACTAAAGTCTGAGCAGAGCAACAAATCAAAAACGAATATCATTGTACCAATGAGGGATTATTCATGGGCATCAGTAAAAAGTTCAACACTGCGTACACAATCTTCAGGCAAAAAGGTCCTGGTGGAGTTTGGCGGACGATCCGCCAAAAGGTAAACGCCCTCAACTGCGTTGACGAAAATAAAATGATTTTCGACATCCTCAGCAGCCACACTCCCAAAGGAATCATGGTGGATGTCGGCGCTCATCATGGATATTCCCACCTCTGTTTCGCTGAAGCCCAATGGCAGGTTTTTGCCTTCGAACCTGACCCGGTAAACCGCTTTAAATTACTCGAGAACAGCGGAAAGTTCACCAATGTGCATGTGGACGGTCGGGCTGTTACAGACCAGCTGATTGACTCGGTCGCTTTCTACAGTTCAAAAGAATCTGATGGCGTTAGCAGCCTGCTTGCCTTCCTCCCCAGCCACGAATTAAGCTGTGAGGTTCGCACAACCGCCCTGAGCCAGTTTATCGAAGAACAAAAACTGGACAATATCGACTATCTGAAAACAGACACTGAGGGATTCGATTTGAAAGTGCTCCAGGGAGTGCCTTGGGGTCAGCTCCAGCCAGGTGTAATTTTGTGCGAATTTGAAGACAACAAAACAAAAAAATTGAACTACACCTACACAACCATGGCTGATTACCTGGTCTCGAAAGGTTACAAGGTGATCGTTTCAGAGTGGCATCCGATTATCAGATATGGCGAACAGCATTCCTGGAGAGGCTTTTATAGATATCCCCACCAGCTGCACGATGAAAATGCCTGGGGCAACCTTATCGCGACCCGCGATGATAAAATATATCGGGATTTGTTGAAAAAAATCAAATTGAGTAGGTAAAATGTCCGTCGTGCGAAACTTGCATCAAACTTCAAATTTGCGATATACTTCACCTTCGCCGGGGTGTAGCGCAGTNNGCCTGCTTTGGGAGCAGGAGGCCGGCGGTTCGAATCCGCCCACCCCGACCTTCCTTTTAAAGAGACAGGCGGTTTTTTGTGACCATACCTTACCTCTCGATCATTCTACCTGCACACAACGAGGCGCTGCGACTGAGCGACTCCCTGGAAAAAATAAAACAATTCGTTGATTCTCAAAGCTTTCTATCAGAGGTTCTCGTCGTCGAAAATGCCAGCAGCGATGACACCTTGCGAATCGCCCGGTTGTGCCAGGAGGATTTCCCTCAGCTCAAAGTGATCCATCTCGATCAGCCCGGCAAAGGGAATGCCATTCGCACTGGAATGCTGGCTGCTTCGGGGCAGTATCGGTTTATGGCGGATGTGGATCTCTCGATGCCTGTGGATGAAATACTCAATTTTCTTCCGCCGAAGATCTCCGAGCCGCAGGTTGTGATCGGTTCGCGTGAAAAGGAAGGTTCAAAACGGATCGGTGAACCTTTTTACCGCCACCTGGTCGGGAGGGTTTTCAACCTGTTGGTGCGGGTCCTGGTGTTGCCCGGCATTCAGGATACCCAGTGCGGCTTCAAATGTTTCAGCGCTTCCGCAGCCGAAAGTGTTTTTCCACACCAAACACTCGACGGCTGGAGCTTTGATGTGGAGGTCCTGGGAATCGCGCGAAGCCTGGGTTATGAGGTGGTTGAGGTGTCGATCACCTGGGTTTACCATCCGGGCTCACGCATGCATTTGATCCGTGATAGCTGGAAAATGTTCAAAGAGATCTTATTAATCAGGCGGAACAAGCGAAAAGGGCTATACAATGGGAAGGAAATTCGACCCTGACCTGATTCCCCCTTATCCTACGCTTCAATTTGAAAACGAGGCGTGGCAAAGGGGCTGCCTCAGCGTGGCGGGAGTAGATGAAGCTGGTCGGGGAGCGCTGGCTGGACCCCTTTGCGCCGCTGCTGTGATCCTCCCCCACGACCAGCCAGACCTGGAGAAAACTTTGTTTGGCGTTCGGGACTCAAAACAGCTCAGTTACATCGAACGCGAGCAATGGTCGCTGAAAATACAGGAGGTTGCCATCGATCACGCGGTTGCCTGGGTGCAAATCGAAGAAATTGATAAACTCGGCATGACCAGGGCAGGCAGATTGGCTTTTGAGCGAGCGGTCTCGGGGCTTAAAGAACCTCCGAGCCAACTCTTGCTCGATTATTTCAAGCTCCAGGACCCCTGTATACCCCAGCTTAGCCTGGTTAAAGGCGATCAGCGCAGCCTTTCTATTGCCTGTGCCTCCATCCTGGCTAAGCAAGCCCGTGACCAACTGATGATTGAGCTTGGGGCGACTTACCCGGACTATCATTTTGATCAAAACAAGGGATATGGCACCGCGCAGCATTTAAAAACCATCGAAGAGCTTGGTCTCTGCCCTCTCCATCGCGTTAGTTTCACCGAACACCTGCTCCAGGGCAAATTGTTTGATCTGTAATAGTAAGGCGCTGTTTCACTTCAGTGCCAGACCAGTCGATTATGGCTGCAATTCTCGATATGAATGTGTTTGAAAAGGAGAACAGGGAGCAGAGAACAGGGAATTGGGACTGGGTTTTGTCATTCTGAACGAAGTGACACATAGTGTACTTCGTAAGAATCTGAACCTTTGCCAACAAGAATCTTACTCTGTATGCTGCGCATCGCTCCGTTCAGGAATCAATACACCGTTTACGCTAAAACCCGCGACTGTTTTCGTAGGGAACGTGCACCGCGCGTTCCAGCGAAGTCGTCTTTTCGTAGGGAACGTGGCACGTCCCGTTCCGGCAATGCCATCTTCTCGCCCTACGGCTATTCGCGGGACGGAGTGGCAGCCTTCCCCAACTTGCATACCTTTGGTGGTGGAACTCGGGGCGACACCTCCGTGTTCCTGTCGTGATAAAATACACCTATCAGCTCCGAGGAGGACCGTATGACTGACCACACTGCACCTGATTTCACCCGTAACGAAAGGATCGCGGGATTAATCGAACAACTCAGCGCCTACATCGAGCATTATCACCATGGCTCGGTGGAGCTGGTAAACATCGAAGACGACACCATTACAGTGCGTTTGGGGGGTGCTTGCGCGGAATGTGAGTTTTCAACGCAAACTCTGCAAGGGTGGGTTGCCGGGTCTATCCGCCAGTTTTTCCCAAATATGACAATCGACGCCATCGAGTAAAGGCGGTCGTCTTCCCGGAATACGGATGAAAAAGCTGGAATTTATGCTTTGATTCTTTTGCGCCGCAGCCAGATCCAGAAAGGCTGAAGGATTTTCCGTACCCAATACTTCAGTGTAAAAAGCGAAATCTTTTTTCCCCCATCGCGATAATGCACCCGCAACATTTCAGGCCAACAACGGTCGTCTTCCGCGATCGACTTTGCACCCTCGTGCAGGCGAAAACCAGCCCAGACCTCCGGTACATACAGCAATGGCGCGTGGCTTGCCAGGCGAGTCCACAGGTCATAATCCATCGCGAAGTAGAAGCTTTCGTCCAACGGTCCGACCTTACGCCAGAGATCTGCTCTAAAAAATGATGCCTGCTGGGGGATGTGTACGTAGCCCCTGCGCAACTTTTTCAGGTCGGTCTGCGCTGCCGGGAACCTGCCGATCACCTGATTGTCCGCGTTGATCCATTCGCAATCCCCGTAAACCATGGCAGCCTCAGGGTGATGCGCTAATTTGCGCACTGCTGCACTTACTGCTCCGGGATACAGGACGTCATCCGAGTTCAGCCAGGCTAAAATCTCCCCGGTCGCCCTGGCAAAGCCTTGGTTGAGGGCGTCGGTTTGCCCCTTATCTTTTTCTGATTGCCAATAAGCCAGCTTATGGGCATACTTTTGGATAATTTCTTTGCTACCATCAGTTGATCCCCCGTCAATGATGATATATTCAATATTCTCATAATCCTGTTCCAAAACGGATCGGATGGTCATCTCCAGAAATGTTGCCTGATTAAAGGAGGGTGTCACTATGCTGACCTTTGGCAGTGAGACGGTTGGATCTATTTTAGTTCTTTCCATTTTATCCACTCTGGTTTGCATAGCGCGCAGCCCGAATTTTTTCATAAACCCCTCTGACCTTGTCCAGTCCAAAGGCGCCCAACATGGCAAATAGCACTTTGCGAAAAGTTTTTGGAAACCCGCTGGGTTTATAGCGATACATCTGTTTATATGAGCGCAAGGCTGCGGGATACTTTTTTGCGTCAACCAGATAAGAGGCATCGAAACGGTAAGCACCAGCCCAGATGTTGTTGAAGTTCTGAGCGCTTAAGGGATAAAAACGCGGGTCTTCACAAATCCATTTTGCCAGTCTGAAGGCTTCGGGTCCAAACTCGCTTGCCTGGGCAGCATTCTTCGCGTTTTCATGCATCCGTGCCGCTGCCCATACTTGCCCAGGCACATAAAAAGGCTCGGCAATGGCAGCCATTTTCAACCACAACTGTACGTCCAGCAAATAGTCATAGCTCACGTCCAGATGACCAGCTTGTTCCAGCGTGTCTCTGCGCATAAAAACACCAGGCTGACCGATGATATAAAAAGACATCAGGTCTGCCAGCTTATAGTCTCCGTAATGCATCAGGTGAAACCCATTGCCTTTTGCATCGATCGATTCGACATCGCTGAAAACAAAAGACGCCTGCGGATGTTTCTCAAATGCCTCCACCGCGCCCTGGATCGCACCCGGAAAATAAAGATCATCCGAGTTTAGCCAGCCCACGATCGCCCCCGTCGCCCTGGCAAAGCCTTTGTTGACGGCGTCTGCCTGCCCACGGTCTTTTTCTGAGAGCCAGCCAGTCAACTGATGGGCGTACTTTTGGATGATTTCAACGCTGCCATCATCCGACCCGCCGTCGATAACCCAATATTCGATGTTTGGGTAATTTTGTTCCAATACAGACCGCATGGTCTGTTCGAGGAAGGCAGCCTGGTTGAATGAAGGGGTAATGATAGAAACCAGCGGTTTTGTCTGCATAGCCAAATTATACCGGCAAGCGGGCTGCTTGTCTCCGGCTTTGAATACAAAGTTTGCGGAAGGGTTCACAGCGCTGCAATAATGATAAATAAGAACAACATGGAGTAAAATTAGACTGAAGATTGATTGAACCAAATTGAACGATCACAACTCGAAAGGACCTCCATGTATCAAAAAATAATCATCATTGGCTATCTCGGACGTGACCCCGAAATGCGGTATACCCCTGATGGCAACCCTGTAACCACATTCAGCATGGCTTCCAGCAACCGCTTTGGCGATAGAGATGAAACGACCTGGTTCCGTATTACCGTCTGGGGCAAACAAGCCGAAACAACCAATCAGTACCTGCGCAAGGGCAAGCGGGTGTTGGTAGAGGGGCGTCTGAAACCGGATAGCTCTGGTAACCCCACAGTGTTCCAAAGAAAAGACGGTACTTATGGTGCCAGTTATGAAGTTACTGCTTCGACAGTCCGCTTCCTTGACCCCAAAAGTGAAGATACCAGTTCATCAACATTTGGTCCCATGGATGAGGATGACGATATCCCCTTCTAAGGGAGTTTTCCATGGCAGATATTAAACAAATCCGGGTGCAAATCCCGGAAGACCTGGAGCCACGCTACGTAAATGTGGCTTATATCACTCATACACCGAGCGAATTCCTGCTCGACTTTGTCACGATGCTCCCGGGGCTCACGAATCCGAAGGTTAATACCCGTCTTTTGTTCTCTCCTCTGGGCATGAAGCTGGTTCAGCGCGCGCTTAACGAGAATATCAAGCGCTATGAAACCGCTTTTGGTGAAATTAAGGTTCCCCAGGGTTCCACCCTCGCGGATGAACTTTTTCGATCGGCAGGCTCACCATCCCCGGACGAAAGTGACCAATGATGCGATCTCCGGATGATATCTTTGAGGATATTCGTGCTGATTTTGAGAACAAGACAGCCTTGCGTGACGATGCCTTGCGGGATGCACGCCAGTGCATCAAGCATGCCTCACTCGCTATCCGGGCAATTCATCGCGGCGAAGAAGATGAAGCCCGCCAAGAGCTTTCCAAAGGTCGCGAGCTGGCTAATTGCTTGCGCGAGAGCCTCAGGAGTAATCATCCCGAACTCTATTATGCCGGCTATACCCAGGATGCGCTCAAAGAATATTGCGAAGCTGAACTGACTGTTGCCATGGTCCTGGGTGAAGAACTGCCGACCCCCAAAGAGCTCAATGCCGAAAACCCTGCCTGGCTTAACGGTCTGGCTGAGGCGGTGGGCGAGTTGCGCCGGCGCTGCCTGGACCTGCTGCGCCCCGGCTACAACAGCGAAGTGGAACGGCTGCTTGAGCATATGGATGAAATCTACACGCAGTTAGTTACCATGGACTTCCCGGATGCGATTACCGAAGGGCTGCGCCGCCGCACTGACCTCGCACGCGGAATTATCGAGCGCACCCGGGCGGATATCACCGTGGCTTACCGGGAAGAACAACTGGCTGAAAAACTGGACAGACTCTCCGGTCGGCTTGCCGACCGCGACAGCTGATGCGAAAAATCAGCGCCTCAGAGCTTGGGGCATTTTTGTATTGCCAGCGCTCCTGGTGGTACGCCCGACAGGGCGAAAGATCGGACAATCAGCCCGAAATGGACCTGGGAAGCCAGGTACATCAATCCCATAGCCGCAGCGTAAAACATGCCGCATTCATGCGCCGGGTGGCTATGGTACTGCTGATCGCCGGAATTGTTTTGTTGGTCTGGAGCTTGTTTTCATGAAACCGATCTATTGGGCGATTCTGCTGTTGGCGCTTGGCGTGGTAGTTTGGCTCATCAGCCGCCGACAGCGTAAAAGCAGCGGGCTTCCTGAGGGCGAATTGCTCTATAGCGACAGCGATTATTGGCAGAGTTTACCCAAACCTCTGTATGACCCCATGCTTCAACTGGTTGGCAAGCCTGATTATGTAGTTAAAAATGGAGATGGTTTTGTTATCCCTGTTGAGCTGAAAAGCGGAAATTCTCCTCCGTACCCCTGGGATTCGCACATTATGCAGCTGGCAGCATACTGCCGGTTGGTGGAAACCCACTTTGGTCAACGCCCGCCTTTTGGCATCATTCGCTATTCAAACAAGTCCTTCACCATCTTGTATACAGATGAAATGGAATCGAAGTTGATGGTGTTAATCGATGAGATGCGCGCAGCAGAACGTAAGAAAAACGCCCAACGCTCCCATAATCAACCGGCACGCTGCCGGAGCTGTGGTTATTTCCAAATTTGTGACCAACGGCTCTTGTCATAGCTGGCTGCTGGTCTCGCCTCCTGAACTAATTGATAACAAAATCACCGGCTTCTAAGAAACCGGTGATTTTGTATATCATCGATTAGCTTACTATGGAGGCTATTGTCAAGGTTTGAAGGTGACGGGCAGATATTGATAAGCAACCATTGCTGAGGTTGAACTCACTGTGTCGATACCAATGTAATTGGAGCGAGTACCATCGGGTCCGCCATTTTCGACGAAGTAGCGGAAGGCGATTCTACCCCTGGTTGGACTGCTTAGACCCGTCAAAGTGATGTTATATTGTGTCCATACTACCGGGTAACCATCATCCGCATAGGATGGGTTGATATCCAGCAAAAGTGCATCAAAGTCACCGACACTGGTTGGTGAATCACCAACGTAATCGCTGCCACCATTGGTGCTAAGCCTTACCTGCAGCCGATCTGGATAGATGATGGTGTTTGGTCGTCGTGTCCAGAAGGTGAATTGATCACCATTAACCAGCCATAGTTCCGGAGTTAGCAGCCAATTGCTGATGGTGTTTGAACCGGTAACACTGTTGTAGTTTGTACCAATGTAAGAATTCTCCGCGCCAGAATGAGCTGCAAAAACACCTGCGTTGCCCTGGAACCAATCAATCACACCGACAGGTTCACTTTTGTTGATTATCACCCAGCCTTTACCAGGCAGAAGGGAAATGTCGTCAAAACCTTCTGATAAGCTTGTGGTAAGCAAGTTGTCAGTTGTGGGAAAGAAACTATCTGGCGAGACACTATCAGGGACGAATGGTTCGCCATCGTCGCTGGGTAAAGCTTGCTCACGGGATCTTGTTATGTTCGTTAGGTCGCCGGCAGGCGGGATGTCCTGAGCGCGTACATTCAGCCCGGAGGTGCTGGCGAGTAAGAGAGTAAATATGGCTATTATCAGAAAGCTGTGGACAAATTTGCGTTTCATTTTTTTTCTCCTAAGGTAATTTAATCTGAGTAGGATTTTTTCTTGTTTTTCTCCAAAACAACCCGCATTCCATGAACAGAAGGTTTATTGAAAAGCGGTTCAGGTGAAAAAAGGTTCATCGTGCTATGCCAAAGAGTTGTTGTTATCTGCCAATCGAATTGAACGGAATATAATCCATTCATAAATCAAATGTATCAACTTTGTATAATCTCGTTGAAAACTGCCTATTCCCCGCGCAGCACCTGGTATCAAATCATTTGACATCCTGTCTCCTATCTATTATCCTTATTTCCGCATTCGGGCGGGACCGGTGCGGCGGAGCCCTGCGAACCCCGTCAGGTCCGAGAGGAAGCAGCGGTAAGGAGGTGACTTCGGGTGTTACCGGCAAACCTGCCCGAATGTTTAATAATATGGAAAACAAACCAGTTAATACGCCACCTGTCTGCTCTTATGAAGGCTCTGATTATCAAGCCCGTTTTTGGGATGACGCCAACCGGCGTTATGAAGATACAGTCGAAACCGTTGCCCTGGAAAAACTATTTAACCAGGGAGGTCGGCTACTGCTTGAGCTTGGAGCGGGGGCTGGGCGCCTGACCGAACGTTATAAAAACTGGGAACGGATTGTATTGCTCGACTATTCGCGCACCCAGCTGCTGCAGGCACGTGAACGCCTCGGTGACAGTGACAAGTATATCTATGTGGCTGCAGATATCTATAAACTGCCTTTTGTGAGCGGGCTTTTTGATGGAGCCACGATGATCCGCACGCTACACCACATGGCTGATTCGACGCAAACGCTTCATTCTGTTCGCCGCGTCATGGCAGAGGATGGGCAGTTTTTGCTGGAATATGCCAATAAGCGCAACCTCAAAGCCATTTTACGGTGGCGGCTTCACCGGCAGAACTGGAATCCCTTCTCCCCCGAGCAGGTGGAATTTGTCAGGTTAAATTACAATTTTCATCCTGATACCATTGCCAAAACCTTAAAAATAACTGGTTTCGAGACTTTGAAACAATTGGGAGTGTCTTTTTTCCGCGCTAATTGGTTCAAAAACAACATTTCGCACGAACGCCTTGTCCGTTGGGATGCAAAGCTGCAAAATCTTGCCCCCCTTAAAGGTTACACCCCGAGCATTTTCACGCTTAACCGGGCAATGGGCAGCTCTCCCATCCCCGAACCGGGTCAGTTTTTCTCCTGCCCGGTCTGTGCCCACGCGCTGCCAGAAACCAAAAGCAGCCAGGTCTGCTCTCAATGTGGTCATGAATGGCAATATAGTGAGGGCATTTATGAATTCCGGATTGAACCGGAGGTTTAAGCCTTCAGGAAGTTTCCCGCAGGAAAACCGCGACCTCCTGGGCTCGAAAATCCATAGAGAAGGTTTGATGCCAATTCTGTGAAATTCACCATCAAATACCGGAAAACGGAATGGGTTCATGACCTCGTTGTCATTGGGAAGATGGCTTCGCCGGAACGGGAGAAGCCACGTTCCCTACGAAAGGATGGCTTCGCCGGAACGGGA
>LSQX01393676.1_pt2 | contig 10274 bp, 10 predicted proteins | sample 654561 | NCBI WGS metagenome assembly LSQX01 (sample SAMN04489861, study PRJNA283612) | anaerobic digester metagenome | isolation source: 4 biogas reactors fed with cattle manure at either 37C or 55C with and... | place: Denmark: Kongens Lyngby | collected 2014
CTAAGTTTGGTGGTGGATTTGTTTTTTGCCAGGTTATGTTATTAATAATTTTAAACCCTTCCTGTTCTAAAGCCATACCTATCGAATAAATATTGTGTAATGTCCCTGATATCCATATACTACCATTTGGTTTTAGTACTCTTTTACATAACTTAATCCACTTTCTATTAAACTTGTGCTTATCTTCAACATTTGTTTCTTTACTGGAACCTATTTTATCCCATGACCCCTTATTTACTGAAACCATCTTCCCGCCTTGACAAGTGATACCATCATTACTTAGGAAGTAAGGCGGATCTGCAAATATCATATCTACAGACTCTGGTTTCATCTTTGCAAGAATTTTCAAGGAATCGCCCAGTATTAACTGGATTTCCTCCGTCTCATAATAAAATGGCACTTTCTTCTCGAATAAGTTTTCCATTCATTTTCTCCTGCTTAGTAATTACAAATAATCACTTCTTTTCCAACACGATTTGTTGCATCTGAGTTAATCATTCTCTTTACACTTACCACATCCATCTTATATCCCTTATTACCATACAATTCATTAATAAGTTCTGTATTGTGATTTGTCAGCATACAGTAACAACCTCTTGATGTTAATTCATCATATAAATCTGCTAATCTTTTATGGCTCTCTATATCAAAACCTTCTTTAGTATATGACTCAAAAGATGAAGGATTCAAAGGAGCATATGGACTATCAATAAATACAAAATCACCTTTTTTAGCATTTTGACATGCAGCTTGAAAATCACCTTCCAAAATTGTTACATTTTTTAAATATGCAGATATTGCTCTAATAGAATCTTCATTACAAGATTTACTTCGACTATTGTTATACGGAACATTAAATAATCCTTTACCATTCACACGATATAAACCATTAAAGCAATGCTTATTGATAAATACAAACAGCGCTGCCAATTCAACATCAAATTCTTCTTTCATCAGCTTATCGTTGTAATGTTCACGAAGAGAATAGTAATACTCTTTTCCATCTTCCCACATTGCCTCGTCTAAATCATTTAACTTTTTCAAAAATTCATCTGAAGCATTACAAATCTGTCTATAAGCATTTACCAATGCTTTGTTAATATCATTAATCACCGCACTCGTCGGAAGCAGATCAAAAACAACTGCACCGCCTCCAACAAATGGTTCATAGTAGTTATTGAAACTTTCTGGCATTTTCGCTCTTATCTGTGCCAGCAACTGACGTTTTCCACCTGCCCATTTTATAAACGGTGCTATATTAGAATTGCTCATTAATTTTTCCTCTTCTCTAATCCATCAAGTGGATAAATTCTCACTATCTAATTATAGTTTGAAACGTCCAAAATAACAACCTTAACTTTCACTCCTTTTGAATTTTTCTTACTTCTGAAACACAAAAATATATTCATGTGATAAAAGCAAAAAATCATTGTTTTGCTTTTTCCAGTAATCGGTTGAACGACAATTGTGCTGTTCCTTAATAATTATTTCTTTAGAAGAAAACCCTTGTTCTATAAATGCATTCATTACTTGAAATCCAAGAGGAACTACTTTCCCACGTCGTCTAATATCCCCTATCATTACAGCACACATCTTTCCTTTCTTCAGGACTCGACATGATTCAGATGCCACTTTACTCATTTCACACAAGAATTCTTCTACGGATAATAGAGAAATATCACCTACTATGTCCTTGCTATACTTGATTATGTTAGCATACGGCGGATGCATACAAATAAAATCGATTCTTCCATTCTTAACAAAATTAAGGTTCGTGGAATTGCCTTGTTGGATACGTATCTTTGAAGTTGTTTCATATTGAAATTGTAAATTTTTTTCAGAAATTGAAATAGATTGCGGATTAATGTCTATACCTACCGCATTTCGATTTAGCAGCTTTGCTTCCACAAGAGTGGTTCCACTGCCTAAGAATTGATCTAAGATCCAGTCGCCTGGTTTTGAATATCTCAAGATAAGATTTCTTGGTATGTATGGTGACCAATTACCTCGATACTTTCCTGAGTGCGTTGCCCAACTTCCTCTGTCTGGAAATGACCAGATTGTTGTTGGTTCAAGCCTAAAATTATTTGGTTGTAAACTTATATGTCATACCTCCTTTTTTTTGATAGTTTAATTATACTCTAACTCCCTCATAAAATCCAATGCAAATTTTTATACTATTTATCCACTTATCATATCAGAAATAAATCAAATATATAATTGTATTTCTGTCACACTTAACGTGTCAGGTGCAACATTTACAGATTATAATGGTGACACGCATCCTATTGAGATAATTCTTCTTGCTATCCAATGGCCTTTTGTAGTACATATAATATTATAGCAGGTAAACCCCTGCTATAATATTATCGACTCTTCTTCCACTCCTCATAATACTTATTCATCTCCCTCTGCTGCTTTTGCATTCTCCGAATCTCTTCCACCGCCTTAATCATTTCATCAATCTGCTCAGGTGTTAAATATTCTGCAATCTTATCGAAATTATCCGCCTTAACCTGTAGCGTGGATATACAAGCATCTTTTTCTTTTATCTGTTTCCTAAGATCAGCCACATTCTCTGAAATAGTTTCCATTTCGAATTCCATCCGTCTGATTTTCACCTTCAAATCAGCATACTTATTATAAACTGTGCGTACCAACTGCTTAAGCTTTTTTATAAACGGATCTACAAGTTTCTCTTTATAGTTCTTTGCAGACATCAATGCTGTTGGCTGTTCCAATTGATATTCTCTACCATTATCAATCTCATACATTATTGAATCCACAGAAGCTACCGCCTCTGACATAAGCATAAATTTAGCATTTATTGCTTCAAAGTCCTTATTCAGCTGATTGTTCTTGTCCACCAGAGCTTCATTCTCCAATAGGGCAATCGTCTTGATAGTTTCCAGATTCTCCAGTTCATGCTTGCTTTTCCCAAGCAGTTTATTTGTTTTAAGGAATTCTTCCTCTGTACTATCAACCTGCTTTTCAAGAGCCTCAACCTCTTTTATTCGTTCCTGCTTTTTGTAGTCATAAACGGATAAATGCTGATTATGAGTACCAAGTTGCTTCCACTTCACACCATAACGCTCCATAACGGCCGCAAGCTCCCCCTTTTCCGCTTCAACCCAGCGATACCATTCTGTATCCTGTCTTGAACTTCCAACAAAACCTTGCTTTGCTAAAGCTCCTTTTAAAGAAACTCTTGTAGCAAGCCCTCTAGAACTTTCTGTAACAAAGGGAACATAATCCACATGAAGATGTGGTGTTTCTTCATCCATATGAATCACTGCATTAAATACTCTAAGATTAGAATTTCGTTTCTGAAATCCATGGTAATATTCGCTCAGTATATCCCTAGCTGTTTCTCCTTTCCAATCACGAGCATTCATATCATCTTTATTTCCAATCTGAATCACAATTTCATGAAAAGTTTTTTCCTGCTTACTCCGTGAAATCTTTTCATAATAATTTTTGATCTGCCTGTCTTTCCGTGTTTGTTTATTGTTGTAACTTTTTAATGCCTGATCAAACAATTCATGATAAACTGTTTTAATATTGTCATTGATAAAAGTTATATTGAGAGCAGTTCTACTTGAATCCACATTATCAGCAGTAAATGTTCTGTTGTTATGATTCAAGGAGCCTTCTCCATTCATAATACTTATTGTCCTCTCCATACATTTCTCCTCTAAATTATTGTGGCATCGCACCCCCCTCTCTTATCTGTAATAGGTGCCGGTCACGGCACGTAATGAATGATTTCTTAAGGAAAGTTTTGTTACTTTTGTCAAAAGTAACGCAAAAGCACTTTTGTCATCAAAGTCCCACTAACGTGAGCCATTGCCGACAAAAATGCAACCTGATCAAACAGGTTTTGCGCCCTACGGGGTGTTATAGCGGATATTCGCAATCCGCTTCACTACTTGCTCATAAGCTAATTATCATACATGACAATTAGCTTATATAGCGGACTCACCATGGTGACTCCGCATATCATAGGTAAATCCTGTAATATTAATATTTTCTGGTAGGACTTTGTCCTGCCAATAAACACAAATGATAGGACAAAGTCCTACCGATTCGTAAATATGGTATTGAGAACTCCTACCACGATTAACCATATTAGTTCGAGTGATAGCACAATATACACTCACTTTCTCCCTTTAATAGCACTTTTTACTATCACTACCCCAAAATGACAGCATAAACTGCTATCACAATTTAATGAAACTGATACACTACGTCATGAAGCACCATTTCTTCTGCCATCATCCTCGCCTGATTCCGAAGGTGTAACTGCTCCATAAAAGAATTTGCATTTCTTGGTTTGTGCTTCTGCAACCATCCACTTTCAATATCATCAAGCAACTCATATGCAACTTCATTTACATCCATTGCTTTGCTATTCAATTCTCCATATCTCACCAGACTACGATATCGAATTGGATAAATACTCTTCATATAACCAATCCACATTCTTCCATACTTCCCTACGTCTTTTAGTTGTTCTTCTTCTGTAGGAACAGATAAGACAGGATAAAATATCCCATCAATCTCCTGATATTCAATTTCTAATTTTTCAAATATGGTTTGTTTTCTCATGATTTTATAATTCCTTTCATTTATTTCAAGACCGCAACACCGCAAGTAGCCTCTAATTGCAACCTTACATTTTGCAATCTTGATTTATTATAAGAACAACATCGCAAAGACAAGACCGCAAATCTTGATACATTGCAATGTTGCGTTCTTCCTGATATTCTATGCTTCATTACTGCTTAGATCCCAATACCAGCTGTTATTAACCCTTTTAGCATTTATGCCAAGTTCACTTTTGGCAGTTTCTAAGGTTCGCTTAGATATTCCCTCCTACTTTGCCTGCTCAATAATTTCTGTACTGAGAATCTTCACGTTTTCTCCCGACAACTCTCGTAAGAACTGTTTCGCCTGCTCAAGTTTACTACCTTTTGGAATAATTCCACCTAGAACCTCATCAGCTGTGATTTCATAATCACCACACCAGCGAAATCCCTCTTTACACAGTTCAAACGCTTTGGCATGACCAAACGTCGCCAGATTGTTTTTTATCTGTATCACTGCTCGCATATTATCCTGCCCTTCAATTCTTCCAACAAGAATAACGCTTCTTGCTACAGCGAAAAAATCAATGGAACCCATTCCACGGTACGCCGCCTTATTACCACCTGCTTTATTCATATGACCGATAAGAACAATGGCACATCCTGTTTTTTCAGCTAATGCCCCAAGCTTTTTTGTCATATCTCTAGCTTCATTAGCACGATTCATATCTGTACCGCCACCTAAGTATGCCTGAATTGGATCTAATATCAGAAGCTTTGCTTTCTGCCTAACAATAGCTTCCTCCAATCGTTCATCCACCATAGAAATGGATTTCTCACTTTCATCAATTATAGAGATCCGACTACAATCTGCTCCTGCTTGTTCAAGTCTTGGTTTTACTGTATCAGCAAGTCCATCCTCAGCAGTCTGATAAATCACATTCATTGGCTCCATCGGTGTCATATCCTCATCGAATCCTTCCCCTTTGGATAGTCTAGCAGCAACATTTAGTATCAAAGTACTTTTCCCATCTCCTGGATCTCCTTGAATAATGGTAAGCTTCCCATAAGGGATAAACGGATACCACAGCCAGTCTACCTGACTAGCCATGATATCAGCCATATTAATCATCTTAAGTTCAATTTTCTTTTCTCCCATAGCGCCTCCTACAATTTATTTACTTCTGACATAATTTCCAGAATTGTTCGAAGTGGAGTAAGAAGTTCCTCTTCCATATCTGAAGCTTTTTCAATACGAATCAATTCCTTTTCGATATGTTTTAAATGCTTTCGAAATTCGTCATACATTGCCTTGTGACCTCTAACTGTTATCTGCTGATACAATGCACTCTGGATTAAATAATCCTGCTTTTGCATCCCACATAATTTCACACGGTCATTCAGTTCTTTTGCCTCCTCTGGAGACATTCGAAATCCAACATTTAAGCTTCTCCAACGATTCTTTTTATCTAGTATCTTCTGGCTCATCGTTCATGCCCTCACTTTCCATTCTTTCAAAATTTAATCTCTCTGCCATTGCAATCTGCTTGCTCGGAAACATATGGCTATAATGATACGTAATACGAATACTTTCATGCCCAACCCTATTTGCAATATCAACTGCAGTAAAACCAGCATCAATTAACAAAGAAATATGAGAATGCCTTAAATCATGAATTGTAATTCTCTTAACTCCTGATCCTTTGCTCCCACGATCCATTTCATGATGCAGAAAACTTTTTGTTACCTGAAACAAACGATCTGTTGGCTTGCATTTATAAAGCATATTCATATAATCCCTCATTTCATTTACCAAAAAATCCGGCATAGAAATGACACGATTGCTTTTTGCTGTCTTTGGTGAAGTAATTACATCCTTGCCCTCTAATCTCTGATATGATTTATTAATGGTTAAAATTTTCTTCTCCAAATCAAAATCATTCATGGTCAGTGCAAGTAGTTCTCCAACACGAATACCACACCAATATAAAATCTCAAAAGCATAATAGGATTGAGGTTTATCTTTTATTACATCTGCAAATTTCAAATATTCCTCTTTTGTCCAAAAAAGCATTTCTTCCTTGGACTCTTTCCCCATATTTCCAGCTTTCTTAGATGGATTTTCATTCAGATTATAAAATCTCACCGCATGATTAAATAAACACGACAGCTCATCATGAATTGTTTTCAGATAACCGGGCTTAAATCGTTCTCCGTTTTCTTTCTTCGATTCAATCATTACATTCTGCCATTTCAAAATATCTGCGGCTGTAATCTCATTCATCTTACGTTCTCCAAAGTATGGTAATACTTTTCCTGTAATAATGTGTTTCTTTGTCAGCCACGTGTTTAATTTCAACTTTGGCTTCATATCCTCTTCATATAATTTGTAAAACTCATTCATGGTCATATCCAAGTTTTCGCTCTGCTTCAACTTGAAATTCCGTTCCCATTCTAAGGCTTCGCGTTTTGTTGCGAAGCCTCGTTTAGTCTTACCTTTATTCTCTCCCTGCCAATTGCGGTAGTAGAAAAATACATACCACTTACCGGTCTTCTGGTCTTTGTATGCTGACATTCATTGCCCTCCTTAAATTCTATTAATTAGCTTTTTGTAAGCCATAAAAACGTTCCATAAAATACTGTCTGCTGACTCTGCCAGCGATTGTTACAAAATCTTTGCCGTTCAGCTCGTCATTCAGTTGTCTAATAATCTTGTATGCAGTAGGTTTTTTCACTCCTAAGATTTCAACTACTTCATTTACATCCATAAACATACTTGCTTCCATTCACATGCCTCCTTTCGTTTTATAAGTTGTTTTGCGTTCTACATATATCTTGGTGTTACCATTTCAGGCAACCTCTGCTGCGTTATCAGCTATGGGCTTCTTCTGTTCAAGATCCTTTCCCACCCTTTAAAGGAGTGTCATTATGTTTTGCTCCACCATGTTTGGTATCATCGCAAAATCTGTTGCCAAGATATATCGCTATTCAGTTTTCAGTAATTCATTTCTTTCTTATCTGTCCTCCTTTTTATGCTTAATGTTTTTTCGTTAAGTCTTGCTTATGTGTTGTATTATACTTAATGTTTTTATATTAGTCAATATATTTTCGTTAACTAAATGTAATTTTATTTATTAAAACAATTTTATTAAGTTTATATTGAGTTTCAGAGCAGGCTCTGCTATACTAGATTTAATAAAAAATACAGGAGGTTTCCTATGACAACAGGTAAGAGAATTCGATTTATCCGTACCTTTCGAGGTATGACACAAAAAGAGCTCGGAATTGCTTTGGGTTTTGATGCAGGAAGTGCAGATATCAGAATTTCACAGTATGAATCCGACAATAGAAAAACCATTAAAGAGCCTATGCTACGCCAGATGGCAGAGATTTTAAAAGTAAATTACAATGCACTTAAGACATATGAATTTGATAATCCATTGGATGTAATGGAATCTTTTTTCTGGTTTGAAGAGGAGTTTCCGTTACAGATAGCTCTGTTTGAATTTCAGACGGATAAGGATATTGATAAGCCATCTATGAGAATTCCAGCTGGTACAGATGGAGAAGCGATTGAATCACCGATTGCAGTAATGTTTGCATTGCCGGAATACAGAACGTGCTTTAAAGAATGGCAGCAAAAAAAACGTGACTACCATAATGGGGTAATCACGAAGGAAGAGTATGTGGAGTGGAAATTACAGTGGGATTATAAATAATTTATATACTAGGGGGACAAGGGTTTGATAGATAAAATAACAATGAAAAGCTGTGCTACTTATGATTCAAATGGTATTTCAATTGACGATTGTAAAAAAATCAATTTCATTTATGGTTCTAACGGAAGTGGCAAGTCCACAATTAGCAACTTTCTTGATGTTCCAGCCGATACTAAGTTTAGTAATTGCAATATCACATGGAAAAACAATTTAGCCCAAAATACGGTTGTATATAATAGGAACTTCAGAGAATCGAATTTCTCAACAGCTAATTCAACTATAGCTGGTATTTTTACTTTAGGTGAAGCAACCATTGAAGAGATTAATAGTCTAAATACGTTAAAATTAGTTGCTGAGAAAAAAGTAACTGAACTGACTGGCTTAAAAAAATCATTAGAAAAAAAGAATAATGATATACTCACTAGAGAAAATACATTTCGTGATGATATTTGGAATGCTATTCTAAAAAAATATGAAAATATTTTTGCCCCTGCTTTTACTGGTTTAAGAGGTAATAAAGACAAATTTAAAGATAATGTACTTTTAAAGCATAAATCATATTCTCCAAGTATCTTCACAATTGAAGAGTTAACATCTCGAGCAACTACACTATATGCTTCAAAACCCGAAAAAATAAATTTACCTGCGTTTACTAAATTTATTTTAAAAAATTCCCTTTCTGAAATCATTGATGAACCTATATGGAATAAAATAGTGGTTGGTTCTAATTCTTTGCCAATCTCAAAGCTGATAAATGAATTAGGGAATTCGGATTGGATTAACACTGGAAGATCTTATTTACAAGAAGATGAAACATGTCCATTCTGTCAACAAAAAACCATTTCTGATGAATTCAAACAGCAAGTAGAGCTCTTTTTTAGTGGAGAATATGAAAATGATGTGAAACTCATACAGTCTTATAAACAAAAATATGTAATTTTAGTTTCTGAATTATCAAATGTTTTATCAGAGATAGAACAACAAGATACTTTTTTTACCATTGGCAAACTCAACTCAGAAGAATTCCAATGTCTAAAAGCAAATATCATCAATTTGCTACAGATTAATCTATCTTCAATTAATGCAAAAGAAAAAGAGCCGAGCCATGTAGTTTCATTATCAGACATTTCTCCCGACTTGGATAAATTAAATAATATTATCACCATCACCTATAAAAACATTGAGGCACATAACAACATTATCGACAATTTTAAATCCGAACAAGATAATTTATCAAATGACATATGGAATTTTGTACTTGATGAACAAAAAGTCCTCATTGAAACTTACCTTAAAGATATCCTCGGACAACAAAAAGGTATAAAATCACTCTCTGATCAAATAACTCAAAAAAGTTTAGAATTAAAAACATTGAATAATGAGATTATTGAAAAAGGGAAAAATATTACTAGCGTTCAACCAACTGTTGATGAAATCAATAGATTACTTACGGCATATGGATTTGAAAATTTTAGGATTGCAAAAGCTCCTAATCAAGAAAATTATTATCAAATCCAACGATTAGATGGCACTGAAGTAAATAATACCCTAAGTGAAGGTGAAGAAACTTTTATTTCATTTTTATATTTTATGCAGCTTGCTAAGGGAGCAACGGAAGAATCTAATATTTCTTCAAAGAAAGTTTTAGTTATTGATGATCCTATTTGTAGTCTTGATAGTACTGTTTTATATATTGTTAGTGCAATGATTAAAGATTTAATACATAATATTTTGAGCGAAGCATCTGATGTTGAACAACTTTTCATTTTAACTCATAATGTTTTTTTTCATAAGGAAGCTTCATTTGTTAATGGCGGAATGAATCCCGATAAAAATATTAACTTTTGGATTCTCAGAAAAGACAATAATATTTCTCATATCAAGTCACATGGAATGGATAATCCAATAAAGACCTCATATGAGTTGTTGTGGAATGAACTGAATGATAATACTTCCGCCTCATTAATTA
>LSQX01059916.1_pt1 | contig 10273 bp, 11 predicted proteins | sample 654561 | NCBI WGS metagenome assembly LSQX01 (sample SAMN04489861, study PRJNA283612) | anaerobic digester metagenome | isolation source: 4 biogas reactors fed with cattle manure at either 37C or 55C with and... | place: Denmark: Kongens Lyngby | collected 2014
AGGGAATCACAGTATTCTACAGCGTGAGTTTATGAAGTTATTAAAAAAGTATGTTTAAGGGAGATACTAGCTTGTCAAAGGCATAGCAAAAATAGACACAAAAGACAGGGAAGCTCTATTTCGTAATACAGCACATACGATTGGTTTGGATGAAGCTATTGGTGAAAAAGATTTTTGGGTTTAGGGAATCACAGTATTCTACAGCGTGAGTTTATGAAGTTATTAAAAAAGTATGTTTAAGGGAGATACTAGCTTGTCAAAGGCATATAATTTGATTAATCGATTCTCAGAAGACTTTCGGATGATTCTGTTTTGCAGGAAATACGTCTTGAAATCGGAGCATTAGCTGCATGGACACCAGCAAGCGCGCAGATAGTTACGCCATATGCAGCGGAACAATATAGTCAGATGTTTGTTCAACCTAAAACCGAAATCTTGACAGTTTTGCCGGAACGTACATTTTGAGAAAAGGTTACGATTTTGCATCGTGAAACGAATCGTTCAGAAAGGAAGGAGTTTCCGACGCGTTATTCGAGGCATTATTATGATTTGTATAGAATGAAAAACTCCAGTGCAAAGGAAGATGCTTTTGCCAATTTGAAACTCTTGGAAAAGGTGGCAGCATTTAAGGACAAGTTTTACCATTGCCCATGGGCAAAATATGAGGAAGCGAAACTGGGAAGTATAAAATTAATGCCACCAAAATACAATATTAACAAGCTAGAATTAGAATTAGAGATTAATGCTCTTTGATAGTTATATATTTTTCATAAATTGAAGCTAGATATACAAGAATCTTAAAATTAGGACCTAGGCATGGAGACTGTGCTGAAGTTGTATTCTTAGAGCTTGTATAATAAGTAGAGAAAATAATATATAAGTGCCGAGTGAATTAACTCAGCACTTTTGTATCGGCGATTGGAAAACCAAGCAACAAATAAGCCAAGCCGCCTGAAAGTCCGTTAGGAGATCTCGAGAAAAGACAGAAGTAATCTGTCGCTAGTAATAATATATGTTATTTATTACGGTTATACAGCTTATGTATGCATAAGCTGTTTTCTGTTGCAATTAGTCTGCCTAAAATATATAATATGATTTAGAGGTGAATTATGAGAAAAGTATTTATAGAAACTAAAAGACTAAATATATTTGAAGTATTACCTGATGAAATAGATGAGATTATTGAGCTTGAAAGTCATCCTGAGATTAGAGATTTTATATGGATAGGGACGAATGAAGAACATTTATCTGAGATAAATGATATTAATCATCTTTTACTTGTGTTTTATAATAAGGATAATACTGAGATTAAAGGTTATGCACTTATTAGATTAGACTTTAAATCAAACGTATTTGAAATAAGAAGAATAGCAATAACTGATAGGGGAAAAGGTCTTGGCAAAGAGTCCATGAAAGCCCTTATTAAATATGCTTTTGAAGAAACAGATACCAACAGATTATGGCTTGATGTGTATCCTGACAACCTTAAAGGTATCAATCTATATGAAGGACTTGGAATGCACCGTGACGGCGTCCTAAGGCAGAATTATAGGGATAAGAGAGGTTACCTTGATCAGATAATATATTCAATTCTAAGGAGCGAGTATGAAAAAGCTTAAACTGAAGCTTTTAATAATATTAATAGTATTGTTTTTGGTTTCATGTGGAAATAAAGAAGGTGAAATATTAGGACCTTATGAAATTGACAGCATAAGAGATGGTGACACGATAGAAATAATTATGAAGGAATATCCTAAGGACAGTTCGGGAAATTATGCAGATCATGAATATATTGAGGAAACTAACAGCTACTCAGTGCCAGTTAGACTTATTGGAATTGATACTGAAGAATCTGTTGCTAGCGATGAAAGCAGAAATACTGAATTTGGCAGGGTGGCATCTGATAATACCAAGGCTATATTAAAGGATGAACAAGTATACATAGAATATGATGAAGATATGTTTGATAAGTACTATAGGTTGTTGGCATATGTTTACTATGAAGAAGACGGCGAAATGGTAATGTTAAACAGGGAACTTTTAGAAACAGGCATGGCAGAAACTATGTACGTTAAGCCTAATGATAGGTATAGAGATGATTTTGAAAAACTTATGAAGAAAGCTAAAAAAGAGGGGCTTGGAATGTGGAGATAATCTACCAAACACCTTGACTTATGCCTTGATATTTAATATACTTTACAAGGCGCCCTTAAGTGGCTCCGCCGGACGGTTAGGGTCCTGCGCAATGAGATGCCGTGAACCTTGTCAGATCCGAGAGGAAGCAGCAATAAGCGGATTTTCTTATGTGCCGCAGAAAAGCCTTTTCCTAACCCAGCGGAGTCACTTAAGGGCGTATTCTATAAATGAAAGGAGCCAACATGTACATAGCACTGTATAGATCTGAAAGACCGGAAGTGTTTAACGAAATACTAGGCCAGGAGCACATTGTAAAGATACTTAAAAACCAAGTTGCTAAAGGGACAGTAAGCCAAGCGTATCTTTTTACGGGAACCAGAGGTACGGGTAAAACATCAACTGCAAGAATATTAGCAAAAGCTGTGAACTGCCTAGAAGATGATAAGCCCTGTGGCAAGTGCGAAAACTGTTTGGCTATTAAGGATGGCAAATTTCTTGATGTAATAGAGCTAGATGCTGCTTCTAACAATGGAGTAGAGGACATTAGAAGGCTTAGAGAAACTGTAAACTACCCTCCTTCTGTAGGTAGGATGAAGGTATATATAATTGATGAGGTTCACATGCTTTCTACAGGAGCCGAAAATGCACTGCTCAAGACACTTGAAGAACCGCCTGAGAATGTACTTTTTATTCTGGCAACAACGGACCCACAAAAGGTAAGCGCAACAATTAGGTCAAGATGCGTTACTATGAATTTCAGGAGAGTATCAGAAAATGATCTCGTAAGCGGCATGAGTAAAATTTGTGAGAAAAAAGGAAAGAATATTACTAAAGACGCACTGCGCGTACTTGCTGCTAACGCAGACGGCTCGGTTCGAGATGGATTAAGTCTGCTTGAACAGTGTATAAATGCAAGCGGAGATACAATCAGTAGAGACTTGGTGCTTGAATATATTGGAACTGCGGGGGATGAATTCTTTATAAATTTAACTGACGCTGTGTATGATGGCAGAATTGCAGATGCTTTAATACTTATAGACAAAGTAGTCAAGGATGGTAAAGATACAAAGCAGATATTAAAAGACTGGCTTGTTCATTACAGAAATCTCTTAATTACTAAATTTGTAGATAACTCCGAAGACCTTATAAATATGTCTACAGAAAATATAAAGATATTAAATGAGCAAAGTGAAAAATTCGGATTATCAGATCTTAATAGAGCAATCCTCTTATTATCTGATATGGTTAACAGGAGTAGGTATTCAACTCAACCAAGAATATTGCTGGAAACTGCTTTAATTACCTTAGCTAATGAAGAAACTATGGAAATAGTCCCAACTGTAGCTAAAAAAAAGAAGGTACCTAAAGCTGAAGTTAAGAAGGCAGAGAAAGCTGAAGAGAAAAAACCTGAAGTTAAAGCCGCAAATGATGACTTTTCTAAAGTATGGAATGATATAATTAAGAAAGCAACTGAAGAAAGCAGAAGTTTTAAGTCCATGGTTGGAGCTTCCTGCGTTATAACATCACTAAATGACAGTAAATTGGTTTTAGAAATTACAAATAAAAGCCGAAAAGGTTACGTCGATAAAGCGCGCGAACTAATTTCGGACAAAGCTAAAGAAGTTTTAGGTAGAGAAGTTGCGATAATAATCGGTAATGCACCAAGTGATGTGAATGAAGGTGCAGACTCAGCGACAAATATAGCAAATAGCTTTAAACAACAGTTTGATGTTGATTTAGAAGTTAAATAAAAGAAAAGGAAGAAATGATATGGGAAAAGGTATGAGAGCTGGTAAAAAACCGGGTAAAAAGAGTGCTGGCGGAAATGTGCAAAAGCAAATGCAACAAATGCAACAGATGCAGCAGGAAATGGAAAGCATGCAAGCTGAATTGGATAAAAAAGAAATTACAAGTACAGCAGGTGGAGGCGCAGTTGAAGTGGTTATAAACGGTAAACGTGAATTGACCAAGTTAAAAATTGATCCAGAAGTTGTAGATTCGGATGATGTAGAAATGCTTCAAGACTTAATTATTGCTGCAGTAAACGAAGGAATTCGCCAAATTGATGAGCTATCAAACAATGAAATGTCTAAGCTAACAGGCGGACTAGATATTCCAGGACTGGCATAATGAAACAATATCCAAGGCCGCTTAACAAGTTAATAGATGAGCTTTCTAAGCTTCCTGGGATTGGAGGCAAGACTGCTCAAAGGCTAGCCTTTCACATATTGTCATTAGACGATTCGGAGGTAGAAGGACTTGCAAAATCACTTGTAGAAGCAAAAAGTAAACTTCATTATTGTTCAGTGTGCGGAAATATAACTGATACTGACCCTTGCGCAATATGCTTAGATACTAAACGAAGTAATGAAGTAATCTGCGTAGTAGAAAGTCCTCAGGACATTTTAGCAATTGAAAGAATCAGGGAATATAGAGGTTTTTATCACGTGTTAAATGGTGTTATTTCACCTATGGACGGAATAGGGCCTGATGAGATTAACTTAAAGTCACTGATTCTGAGACTTCAAGGAAGCGAAGTTAAAGAGGTTATAGTGGCTACTAATCCTAATATTGAAGGTGAAGCTACGGCTATGTATATATCAAGACTTTTAAAACCGTCTGGCATTAAAGTGTCTAGAATAGCCCATGGATTGCCTGTGGGTGGAGATCTAGAATATGCAGATGAGATTACTATTCTTAAAGCAGTTGAAGGAAGAAGGGAAATATAATGCAGGGTAGAGAGATGCGTTATGAAAGCATGATAAAGCAGTGCGTTTCATTGATAGAGGGCGAAACCGATATTATAGCTAATCTCTCCAATGTTTCGGCTCTCCTAAACGATTTCCTTGAAGATGTTAACTGGGTAGGGTTTTACCTTCTTAAGAATGGCGAGCTTGTACTAGGACCGTTCCAGGGCCCAGTAGCGTGCGTTAGAATTAAAGTTGGCAGCGGTGTTTGTGGGGCTGCAGTATCAGAAAATAAGATTCAAGTAGTTAAGGATGTGCATAAGTTTCCAGGGCATATAGCCTGCGACTTAAGTACTAACTCCGAGATAGTAGTCCCTATAATTAAAGAGGGTAAAATATTTGGAGTCTTAGATATAGATAGCGAAAGTGTTGGAAGATTTGATGATGTAGATGCTAAGTACTTAGGAAAGTTAGTAGAATATTTAGTTTAATATAATATCGGCAAAGTAATCTTTGCCGATATTTAAATGCAAAGAAAAGAGACTAGGCTTGGCCTAGTCTCAATATATATGTGTAACCCTTTTATAATAAATTGTATTACTATCTTAGAACCACCCTAATCCAAAGAATGAATTAATTTGACCAACTAGAACTAATAACATCATAACTGGTGCCAAATATTTCAAACAGAACAGATAGAATTTCTTACTTTTAAATTCGCTAGAAAGGGAAATTTCATCAACAAGCACATCTTTTCTAATCCATCCAAATACTATAGCGGTAAGGAAGGCGCCAAGTGGCATTAATATACCTTCTGATACTAAATCAAATCCATCTAACCAAATGAATTTACCGAATAATGGAGGGAAGTATGTACCTAAGCCATCTAATGATACTAGAACTCCTTCAATCATAACTAAGATTCCAAGTATCCAAGTGTATTTTGTCCTTTGGTTAATGCCTGTTTCTTTAAGCTTTTTATCAACAGGAATTGACACGATACCTTCTAAAAGTGATATAGCTGAAGTGATAGCAGCTATAAATACTAATGCGTAGAATATGAATCCGAATATTGGGCCTGCAATACCAAGACCATTAAATACTGTTTGTAAAGTTACAAATAATAATCCAGGACCTGCGCCAAATTCCATACCAGCGGATGCTACTGCTGGCATTATAGCAAGACCTGCCATGATAGCTATAACTGTATCTGCAATCGGAATAATCATTGCGTTCTTATTAATGTCTTGTGTCTTAGGCAGATATGATCCATAAGCAACCATGATGCCCATTGCAAGTGAAAGTGTAAAGAACATCTGACCACCTGCAGATGCTAGTACAGTAATCCATCCTGTTCCTTGGAATACAGAGAAGTCAGGTTTAAACATGAATTCCAAGCCTTCTATAGCACCAGGAAGTGTTACACTTCTTATTATTACGATGACTAGCATTACGAAAAGCGCTGGCATAGCAACCTTTGTGAATTTTTCAATACCTTTAGATACACCGCGCAGTACAATTAGAATTGTTAGTGCAATGAATACTACAGTATAAATACTACTTTCTGCTTGGTTGGAAATAAAAGTTCCGAAGAATTCGCCACCATCAGCGCTGTTAACTCCCCAACTAGCATTAAATAAATCTCCTAGGTTAGACACTGCATATTTTATACAGTAACCACCAAGCATACTGTAAAAACCTAAGATTAGAAATGGAGCAATCGCGCCCATCCAACCGATGGCAGTGTATTTAGTGCTTATTGCCCTATACGCGCCCACAACACCTGTACCTGTTTTTCTACCTAATGCTAACTCCGTATTTAGCATGATATAACCTACAAATACTACTAGAATTAAGTAAAGAAGCAAGAAAGCAAATCCTCCGCCTACTCCCATTTTGTAAGGGAACCCCCAAAGGTTACCTAGTCCTACTGCTGAACCTACAGCAGCCATAAGAAAGCCGAAATTACTTCCCCATTGGCCACGGTTGTTGTCTTTTTCCATTATAATACCTCCATAAAATGTATAAATAAATAATTACATAGCTTTACTCACTAATTTGATAATTATAGCATTTACGCATTAAGCTGTCAATAAAAATAAAAATAAAAATGAAAGTTTGTTTAAAAAAACAAATTAGATGAATTTGCGAGTTAAAATTTAGCTCATTTTCATACTTATCACACACTCTACAAAGATTATACTCTTGTAATCTAGAAGCAAAATGATATAATTATGCTATGTTAATGGATTAAATAGGAAGGTATTATATGGCTATAGATAAAGTAAGAGAATATTTGAAAAAATATGAGGCCGACGAGAGAATTATGGAATTCAAGGAATCTAGTGCAACTGTCGATTTAGCAGCTAAGGCAGCAGGCGTAGAAAATGGTAGAATTTGCAAGACGTTATCATTTAAATCTCCAAATGGCTGCATATTAATCCAAACAGCAGGAGATGCAAGGATAGACAATCAGAAATTCAAAGCGAAGTTTTCTACTAAGGCAAAGATGTTAAAACCTGAAGAGGTAGTAGAGTACACAGGCCACGAAATTGGTGGAGTGTGTGCTTTTGCAATAGAAAATCCAGAGGTACAAATATTCTGTGATGAATCCCTAAAAAGATTTAATACAATATTTCCTGCGTGCGGAAGTAGTAACAGTGCAATAGAAGTTTCCTGCGAAGAACTGTTTGAATACTCACAGGCCAAGGAATGGATAGATGTCACTAAACTTTAAAGAGGATAAGAATAATGGAAATAATTGAGCGAAATAGCGGACTTAAAAGGGAAATCATCAGGATAACTATACTAACCTTTGCAGCTTTTCTTTATGCATTTAATATAAATAGCTTCGTAAGTACTGGAGACTTATATCCAGGAGGTTTTGCGGGGGTTACAATACTAATACAAAGGATAGTTACAATGTTCTTTGATACGTCTATACCTTATACTCTAATATACGTACCTATTAACTTAATACCAGTTTGGATTGGCTTTAAGTATATAGGAAAGAAATTTACCCTTTATTCACTTTATGTAATTGTAGCTACTAGCTTATTGGTAGATACTCTGCCGTTAATTACGATAACTTATGATATAGTTTTAATCGCAGTGTTTGGTGGGATTTTAAACGGTGTATCTATAGGAATATGCCTAATAGTTGGTGCTAGCGGTGGAGGAAGTGACTTCCTTTCAATATACTTTTCCGAAAAAAAAGGGATCGATGTTTGGAACTACATATTTTTCGGCAACGTAGTAATTTTAACAGTAGCCGGTATTATATTTGGCTTTAACAAAGCAATGTATTCAATACTATTTCAATATGCGGCTACCCAACTTATCCAAACAATATATAAAAGACAACAAAAGCAGACCTTCCTTGTTATTACTGAAAAACCAAATGCTGTATATCAAAAGATAACAGAGTTAACTCATCATGATGCCACCTTATTTAAAGGCGAAGGATTATTTGAGGGAAAAGAAAGAAACTTAATATATTCAGTTGTATCAGCTGAAGAGACGGATAAGGTGAATCAAGGTATAAAGCAAGTCGATCCAATGGCTTTTACTAATATATTAGAAACAAGATATGTAGGTGGAAGATTCTACAGAAAACCGAAAGAATAGTATGGGTATATAATATAAGAAGATTGACCGAGATAGCTCAAAAGCTTTTCTCGGTTTTTAAATAAAGTGGAATAAAAACTTAGAAAATTTAAAAACATTCAGCTTGAAAGGTTAATAAAAACAACTTGAAATAATTCAGAATCATAGTATAATACTCATGAAGAACAAACGTTCATCAATACTACATGTTCAAAAGGTTTAATATAGCTAATTTAGGGTATAATTTTATGTAGTATTATTAGCATAAAAGAGCTAGCCTAATTAGTGAGATTTTATTATATACATTACAGAAAACAAAAGGAATAGTATGGATTTTAAATTAACATCAGAATATAAAATGATGGGAGATCAAACTGAGGCGGTTTCTAAACTGTACTCGGGATTTTTAAACGGAAAGAAATTTCAGACGCTCATGGGTGTTACAGGGTCCGGCAAAACATTTACCATGGCTAATTTAATCGAAAAAATAAATAAACCAACATTAATCATATCCCACAACAAGACTTTAGCGGCCCAGTTACATGGAGAGTTTAAAGGATACTTTCCCGAGAATTCCGTTGAATATTTTGTATCATACTATGACTATTATCAGCCTGAGGCTTATGTGGCATCGACTGATACCTTTATTGAAAAAGACTCAGCAATAAACGCAGAAATAGAAAAGCTTAGGCACTCAGCAACAGCGGCTTTAGCTGAGAGAAGAGATGTGATAATAGTTGCCAGCGTATCTTGTATATACGGACTAGGTAGCCCTTTTGATTATGAAAACCAGGTGCTATCACTTAGGCCGGGGCAGACAAAAGATAGAAAAGAAATACTATATAAACTGATTGAAATACAGTATTCAAGAAACGATATAGATTTTCAGAGGGGCACGTTTAGAGTAAGGGGTGATATAATTGACATATTTCCCGCTGGCAGTGATATCGCTATAAGAATAGAAATGTTTGGTGATGAGGTAGAGTCGATTAAGGAAATGAATCCTCTTACTGGAGAGATTTTAGGAATAAGGCATCACATAGCCATATACCCAGCATCTCACTACGTAACATCTAAAGAGAACATAGAAATAGCTAATAGAACAATTAGAGAAGAACTGTCAGAAAGACTGGCTTGGTTTCAAGATAGAGGGAAGCTGTTAGAAGCTCAGAGAATTGAGCAAAGGACTAACTATGATATGGAAATGCTAACAGAAATTGGCACGTGCAAAGGTATAGAAAACTATTCAAGGCATCTTAATTTGCTTGAGCCAGGAACTAGGCCTTTTACATTAATCGACTATTTTCCAGATGATTTCTTAATAATTATGGATGAATCCCATGTAATGTTACCACAGCTTAGAGCCATGTATGCAGGAGACAGATCTAGAAAGCAGTCACTAGTTGACTATGGATTTAGATTGCCGTCTGCTTTAGACAACAGACCATTAAAATTTGAAGAATTCGAATCGCTGATAAATCGGATGGTTTATGTAAGCGCTACGCCTTCTGATTACGAAAAAGAAAAAGCCGGAGGCATTTCTGCCGAGCAGATAATTAGGCCTACGGGGTTGCTAGATCCAATAATAGAGGTTAGAAAAACTGAAGGTCAAATTGATGACCTGATTGGCGAGATAAATAAGGCTACAGATAAAAATGAGAGGGTGCTAGTAACAACCCTAACAAAGAGAATGTCAGAGGAGCTTACTAAGTATTTAGAAGGTGCTGGCATAAGAGTAAGGTATCTGCATTCAGATATTGACACATTAAAGAGAATAGAGATACTAAGAGACCTTAGAATGGCAAAGTTCGACGTACTAGTAGGTATAAACCTTCTAAGAGAAG
>LSQX01130301.1_pt1 | contig 10272 bp, 9 predicted proteins | sample 654561 | NCBI WGS metagenome assembly LSQX01 (sample SAMN04489861, study PRJNA283612) | anaerobic digester metagenome | isolation source: 4 biogas reactors fed with cattle manure at either 37C or 55C with and... | place: Denmark: Kongens Lyngby | collected 2014
TTTCATTAATATTCATTTAAATTGTTAATATACTATGAAATAATTACGGAATAATAAACACATATTCACTGTTGGCAAAGGTGATTATATCATTGTTTTTTATCTCATACTCTTTATTGCTGGTCAGTCTTTTAGCATTTACAAAAGTACCGTTGAGGGAATTTAAATCCTTAACATAATAGTGCCCATTTCTCGATATTATCTCCGCATGCACTTTTCCGACAGCATTGTTCTTGCTTATATAATCTGCTTTCCCCGGCAGTCTTCCGATAATAAAGCTGGGCTTGTTAATAATTATTTTTTCATTGGCATTACCGTTTTTCCCCTCAAGATAAGCATATGCTCTTTCACTTGAATTCAAAATCACGGTTTTATTATAATTATCCGGTTCAATTACAACCGTTCTGTCTGGCGCTTCGAATAGATTAATTGGAAAGGATTGTCCCCGGCCACTTCCGTGCTTTACATCCTCAACCAAAGGACCGTTTTTTCTTTCGGGCATGATTACAGGTTTTTTATTATCTCCTCTAACCTGCTGTTTGTCAACTGCAACAGGTTCTTTACTTTTAGAAATGCTTTCAACTTTATTCTTTTCCACCAGTAATGATTTCCATACCAGATAACTTGCAGCACCGGCAAGTATACCGACACCGATCATATTGATTGCAGGATCATTTTCCAACGAATCCATGACCCCGGATGTAAGAAGTGCAATCGAACAAATTAAAATGATTGTCTGAAGTATACCGCCAATCACTAAAACACCGGTTTTATACCTCATTTTAATTCCCGTTTCCATTGGTCGGATTGCGGAATTATTATTTTGGGGATTGGGAATTAAAGCATTTGTCCGAGGTCCGTGTATTTTAGAATCCGGCATTTGCGGCCTTGGTACTTGAGGTTTTGGTACCAGCGGTTTAGGTATTTGTATTTTCCGATTCTGAGGTTTTGCCGGTTCAGGCTTTGTTATTGACGGCTTTTTAACTTCAGGTATTTCCACACGGGGTTTTGCTGTCTCAAGTCCCGGTATGACGGCCTTTTGATCAATATTATTTTGGAGTTGATTTCCGACATCGGGAAGATTTTTATCATACTGCACATAATCGTTTATCTGTGTCGGTCCGGGTTTTGCCTTTAATTCTTTCAAAAGGTTGTTAAACTCCAAAATATTAAAGACATCCGATTTCAATAAATATAAGATTCTTTGAATGAAGTTGTCATTGCTGTTCTCCTCGATATTTGCTCCGTACATAATAAAGTTTATTGTAAAGTTCTTAACGATATCATTTATATTTATGTCAAAATTCACAGGAAGGTAAACCAAGGCAACCTCCATATTGTCCGGATTTATATAAATATAATCTTTGCTTATGACAAATGACTTATCCGACAACAGGTAACCTTTAGAGTCAAGAATTGTTTTGGTGATATCAAAAAAAATGCTTATAAACTCATCCCTTTTTAGATTATTGCGTTTTAGATACTGAGACAGGGCCAACCTGGATGTAATATTATAGCGGAATTGATATTTTGAGTCTTTTTGTATGAGGCTAACAGGCAAAATATTTTTATTTGGATTGTTCTTTATCATTTCAATCTGATATGTAAGTACTTTTTCACCGGCATCGGCATTTACAATAAGGAAACTTCCTGACGCGTCGCTTTCATAACCGAACTCAAACCTTTCGAGGTATACATGGTCCATACATTTTTCCTCCTTGAATTATCAAGAAATTAGAAATATTTATCCGTATTCTATATTTTTCATATAAATGCAATTTGTAATCCTTTATCACACAATGCTTGTTTCAACCCTGTTCCTCTGTTTGCTCTTCTGTTTGCTCTTCTGTTTGTTCTTGAAGCTTTTGCCTTCCATATCCCTCTTTATAAATAACATCTATTGGAGGATCATTCTTTAATGCCTCACTTTTCAATTCTTCCAGCATCGCTTTTACCTCCTCTGTCAAAGTACCTTCAGGTATTACAATAATATAGGTTCTTGAACTGATTGCCTTGTTGTTCATTGTCTTAGATAAAAATGTATTGATTCCGGATCTTAAAGAACTCTTTGCCTTCTCAATATCTTTATAAGTACTGCAATCCATATTAATGCTTCGTACTTCATAGGCATCGCCGGTATCGGGATATCTGGACGGATATTTCTTCAATTCCTCCTCGGTTATGTACTTACCATATACAAAAGGTGCTTTATCCCAGATGGATTCCTCATCGGATGATGCATCATCGGAGCTTATCACCGATGCATCCCCATCCAGCCATCCCCTTACAGTTACCCTCTGTTCCATAGGAATTTCAGGAATAATATTTATTGGCAGCGCCATCTTTATTTTATATCGCACCACAATATCAATGGATTTATTATCAGTGAATATCCTGTTTTTAAAATTGAAGGCTTTTAACGGTTCTTCACCTTTTTTAACCGAAATATAAGCACCGGGAGTGCCTTCACTGCTAAGAATCCTATTGTCTATATATTTTGCCATAAAGAATCTAATAAGAGGTTCCGAAAGCTCACCTTTAATATTCTCATATCCTGCACCTACAAATAAAGAAGCAATGCTGATAAACTCCCTTTTAGGATCATCCTTGACCTCTTTTAAAACATTCATAACAGTATTGGCAGATATCTTGCTTTGTTCATACAGCTCCTTCAGTGACTCTACCTGCTCCGGATCTCCAGCTTCAAAGCCTCCTTCTAACGAATCCATAGCACTTTGTAAACTATCACCCATGGCATCAAAAGCCTCTAGCATCTGTTTTGTGTGATTGGAGGCTTTTTCCCCATATCTATTCAATTCTCCCGAAACCTCATTATTCAAATCCTGAAAACCCGAAACGGAATAAAGATAACTATAGGTCGCAAGCTCATTGGCAGCACCGTTTAATGCATACTGAACATTATTATGTATGTATACCACTCTTATAAAAAAGGCTATGGTTAAAAAAACACATATGAATATTGGCAACGAAATAGCTGCTTCCAATGTCAATGAACCGTTTTTGCTTTTCAAAAATTTCCCAACATTCCTCATTACTCTCACCCTATTACATATTAACCCTATTTCAGTACTTCTGCAGTTTAATTCGATTCTTTGCTTTTCTTTTCAAAAAAATGTTTGATTTCATTTATCTTTTCACCGTTTTCATCAACTTCGTAAATATATATTCCATCCATCAAAAAGAACGCAAGCACCATACCCTTACTTTCAGCATTCAGGCAATAAACAACTTCGGAAGTATCCAAATCTTTTAAAGTAGTCATATAATCATCTATAACGAGGCAATCCACACTGAAATATTGGGTTAAACTGGTCTCACGGTTTTTAAACATGGCCCTGGTTCTGTTATAAACAGCCAATGAATTACCTTTAGTGTAAGGATTTATAATATCCTCTTTATATTCACGCTTCAAATTCAGCATAACTCCTGCATAGTTTCCTGTTTCGAGAAAATTTGTTGCATCCGCAGCCTGTATTGCATACTGTAAAAAAGCCTCAGCATTACTCTTTTCAGGTTCCTTCTCTCCACATGCCGCAAGCAAAAGCAAGCATACAAAAGCAGTAAATACCGGTTTCAACTTACTCATATTAAAAATTCCCTTCAATTAAGTTATTTTAATGTACAAAAAATACGCAAATTTGCCTCCGCTTTTTAAAGTTAATTCCGTTAAAGTCACTTTTAGAAATCATATACTAATATCCCTTATACAGAACAGTATCAATCTTAATCCGCTTTCCGTCCTCAGTTCTCAAAGATTCCGGAATAAAAGGCTTTGATAAAAATAAATATTTAATCGAAACCGCTGCCTCAACCCGCATGTATGTATTGCAGTCCGACATCTTAAAAGAATCGTTTCCCGATGCCTTTCTCATATTTACCTGAATCAAGTCCGCCACCCTTGCAACCTTCTTATCGCTGTCCATAACTAATAAAAACAGTCTTAAATAATCGGTATATTTCATAGTCAGGAAAGAAGCTTTTAGACTAGTTTTCATTGTTTTTGAGTCCTGGGTATTTCCCAAAGAATCTATAAACTTGTTAATTTCCTCTTTTCCTTCTTTTGCAGCTTTTTGAAGGGTCTCTTTAAAGGATGCCACCAGTCTGGACTTATATTCCATGATTTTCTGCTTGATACTTAGCTTGACCTTGTTCTTTGCATCCTGAATGCTGTTAAAAATCAGGCTGTTTATTTTCTTACTGGTTTCTTCAACATTCAAGCCCGGTAGCGACTCTCCCTGTGAGACTATTGAAGTTAATTCTGCAATAACTTCTTTAAAGTTTCTCTCCCTATATTGATTGAATACATCAGTATAGTCAGTACCTATTATTTTATCAGGAAAGAAGCTTCCCAACGTTTCTTCTTCAAGTTCTCTCATCTTTTTAATTAACAAGTTATGAGCTTCATTTCCGATTTGATTCATAATTTCTCCCAATTCACCGTCAACCCTTACAGTTAGAGTATCCTCGACATCTTCAAAAATATTATCTGCCGAATAAGTGTTTTCACCAAAAGGATTCTCTATACCGGCAAAAGCCTTGTCAACCAATAAATCTATTTTTCCATCAATATAATCCCAAACAGTTGTACTGGCTTTGTCTAAGAAAGATTCCACTTCATTCTCAGCATAGTCAATTGCATTGTCAATTGCTGATTTTGCGTGTTCTTTTGTTTGATTGATAGATTCTTCCGAAATGGTTTTTGCAAGTCCGTCAAGATCAGTGATCCATGTGTTTTTTGTCTTAAGTATAGGGATACTTTCCCCTTGTAAAAGATAGTATGTATCAAATAAGGATTCCGCCATAGCCCATGCCAGCATTATGAAGGTATGAACAATCAGCACACCAAAACCGGACCATCCCGCAATATAATTTGCTTGCAACCAAGCTGTATTATACTTCGTGCGATCGGTATATATTGCTATGGTATTCAACGCAAACCTCACGAGAGTTATCTGTGCCTTAATAGCCAACAAGTTTGTGGACTCATTCTCACTTCCCCATAAAACATATTCGACATCAGCATTATTTTTATCAAAAAACACCGGTCTGTTTTTCATTGGCTGTCCCCTCAGATCCAAATCCTTTTCCAAATCCGTAGTGTAATTTACAAAATTACCCATTATATATTCGTCAATGAAGATCTCATCCCTTAAATCACTAAGCCCATCAACAAACATATCGGAAAATTGAGAAATAATACTTAATCCGTTTTTGGAAAAACCGGTATCCTTTCCCGAAAAAGAAGCATCTTTAAGGCTAATATCCTTTATATCTCCCGTATCTTTCGACAATTTCTGTGAACTGAAATACTCCAATGACCCTATAATTTTAAGAATCGAATCAATATATTCCTTATCTTTTCCAATTTCCTCAAGTGAAGTTCCTACATATCCTTTTTTTGACGGAACATCTTCAGGCATTTTCTTTTCGCTTTCTTTTATTTCTTCTTCATCTTGCGGTCCACCGTTTTTTACAAAGTCTTTTACCGAATCTCTCGGGTCCTTCTCACCATCCTTCGGACCGTCGGAAATTATTCCCTTATCCTCATAATAATCAATGGGATTGTTATTAATCTTACCGTTGTATTCTCCTATTTTGGCCGTTACCAATGCAATATTAAGCCTTTCGCGGATTTCATCAATATCCGGAACCCGGCCGTCAAAATCGCTTAAGCCAAGCTCATCCATCTTACCGTTATTTATATAATTTTCCAAATCCTTCAGTATACTAATGTTATGCTCTACTTGCGTTATCTTGGGATTTAAATCCTCCGTCGAAATCTTTTCTTTTTTGCTCCCAAGGTCAACCCTCACGGAGTTTGAAAACTCGTTGGTTTCCCCTTTAAGCCCTTCATTGATTCCGTCAATCATTTCAACCGTTTTTTTCGAATCATCTCTTATGCTGACAAGTGCATTTTTAGACTTTTGAGCTGCATTAAAAGTCTTGTCCAAATAATTTAGCAATGTGGTTTTAATTTGCTCTATCTGAGATTTTTTAGTTTTTAACTCCTTTTCATAGTTTTCAATATTCGATTTTATACCAGGTACGGAATCCTCCAAATCTTTAATTAATGCCCTAAGCTCGTTAATTCTCCGGTTTTCTTCCGAAGTATCTTCTTCTGCCTCCTCTGTATTTCCGTCTTCTGAGTTATCGGCACCTTCTTTACCTTCCGAATCACCGGTATTCTCTTCTTTCTTCTTACTTTCTTCTTTCTTTTTTTTGATTTCCGCTTTCAGCTCATCAATTTCCCTCTCATATTCTTCAATTTCAGCTTCTATGTCCTTTATCAGAGCCTTTTGATTCTCAATTTCTTTTTCAATTTTTATTTTCTGCAAAACATATCCGGCTGCCGTTTCTAATTGGTTGGATATATTGAAATCGGTAGAAAACTTATTTACCGTTACCATATTATCCGATGCGGTAATTTGATTTTCCTTTATGTCAGAAAGTTTTTTGTCAACATCAATTTTCTGCGATAAAACATCTGCCTGTTTTTTAAAATCCTTAAAAGTAAGAAATTTATCCATAAGACCTTCAGCTAACTGCTTTGGCGCCCTATATTTCATATACTCCAGTATCTGAGCCCTCAGCACCTCAGGCTCTGACAAGTTATAGATAGGTTGAACCTTTAATTCTTCAATCTCATAATCATACAAATCCAATGGGGGCAGAGTGTCATCGCCAAAACCGAAAAAGTCCAAAACCGCACTTCCCGTTTTGGAATCGTTTATAAAATTCCATAAGGATTCACTCTCGCTATCGTTTTCTTTTGTATCAGCTATCATAAGAGTTCTCTCAAGATAATAAGTAATCTCATCTTTTAAAAGTTCCGGGTCATCTCCGGCTAAAGCCATGAGTCCATAAAGCTCTTTCAATAAATAGTTATAGTTTGCCAATGCAGATTTAGCCGAGCTGTCTAAAGCACTCTCCATTTGTGTTGTTGCTGATTTTACACGCGTTCCTTCCACCAGAACACTTGCCAGTACCATCATTGCCAAAAGTATTATGCAAAGAAAAATCGATATGGCTCCCTCGTTTTTTTTCATAATCCTCAAAGTACATCAGCCCCCTTTATTAGCCTCTGACTTATCTTCAATGAAGCCTCTTACCTTGGAAAAAATATTGGCAAATCCTTCTCTTATATTGGTAACAGCTTTGCTTCCCTTATTGTTAAAAAGCTTGTTATCTATTTCTTTCACAACATCAACGGCAAAATCAGTGGATCTTATAAATTCAACCGGTTCGTTAATAACGGCATCCGAATGAGCTTTTATTTTAATTGTATTCTTAATTCCAAAGGCCTTTAAAAACGACGCAAAAGGATTTTTATACTCTGCTGTAACCGTAACCCTTATTTTTTTATAAAATATATAGTCCTCCACCATATCGGCAGTTGCTTCCACATTAACAGGCTCACCTAGAACAGAGTCGCAATATACAAGATATTTTGTGTATTCTTCAATTTTTGATTTTTTTACATGCCTTGCCGAATCCGACTCCCAAATTCTCCAGTAAAGGCTGACATCTTTCATCCGGTCTTTTGTAATTTGTCCATAGATCATATCTTTAGCAGGATAGTTCCATATTTCAGCCCCGCGCTGCGCTGTCCTGTCAGCAATGGACTGGATACAGAACTGTTGATATAAAAATTCCCCAATCATAATTAATGCGAGAATGCTTATTATCACAACCGGTACAACAATGCAGGCCTCCACCGTAAAGCTTCCCTTATTATCCTTTATTTTCCCAAATATTAAATGCATCATATAAAACGTACCTCTACCATTGAATATTCTTTTAGGAACGCATATTTTTAAGTAAAGAAAAATGCGAAAGAAACGTTGTAAGCCAAAATTAAAAAGATCTATTAGGGCATATTTTTCATATGCCCTAATAACAATTTGATTTGCTTCCTCCTATAGTCCTTCCGTAACCTCATCCTTGACACCGTCATTGAATATTTTCCCTACTATTTCTTTTACAAAGTTATATATTGCTTTTCTGAAAATAAGAGCAATTGCAACTAAAACCGCAACAATTATTACTACCTCAACTGTTCCCATTCCGTCTTCTTCTCTGATAAAATTCTTTATCAAGCCAAGCAAATACCTCACCCCCCTTCAAAAATTACATGCTGCTCATCAAAGCTAATACTGCAGGTGTGGCAACAATCAGAATTATTGCAACAAACATAAGCAGCATTGGAAACAGCATCTTTGTTGATGCCTCTTCTCCCAACCTCTTTGCCGCATGCTTTCTCATCTCCCAGCATTCCGTTGCCTGAAGCCTTAAAATTGGTATCATTTCAGAGCTTCCTTTGCTGAGATTTTGCAAAACCACCGAAACAAATTTCGTTATTTCCGGTATCCTACATCTTTTTGCAAAATCCTCAAATGCAGTTATTTGAGATTTTCCGCCTCTGATGTCGGCAAGTACCGTTCTTAGCTCGTTATATAAAGGAGTATCTTTTTTGCTCTCGGTTATAATCTTTTCCCATGCCCGAGACATGGTCATTCCGGCATTAACCAGAAGGATTAGTTTATTTAGAAAATCGGGAAAATCAATTTGAATGCTGAGCCTTCGTTTCTTGACTTTTTCATTAAGTTCATTGTCAGTTAAATATACAACTGCCCCCAGTACTAAAACTCCGAATATTATATAGCCAATATCCAATTCGTCCACAGTAATACCTGCAAAAACAATAATCAAAAGTACCACCAACAAAAGCGTAACCTTATTGGCCATATGAACCTGGAGATAATACAGAGAATACTTTGCTTCTTTCAATTCTGCCAATTTAGACTGCAACATCCTGTCATATTTCGAAGAATACTTGTATTTAATTTTATCAAGGATAAAGAACCCCACCGGCAATAAGCTTTTTAATCTGTATTCCTTTTTATCCAGCGGTTCAATATAATCCTTGTATTTGTTCTTTGACAGAAAAAACAACGCCAAGAGAATTATTGAATATACTATAAATACTATAATCATTCCAACCTCCATATCAGCTACACATTAATATCCATAATTTTCACCGAAATAAAGTAACCCACCGCAATTACAACCATCGCTATCGTCATAACTATCCTGCCAATAGGTGTGTTAAATACCGGAGCCATATAGTCGTCAGTGGTAGCCGAAAGTAAAGCTATAATAAATATAGGCATTATAGATAAAATCTTCTGTTCAAACTTTTTTGACGAAAGTATTGTATTTATCTCTTCTTTTATCTCAATCTTGTCATTTATAATATTGGAAGTATTGCGCATTACACTTACCAGGTTTCCTCCTGTTCTTTTACATGTTTGAAAAACGTCAAAAAAGTTTTCTATATCCTCAAGATGAGATCTTTTTGAAAGATCCTCCAATGCACTCTCAACAGTCTCATTCATTTCGATTCGCCTTACTATTAGCTCAACTTCCTGAATTATGTATGTTTCAGGAGACGGATACAAAATGGATAAATCCTTAATGGCCTCTTTAAATGCGGATTCAATGGATTTACCGGCAATCAGCGAAGAGGAAAGGGAATATAAAAGATCCTTAAATTGAAGATTCAATTCATTTTTTCTCTTTTTTATTATCTCCTTTGTCCTCATTTTTGGATAAAATAAAGCAAAAGGAGTCAATAACAAGGACAAAATTATGCTGTGGTAAAAAACAAAGGCAATGATAAAAATAACCGCAGCAGCTGCCATAACANNAAACCTTTTCTAACGGCTTCATTACGTATACATCGTAATCAATTAATACATCCTTCTGCTCCAAAGACTTTGAATTATTTAAATCAAAACCCATTTTTCCTTCCTCTTTTCCTTAGGTTTATGGTTTTTAAGGAATACGCCAATGCTGAACTTCCCTCGAAGCCTCCAAGCTTTAAAATTCGTCCGAAATACCTGCCATTTTAAACTTCCATTTTCTGACCATCTCGTTTTTTGTTCTTTTAAGAGAACCGATAATAACCTTTTGGGGTGTTTCTCCTTCTTCCTCGAACACATAAAGGGGATTTAGAATTATTTCTCCGTTTTCATATCCTGCTATCTCGGTAATCTCCATAGTCCTTCTTGTTTTATCCCTCAATCTTGCAAGATGTATAATTATGTCTATCGCCGAAGCTATCTGCTGGCGTATGGCTTCTAAAGGCATCGAAGAACCGCTTAATACCATCGTCTCAAGCCTTGAAAGCATATCCTTTGGGGAATTTGCATGTCCTGTGGAAAGAGAACCGTCATGTCCTGTATTCATTGC
>LSQX01253192.1_pt1 | contig 10272 bp, 4 predicted proteins | sample 654561 | NCBI WGS metagenome assembly LSQX01 (sample SAMN04489861, study PRJNA283612) | anaerobic digester metagenome | isolation source: 4 biogas reactors fed with cattle manure at either 37C or 55C with and... | place: Denmark: Kongens Lyngby | collected 2014
CCCAAACCCGCCGCGCTCGCCCCGCCCCCCAAGGGCCCGATGCCAACTCTTCAGGTCCCACACGCCGCTGGCCCCGTCACCATTGACGGCAACATAACCGAGGCAGAATGGGGCGGCCTCGCCCGCGCCATCACGATGCAGCAGGGCCTTGATGGCAACAAAGTAGCCCCCACCTCCACCGCCTGGGTAGCCCACGACGGCGCCAATCTCCTGATCGCGGTGGACAACGCAGTTGACCCGACCAAGCCCTTACAGACGTTGGATCAATGGGGCGGCAACGACGCCGTTGAAATCGCCCTCCAACCCGGTGCCGCCGCGAAAGCCTCGGCGACTACAACCGCGCCCCCCATCATCGTCCTCCGCGGCTATCCGAACAGCATCTTCCACAGCGACGACGAAGCCGGCGCCCCACCCGCCACGGTAAAGAAAGCCGCCGAGGGCGTCATCTACAAAGCCCGCGTCATCAGCCCCGGCCGCTGGGTCACCGAATGGAAAATCCCCTTCGCTTCCTTAGGCCTCGACCCAACGAAGCCAGTGAAATTCCCGTTCAACCTGACCGCCCACAAGACCGCCGGCCCGCCCTGGGTGCAGTGGCAATCAACCCGCGACAAATGTACCTGGCAAGCCGACGTAGCCGGCTACCTGGAAATCACACCGTAGCCTCCCAGACAATAGGGGGGCCGGATACCATTCGGCCCCTCTCGCCGACCTCACCCTCCCCAGCCCCCACAGGGGGGGCGCCACATCCTTGCCACCGGTATAAACCAGTGGAGGTCCCCCGCCTCCCCCAGTTGAACCTACCCCAAAACCCAACACAGGAGCCCAACATGCGCTTCCTCCCCCTCTTAGCTCTCTTCACCACCGCCGCTTTCGCCGTGCCGACTGACCTCATCCCCGCCCCCATGGAGATCGACGGCGGCCAGACCTGGGGCCGCGAGGTCACCATCCCGGCCCATCCCGCCGATCACGCCCCGGTCCTCTTCGTCCGCGCCCGCATCCCTGCCGGCGGCGGCGGCAATTTCGTCATGCGCGTCCTGATCAACGGCGCCCCCTTGCGCCAAAGCTGGTTCTCCCCGCGCCTGCTCAACAAGCCGCCCACCTTCGATCCCCCCGGCACCGATTTCCACTTCCAGTGGTATCGCGACACTTCCTGGGGCAACTTCAGCTATAGCTGGTTCACCGTCTTCGGCAAGGATCCCAAGGCCAACTGGGCCGGCACCGGGCAGGATTACGACTACCTCTTCGATCTCAGCGGCCTCGTCTCCGGCAAGAAGTTCAAGCTCGGTCTCGAGCACGTCTTCCCCGGCCTCGCCGCTGCGCTGAAGACCGACCGCGCCCCGCTGCTCGTCGACAAGATTACCATCGACACCCTCCCGCAGGCCGAAATCGCGCGCCTCAGACAGTCCATCCTCGGCACCCTCGAGTCTGCTGAGGGCACCGTTGACCCCACGCCGCCCACCGGCGAGCCCGGCCCACAGGCCTACGAGCTGACTTGGTCGCAGCGCCCCGCGCCACCCTCGCAGGTCACCTTCACCAACCTGAACAACTGGACTGTCCAAAGCCTCGGCGACTCCCAGATCGCCCTCTCCGCCTCCCACGACCAGCGCCTCTGGCAGCCGACCGTGGGCAAGCTTTCCATCTCAAAATCCACCAATCCCGTCTCCATCGCGCTCCTGCCGAAGACACCGATCAAGCTAAGCGGCCCCTTCGATGGCGCGAATTTCTTCGTCTACGGCCACAAGCATTTCATGGACAAGGACGCCGTCACGATCAACGTCCAGGCCTTGCTCAACGATGCCAATGGCGCCGAACTCGTCGTTGACCTCGGTCCGATCCGCATGGGTTACTGGATGCTGCTGTCGGGCAACCCCTCTGCCGCCGAACTAAAGCGCCACCCCTTCCCGATGACCTTCAAGGCCCTCCTGCTGGACTCCCCAGCCGCCAAGGCCGACTACACGCTCTACCTCGATTCCGTCTCCTTCTACCAGCGCAATCGTAAGCCGGTCTTCCACGGCCGCCCGGAGAAGACCGTCTTCCCCGTGAGCAACCGCGGCATGCTCCCCACGCCTCCACAGGGCCTCAAAATCACCGCCCAAGCCATCCCCTCTTCTGTAGGGCGCGGACCCGTGCCGCGCCGGGATCCAGCTTCCCCAACCGCGGCGGGGCACAGGTCCCCGCCCTACAATCCGACCGCCGCCCGCTTCACCGCCACCAGCCCTCGCGGCAAGCTCATCTATGAGGTCAACCCCGCCCTCGGCGCTCTTACTGGCATCACCGCCCGCTGGAACAATGGCGCCCCCTTCCAGCCCTGCCTGGATGGTGGCCTTACCGCCGTCGAAGGCGCCGCGCCAGTCGCTGGCGAGCTTCTCTCCAGCACTTTTGCCAATGGTACCCTCACCGCCCAGTGGCAGTCGCCGGACGGCCAGAAGTTCCAGTGCGCCTACTCGCTCGATAGCCTCACTCTCAAGGTCGATCTCACCGCCGCCGGCGGCTGGGCCACGGGCACCGACTTCGGCACCATCGCCGGCCTCTCCACCCCCAAGCCCATTGAGGTCCCCTATCTCAAGTTCACGCCCTACGGCACCATGAGCCACGTCGTCGCTGGCAGCGGACTCTTCGTCTCCGTCTTCCCGGACATCTACCGCAGCGACTACTCCAGCGTGAAGTCCGACCTCGCGAAAGTCGAAGATGACCGGGTCCGCCTGCTGCACCAGACCGTCTACACCCCGCTCACCAACGGCAAGCGCAACGACCTCCGCGACCGCCTGCTGATCACCGCCTCACCCGAGTTCATCGACACCCTCCCCAACCACCAGAACCCGCGCTCACCCAATATCGAGCGCCTCGCGCCCTACATGTTCGTCATGGATCGCGCCTTCTCGCTGAACCGCTGGGACACGTTCAAGCGCTACGGCCTCGACCATATCATCGCCAATGACTTCGCGGGGCTGTACGTTGACAGCTACTCCGAGGGCTTCGGCGTCCGCTGGCGCCCCCACCCCAAGTACACGATGGAGCAGGTGCAGGACGCCCGCAAGCAGATCAAGGATTTGGGTTTCCTCTTCGGGGCCTATACCGACGTGACCGACTTCTACCCGCTCAATGAGTGGTGGGATGAGAACCTTATCTCCCTCACCGCCACCGGCGACCTCGCCGAGGCCTGGCCCGGCAGCTACATGGCCAAGACCGGCAACCTCTGGTGGCTCGCCCGGCAGGTGGGCCAGAAGGTCAAGCAGCACTACCCGCCCGATTGTGTCTACCTCGATGTCAGCACCAACCGCGGCCCCGCCGCTATGGACTATGAGGCAGGCGTCCCCGGCGCCGGTATGGCCCGCGCCATGATCGTGGGCACCGGCGACAGCGTTGTCGAGGCCCGGAAGTGGTATGGCTCCACCGTCAGTGAGGGCATCTACCGCTGGATGTATGCCGGCCTGACGGACATGGACTACGCGCAGGTCAAAATGACCGAGCCAATCCCGGTCCCGCTCGACTTCGACCTGCTCAAACTCCACCCCTACCAGATCGGGACCATGATGGGCTACGGCCCGACCAACCTCTTCTCCCCCGAGGAGGTCACGGAACTTGGCGCCTCCCGCGAGCAGCCCGCCCCCAAGGCCTTCTATAAGCACGTCGCCACCAGCCTCGCCTACGGCCACATGGCGATGTTAGGCTACGGCTACTTCCCGCCGATGCAGCGCTCGATCCAGTACTACGCCCTCATGCAGGGCCTCCAGAAGGAGTACCTGCCCGACCACGTCACCAAGATCGAGTACTTCGATGGCACGCAGTTCCTCCCCACCAGCCAGGCCCTCCAGGCGGCGGCCCACAAGCGCGGCCAGGTTCGGGTAACCTATAAGGGCGGCCTCGTCATAGCCGTAAACCTCAATCCCACCGACTCCGTCACCATATCCCAGGCCGGCGGAACCTACACCCTCCCCCCCTACGGCTGGGTCGCCTCCCGCGGTAGGACAGGCAATGCACTCGGTGGGACGGGCATCTTGCCTGTCTCCGGTGCCTCCCCCGGTGGGACAGGCATCCTGCCTGTCTCGGGGGCGTCGCCCGCTCTCCTCGCCTTCTCCGCCATAGTCGATGGCCAGCGCCTCGACTATGTCTCCTGCCCTGAGTACACCTACCTCAACACCGGCGACAAATCCCGCCGCGTCGGACCGCTCCAAGTGACCGGCGCCGCCTGGCTCAAGCGCGACGGTAAGGGCTGGCTCCTGATCCCCTGCGGCAAGCTCGGCCAATGGGGCCCGGACCAACGACTGACTCAAATCCCTGCCGACCGGGGTTGTCCCGAGTTAATTCTGGACACCGCCAGCCTCGGCCTCAAACAATTCAGCGTTTCCGCCCTTGGCGAGATGGGTGAAACGGAAACCGTTAGCACCGAAGTGCTGACGGATGGACGACTCAAAATCAACGTCGCCGGCAAGGACCGCGCCTACAAAATCTCATCGAAGTAGTCTTGCGCAAAAAGGGGCCCAAATCGCAACATTGGTTAACTACCAATGAAGCGTTAAGGGCCCCTTTTCGCGCGGCGATTCATCCCAACAAAGCAGGCTTTCTACTCCTCCACGAGTTTCCAGCCCGCCTCCGGATTGAAGTCCGTCACCGCCTGACCCCAGCAGCGAGTGTTTGCTCCCAGACAACGCTCATACACCCGGCCATCGGGGCCGACCAGGAAGCTCGCGAGGCCTGACTTGCCATAATCCTCAGGATAGGCTGCCAGGGCGAAGCCTCCCACCATGTCACCATCCACGACGTAGCTCCTCCGCCCGCCCGGGGCTGCGGGGCCCTGCCCCTTGAGGATTTTGAACACGTAGCCCTCGTGCCTGAAGGTATCAGCGGGGCTGCGCGGGCCAGCAGTGACCGCTGTGGGTATTGCCGTGGGATACCAGTCCAGACCGTCGCGGGTGCCTGGCTGACTGACGAACTTCTGCGCGTAGGCGCACTTCCCGCCGCCGCTGCAGTCTTTCTGCGCGTACTCAAGCTGGGCCAGATGGTAGTTCCGGCAGGTCTCGATAGCAGCGAGTTCATTCGCGCCAATCCGCCTGCAGTTGATCTCCTCCAACCCCGTAGCGGTGTCGAATCGCCAGACGCCATTCTCGAACACCAGAGGGATCGGGAACGGATAATTCTCGGCCCCGACGTAGAGGACGGCAATGTCGCCCGTTCGGAAGACCATGTTGCACCTTTGGCCAAGGGCTTGGCCAAAGTCCTCCATTTGCATTACGTCCTCGCCCTGATCAGCCGACCATAGCACGTCCATCTCGGGGCCGAAGATGGCCCGAATCGTCTGCGTGTCTCGGGCTTGCAGTGCTGTCTGCAACGCCTGAACTGCGGCAGCGGGCGAGGCAAACGTCCTCTGCGCAGCCACTGCCACAGTGATCGACATCACGGTGAGTGCGCAGATGATCGTGATGGAGACCAGGTATCTGATGGCAATTCTGCCTTGTACATTCATTCTTTTCACACTCCTCTGCTTGTGGCATCGCACCAATGGTTAGCGACGACCTCCACCACCGCCGCCCATGCGGCCGCCTCCGCCGCCGCCCATGCGACCGCCTCCACCGCCGTAGGCGCGGGCAGGGCCACCGCTGGATCGGCCGAAGCTCGCGGGACGCTGCACGCCGGAAGCGCCGCTGGGACCGCGGCCGGAACTGGAGCGGGGGCCGAAGGCCGATCGCCCAGTGGGCGTCGAACCAATGCCACCGGCTCCGGAGATGCTCTGCCTGCCACGCGATCCAGAGCGGGCAGCCGTGCTACCGCGTCCGTAGTCGCCGAAGGCTCCTCCGCGCAGGCTACCCTGTCGTCCCGCTTCTCTACCTGAGGGCGGGCGTGTATAGGGCGCACCAATGGTGCCGGGGCGCTGTATTGCCCCCTGCGGAGTTCCGGTGCGGCCTGTGCGTGGCCCAGCACCGGTACCAGCGCCGCCACCGGGTCGTCCGCCGACGCCGGGACCGCGGCCCGGTTCTCGGCCACCAACCCTTCCGCCGACACTGGGCGCGGGACCGGGTTGCCGATAGCCACGCCCTCCCTCACCACCGGGCCCACGACCGGGTCGCTGGCCGCCTGGCCCCCCGCCGACGCCGGGGCCACGACCGGGTCCTCGACCACCAGGTCCACCTTCGAACCCGGTGGGTACCTGTCCACCGCGGCCTTGCCAGCCACGGCCGCCACCACGACCATCCCAGCCACCACCGCGGCGGCCCCCGCCGGCCCAGGAGGGATTCCTCCAGCGCCCGTGACCGCCACTGGGACGGTGTCCGGACCAACCGCCGGAGGGATACCTGTAACCGGGCCAATGAGCGGGACCACGTGGAGCCCACCCGTGATAGTGACCGCTGCTCCAGCCCCAGTTCCAGTACGGGTAGCCATGATGATAGAGCCCGTAGCCAGGCCAGTACCAGTCGTTGTCCAACCACGAGCCAATTAGCAGCCCCGTGCCGAAGGTGAGCAGGGGACCCACCCAGTCATCGTCACGCTCCACGTACACAACATCAGGGTTGTAGGAGGGGACGTAGATCACATCAGGCTGAGCCGGCTCGATGATAATGTACTCGCCCGCAGTCACCACCTTCTGCTCCGGGGTGGTGGTAAGGGCGCCCGTGGTCTGGGCTTTGACCCTCAACTGCTGGATCGAATCCATGACGTCGGCGCGCTGGTTTATGAAGGCCTGCCCCAGCGCGGTGGTCCAGTCCATATTCTCGGCCATGTAGGCGAGGACGTCGGGGTAGCGGGCGACGGACTTGACGGTATCGTCCCAAGGTTGGGCATCAAGACCTTCGCCACCCTTCGTCTTCACCCACTCGGCGGCGGCAGTGACCTCAGTGGGATATGTGGCCGCCGGAAGCATCTGGCCGAGAAGCAGATCAGGGTATAGCGCAATCGGTCCGACCAACTCATCGACCTGTTCGGCGGTTAATCTTTGGTAGCCAGCCCCAGGAGCCTGCGCAGCAACTCTGCCGCTTCCTGAAACCAGCCAAATGACGCTCGAAATAACAAACAGCAATACCAGCTGAGTCCGATTCGATCCGGCCATACAGGCACAACCTCCTCCGCAGCCGACGGGAACCCTCCATTCCGATAGAGTAGGCAATGTGCAACTGATAGATCACGCCGAGGTGACGGATCGCCAAGCGCTGATATGAGTTCTGGCCAGCTTGGGACGTCTGGCCTATGGACGCCCACGATCTGCCACTACTATACAGACTCGTAGGCGGGCACCGAATGTTCAGGGAAGAAGGTGGCTGGAGGGGCGCTGGCGACGAGGCAACGCCGAGAGGGCTGCGAGGCCGGATGGGAATGGTTGATTTCTCACCATCTCGGTACTATTGATCAAAGGTTGAGTTTACTGCTCTGAATNNGGTTTGCCGTCTATGGCAGATGGGTAACATAATATAACCAATTTATGTTCTTCTTCGACATCATCATCATCGCGTGCGGGCGCACGAAGACTGGAGGGAGCCACTATGAGAATGTCCCTGGCGGCTGTGTCAGTTGAGCAACGGCCGGCAGTGCGTCCCACCACAGGCGCGCGCATCACTATGCCGCGGCGTACAAGGCGGCTGCTGATCGGCCTGATCGGCATCATTGCCGGCGCAGTGGTGGGGGTGTTGTACCTGTACCTGCTGCTGCGGGTGAAGACGCAGATGCCATACGTGCAGGCGGCAGTGAACGGGGCAGCCTGTGGGCTGATACTCGTCACGATCCCCGGCCTGATCTGGACCGTCTTGCGCAAGCAGTGGTACGGGATCCTGCTGCGGCAGTGGACCGATAAGGCGCAGGTGCTGGCGACGGCGGCGCGGCGGGAGTTGCAGGAAGATCCACCCCCGGAAGACCAGCCGCGTCTGGATAATGATCTCGGCGTGGTGGATTTCCTGCAGCGGCGGCATGCGGAGGCTGCGGAGCTGTTCGAGCGAGCGGGGCGGGAGGGGCTGTTAGAGCCGCGCGGGAATCTGCTGGCGGCGCTGGCCGAGACTGGGCAGTGGGAGCAGCTTAAGCAGAAGTTAGAGGGCGAGGAAGCGGCGCCGGCGGAGGCCTTAGAGGCGAATTTGGCGCGGCTGAGCGCGCAGGCGGCGGATGAGGACATCACGGCGCGGCTGTGGAGCCTCGCGCAACTGCGACCGCAGACGTTACTGCTCAATAACCTCGGCGTGCGGGCGATGCAGCGAGGGGATTTCAAGCAGGCAGCGCAGGCTTTTGAGTTAGCGCTGGAGCAAAAGCCGTCCTACGCCTATGCGCACGCGAATTTGGGAGTCTTGGCCTACCGGCGCGGAGACCTGAAGACAGCGGTATCGAAGATGGCGTCGGCGGCGGGGCTGGTGGCGGAAGATGAGACGGTTTTTGCGAATTTGGGAGGGCTGCTGGCGCTGGCGAGTGACAAGGGCAATGCGGAGAAGTGGCTGCAGCGGGCGTACCGGCTGCAGTTGCGCAATGGCGCGACGCTGATCAACCTGGGGCTTTCCCACCATCTGAACGGGCGGGAGGAAGAGGCAGTTGAGACTCTGCAGACTGCCGCGCTGGTGCCGGGCTTCAAGGCGGACGCGGAGTATAACCTCGCCTGCCTGTATTACCAGCAAGGGCTCCTGCCGCAGTCACTTGAGCACCTGAAGACGGCGCTGGCGGAGCGGGAGGATGATCCGGACATCCTCAACAACCTCGGGTGCGTGCTGTTTAAGCAGGGGCACTACCAGGAGGCGTATGCGTACTTCGAGCAAGTCGCCAAGGTGAATGTGAGTGGCTTTTACCGGCGCAATCTGATTCGGGCGGAGCTTGGTGCGGGCCGCCTCGAAGAGGCGTCGGCAATTCTGGATAAGCTGGGTGATGACAAGACGGTATCGCTGGAGCGCGGGCTGGTAGCGCTGCTGCGGGCTACGCAGATGAGGGGCGAAACGGAGACGCACAAGCAGATGATCCTCTTTAACTTGAATGCGGCCACGTCGGCCTTCACGGAGGCTATCGCACTGGGGCAATCGCCGCTGGAGGCGAGCTTCAACTATGGTCTCGCGCAATATCTGCGGGGCGAATACCGGGCAGCGGCGGAGACGTTTGCACAGGCTCTGAAGAAGACACCGGGGCACCTGGAGATGCACTACGCGGCAGCGATCTGTTACATCCATGCCGGGATGAGGGAAGCGGCTGAACATGAGCAGCTTGATGCCAAGGAACTGCCCGGGCCGGTGCGGGAGCTTTATCTGAAGGCGAGGCCGCATCTGGAGAAGGCGGCTGAGGCGCAGCAGACCGCGGAGACAGCGATCTATGATCTGGGGCTGCTCAACTACGTGCTGGGCGACTACCAAAGGGCGATTGACGTGCTGCGCAAGATCGTTCGCAACGACTCGCCCCCGCACCTGGTGAACGCTCTTGCCATTTCCCAGGCGCGGTTGGCGCAGGAGTTGCAACTCACGGCGCAGACGGCGACGCTGATGCCGGAGGGCAAGAAGAAGGACATTCGCGCGCAGGCTGCCAAGCTGCTGGCGTCGGCGATCTACTACTTCCAGCAGGCGCTGAAGATGGCGCCGGAGGCCTCGCTAACGCATGCCAATGTGGGTCTGGCGCTCATGCTCCGCAATCAGAAGGGTGATGTGGAGGCGGCGCTGAACCACTGGCAACTGATGCACCGGCATGGTGATGCGCGGGCGCGGAAGATGTTCGAGGAGTTCATGCAGGCGCAATCGCCGGATGCTGCGCGGCGCTTGCGGTTCCAGGATGTAGAAATGGTCTTCCGGCCGCTGAAGGTTCAGGAGTGGGTGGTGCTGGTGCCGCCGACGATGAGCCCGGTGCGGTACATCATCCAGGAAATACTGGACGTGCCTGAGTGGCAGCTACAGGCCTATCATCCGCTGGTGAAGCGATCGCTGAGATACAGGCGGAAGGCGGAGCGGGTGCGGCGGAAGCTGCGGCGATTAGCGATTTAGGAAGCGCATGGCGCATGGCTTAGGGCTCGTGGTTAACGGCAAAGACGAAGCGGCACCGGATAGGCTCCGGTGCCGCTTTTTTGTTGCTGATGGCTGAGGGCTAACTGAAGGGGTCGCGGAAGGTCTCGACCGGGGGGTGGATGCTATAGGCGGCGCTATTGGGCGCAGGGAAGCCGTAGGGGGTGAGGTCGCCGGCCTGGAACTTCATCCACTTGCAGTGGCCGTCCATGAAGGCGATGTTGCCGCCATCATTGTGCCGCATCGCGCAGGCATAGTACTGGCCCTGGAGCACATACTGGGGGTTGCCGCTGCCTTTGTCGGTCATCATCATGGTTTCTGCGGGGCGGGTGAA
>LSQX01306734.1_pt1 | contig 10272 bp, 9 predicted proteins | sample 654561 | NCBI WGS metagenome assembly LSQX01 (sample SAMN04489861, study PRJNA283612) | anaerobic digester metagenome | isolation source: 4 biogas reactors fed with cattle manure at either 37C or 55C with and... | place: Denmark: Kongens Lyngby | collected 2014
GCCTCAAAGATGCAGGCAAGGAGTGCACCGGGGTATGAGGCAAATGGTTCTTTCGCCTTTAGCTCAAAGTTTATGGACCTGTCGGCGTAATGGAATACGTTATAGCCCCCGTTTTTTGTGTGTGAATGTCCAGCGGCAAAATATGCAGCTATACCACTGGAGCTCGGAAGAAAAAGCCTATTTATTTCAAAAGGAGTTTCTGGTTTCGACCAGCTCTTTTGGCGTAGGTTGCCAGATGAACAGTCAAAAGACACCCTTGGGGCTGCATCGAATTGCTTCAAAAATAGGCGGAGGAACACCACAGGGAACAGTTTTTAAAGCTCGTGTTCCCGTTGGCTATACGTGGAAAGGAATGTCTGAAGCAAAAATTGCTCATAGAATTTTCTGGCTGGAGGGGCTTGAACGCGGGAAAAATAAAGGACCTGGATTGGATTCCTTCGAACGGTATATTTACATCCACGGAGTAGGGGATGAGATGACCCTTGGACGGCCTTCTTCTTGTGGCTGTATCCATTTGGCGGCTTCGAGTATGATGCCTTTGTTCGATCGCTGCAGAGTGAACGATTTGGTTTGGATTGAAGAAAGATAAACGCAGGTGAAAGCAGCAGCAATTATTGTGGCCGCAGGCAGGGGAACCCGGATGGGTGGGCAGATCGACAAGATATTTCTGGAAGTCGATGGGGCTCCACTTATCGTGCATACCTGGCGCCGATTTCTGTCGCTGTCTTCAGTTTCAAAGATTGTGCTTGTGGTTCGTTCCGGGATGGAAGAAGAGTTTAAAAGGCTGGCTTCTGTACACAATTTAGATCAAAAACCTTTTTCGTTAGTTGTGGGTGGCGCCGAAAGGCAGGATTCTGTTTGGAATGGTTTATCTGCAGTCAAGGATGAGTACGACCTAGTGGCTATTCAAGATGGCGCTAGGCCTTGTACCCCCGTCGAAGTAATAGAAAAAGCATTCCAGGTTGCAGCTCAAAACGGAGCCGCCGTTTTAGCTCGTAGAATAACCGACACTGTCAAAGAGTCTCAGGATGGACTGGTGGTGGCTCGTACGCTGGATCGCTCTCTGCTTTGGGCAGTACAAACACCACAAGTGTTCCAAACTCACGTGATCCTCAGTGCAATCGCCGCTGCAATTAAGAAGGGGTGTAAATTGACGGATGATACGGCTGCCTGCGAGATGATCGGCCAAAAGGTTTGCATGGTGGAGTGTGCTGCGCCCAATCCCAAAGCGACCAGTCCGGATGATTTGCCCTATATCGAAATGCTCCTTCGCAAGGAGAGGGCCTTGTCGTAATAATGAATTTTATCAAGGAGTTTTTAAGAGAACTGGACGATCCCATGCCGTTGCCCACGCCCCTGGCATGGTTGGGTCGCCCCTTGGCACAATCTTTTGTTCTCTCTATAATTCTCCATTGTACGTTAGTAATTGGATGGGAGGTAGCGTTTCAGGTAGGCATTGTCGGCTCTCGTCCATCTCTTGTACTGAAAGAAATGCTGCTTCAAACTGATAATAAAGGCACTATTGAGCAATTCTCTCAAGAGCAGGAAGTCCCTTTAATGTTCATTGAAGTAACTCCACAAAGTGAAGAAGTCGAACCATCCCCGAATGCCAAGTATTATTCCAGTGCGAGCACCCGTGCGTCCAACCCTGATCCGGTTCTGGTGAGCAAGGAAGAGCCCAGAATACATGGAGTTGAGCAAGAAATGATTCGCACGACGGAAAAAACTCGAATGCAGCCTGAAGAAATGAACCCTATCCAGGAGGATTCTGGTGACAGAGTGCATCAGGAGATAGAGCCTGAAACCAGCAATAGACCACTTTTTGCCTCCAAACCGAGCGATTTGGGAGTGGGCTCCGCGGAGGAAAAACCACGTCCGAGAACTTTAAAAGAGGCTAAAAAAAACATTTCTCTTATCGGTACCCCAACTGAGCAAAAAGGGGGCGTTCATAGACATTCACTGGTGCCTCAAATGGATGTAAGAGGCACTCCTTTTGGAAATTATGACGCAGCCTTCATCGCGGCTGTTCAAAAAAGGTGGTACGACCTTATTGATGCTTCTGCAATCGTAACCGCTGCAGGAAAAGTTGTGATAATTTTTAAATTGTATCACGACGGGCGTATTGATAGTGTGCAAGAAGTTTCCAGCACAGTAAATACTTTGCAAGGGTTGCTTTGTCAAAAAGCGATAACAGATCCGGCTCCTTACAGCCCTTGGCCCAGCGAGTTGCGTCGTGCTGTGCAAGGTGATGTTAGAGAAGTCAAATTTACTTTTTATTATAGATAATTAAGAAAAGAATAAACAAATATTATGATAGATTTTTTTGTTAAAGGCGGGTTCATGATGATTCCCATGCTCTTTGTCTCTGTGGCAACGGTGGGTTTTATGATTGAGAGAGGACTAGCTCTTCGAAGGGAAAAAATATTACCTCCGTCGGTTTTGGAGGGATTGAGCGATTTTGAAAAAACAGGGAATAAAGAAAAATTGAGAAGAAGTTGCGACACGGTCTCTAGCCCACTAAGCCGACTATTGGTTTGTTCGTTGGATCATTCATCGCAGACGAGAAAAGAAAACCAGGATGCCGTTGAGACTCAGGCTCGCAAAGAAGTAATCCTTATGGAGAAGTGGCTGGTCTTTCTCGAAATTACGGTGGGAATCGCACCCCTGATGGGGCTTCTTGGTACCCTTCATGGAATGATTACGCTCTTTGGCGGCTTGGGAGCTAACTTTGGGGCTGCTGATCCTGCAATAATTGCAGCGGGTATTTCTGTGACCTTGAATGTTACCTTTATGGGGTTGGCAATTGCGATTCCTTCTCTGATTGGATGGAGTTATTACAGTAAAAAAGTGGAGATTTTAACGTCTGAACTGGAAACATCTTTGGGTGAATTCATTCAGTATTTATACCAGGGGAGGAAGAAAGCAGAATAGTCCATGGAAGTGGTACTTTTTGATTTATAGACCTTGAGAAATAATATGTTTTACCATGCGCTTTAAAATAACCAAACAACGTCAGACACCTCCTATAATCATCGTGGCGCTGGTCGATGTGCTTATCGTTGTGTTGATATTCCTTGTGGTGACGACTACCTTTAAAACACACCCAGCTTTCAAAATGACTCTGCCCGAATCTGAAACAGCTCAGCAAGGAAGCACGACGGTCACAAACATCATTATTAATGTTCCAAAGGGAACAAATGTTTTCTTTGTGGGGCCTGATGCCTATAGCGATATTCAGTTAACGGAGTATTTATCCGAGCAGACACGCAAAGCTCCTGATGTGGCTGTTTCAATCCGTGCTGATACAGAATCTGCTTTTGGAAGAATTGTTGCTTTAATGGATATCATTAAAAAGGCCAAAATTCTTCATGTTAGTGCCTTTGCAAAACCTGTTCCCCCAAGTGAACCGTGACAATTTAAGCCTCCGCGATTTGGAGATATATGCTTTGCGGGAGGATGAGAGTGGATCAGAAATAAATACTACTTACTTATTTTTAATCCCTCTTCTCTCACGAAAAAAGGATTGGATAAGGTTGCGGCACTCCTCTTCACGCATGCCGGCAGTGATTTCACAGCGGTGGTTTAAGCTGGGAAATTGAAGGATATTCATGGCAGAACCAGCTGCACCGGCCTTGGGGTCTGAAGCCCCAAAAACAACCCGTTTAATCCGAGTGTGGTAGCATGCCCCGGCGCACATGGGGCATGGCTCCTTGGTTACGTAAAGCGTGCAATCGGTAAGTCTCCAGTCGCCTATAACAGATTGCGCCGCGGTCAAAGCCAACATTTCAGCGTGAGCTGTCGCATCCTTGAGGAGTTCGACTTGGTTAAATGCCCGAGCTATTATTTTGGAGTCATGAACAACCACCGCTCCAACAGGTGTTTCTTCCAGACGATAAGCCTTCATAGCCAGCTTAACTGCTTCGCCCATGTAATACTCATCGCTTTGTATATCTATGATTTTTTCTTCCACTGCGGGAGTGATTGGTAACTTTTAACTAAAATAATTTTTCCAATTGCGGGGCGTCTATTGAGCTTTCCTGCTATGTCCTGCAATACCTCATGCGAGATTAGGGAATAACCTCATGGGGTATATAATAAAACATCCGGAGCGTATCTTACTTATTGTTTGAGTTTGTAATGAACAGGTGAAACATCCCGTAACCTTTGAGCCGCTTGTTCCGGTGTAAGATCACGCTGTGGCTCGGCTAGCATCTCATATCCGACCATGAATTTTTTTATAGTTGCTGAACGCAATAAAGGAGGATAATAGTGAGCGTGCAGTTGCCAGTGATCATTGGCTTTCCCGGTGGAAGGGGCGCCATGCCACCCCATCGAATAAGGAAAACTGGTTTCAAAAAGGTTGTCGTAACGGATCAATCCCTCTTTCATTATTTCTGCCAAAGTGCTTTTATGACTATCGGTCAGTTCAGCGAGACTCTTAACAGGAAAGAGTGGTAAGAGCAGATATTCGTAGGGCCAAAGCGCCCAAAAGGGGACGATTAACACCCAGTCTTTGTTGGAAGAAATAACACGAGTGCCTTCTTTTAACTCTGCATGGGCATAGTCGAGTAATAGAGGTGTGCCATGACTCTTCAGGTAGGTGCTTTGGAATTCATCCTCTTTGGCAATTTCGACGGGCAAAAAACTGTTGGCCCATATTTGTCCATGTGGATGCGGGTTGGAGCACCCCATAATGGCTCCTTTATTTTCGAAAACCTGAACCCATGGATACTTTTCGGAGAGTTCTTGGGTTTGTTCGCTCCAGACGTTTATAATTGATTTAATTTCTCCCAGGGGTAATTCCGGAAGCGTTAAATCATGGCGGGGAGAAAAGCAGATTACTCTACATTCGCCGTGAGCGGCTTCCATTTTGAAAAAGGGACTTTCGTTTTGTTCGGATGGGGTGATCAACTCTCTGGGCAAAAGGGCCGCATAATCGTTTCTAAATACAAACGTGCTTTTATATTGCGGATTTAGCGCTCCATTAGCTCTGGTGTTTCCAGGACAAAGATAGCATTTGGAGTCATATTGAGGGCGAGCCGCCATCGTACTCTCTTTTTGTCCCAGCCAAGGCCGTTGGGTCCGATGTGGTGACACCAAAACCCATTGCCCAGTGAGAGGATTATATCTTCTGTGGGAGCTTTGATTAAACTGTAATTCCATGGACATTAAAACGAATTATTGCTCTATCACGCGAGCGCCGTCAGCAGGGCGAGACGCAAAAATTGAACACTTTAGACCTGTTTTTTCTTTGTATTCCCGCTCAATGGTTTCACTGATCTGCGGAATCATCTTTGTTTCCACTAACGAGATGGCACAGCCACCGAAACCCCCGCCTGTCATTCGACAACCATAAACCCCACCGGAAAGGCCTATTTTTTTTGAAATTTCTACAATACAATCCAGTTCAGCGCAGCTTACTTCAAAATCGTCCTTCAAAGATTGATGGCTTTCATACATTAAAGCGCCGGTTTCTACTAAGAGAGAGTTGGAGAGAGCCGAGGCTGCTTTCAAAGTCCTTATATTTTCAGTAATGACGTGTTTCGCCCTACGATAAGGAATAGCAGGCATTTCATTTTTAAACGATTCCAAGAGCTCCATATTCGCATCCTTCAACCATTTCACGCCCATGATCCGAGATGCCGTTTCACATTCGGAGCGTCGTTTTCCATATTCCCCGGAGGCCAGTTGGTGTTTGACGTTAGAGTTGATAATTAAAAAGGATACGTCAGGATTCTTTATCTCTGTCCATTGGGTTTCATGGTTGCTGCAATCCAAAAGCATAATGTGGTCTTTACGAGCCATGACGGAAATAAATTGATCCATTATGCCGCAGGGAACTCCTGCAAACTCGTGTTCTGCTTTTTGTCCAATGAGGGCTTTTTCCTCTTGGGAAACTTTTTTCCCTGTAACAGCTTCAATGAGCGTCCCCGTTGCAATCTCCAATGCAGCGCTGCTGGAGAGTCCACCGCCCAAGGGAACTGTGGAGTCCATGACAACATCCAAAGCAGGAATCTGTATGTTTTTATCCTGAAAGCCTTGAATAACACCGCGAATATAGTTAGACCAGCGTGGCTCAGCCCGAGTGAGTTGGGAGAGTTTAATATGAGCGGTTTCATTAAACCTCAGGCACCTCACCACGACGGTGTCATTGAGAGGTTTTCTTGGTAAATCTGCGGCTAAAACGGTATATCTCTCTATTCCCATGGGGAATACAACCCCCCCATTGTAGTCGGTATGTTCTCCGATAATATTGACTCTTCCGGGCGCAACAACAATCCAGCGTGCCGGACGTCCATAATGTTCCTCGAACTTTATTTTTGTTTTCTGAACTAGTTCCTCTAGTGTTAAGGCTGTCTCTATCATGTCGATTATATAAAAAAATTGGAGCCGCTTCTCCAATCTCCTCTAGGAATTCAACACAATTACATTGCTCAATGCAATTGAAATTTCTAACTTCTCTTCTCTCAAGTATTTTCCCTATAATTCACTTGTGAGACAAGCGATGTCTACGAGTGAACTCATACGAACTAAGTTGGGGAAGCTTCCTCATAAACCGGGAATATATCTGATGAAAGATCGCTTCGGAACAGTGATTTATGTTGGAAAAGCCCGGGACCTGCGCCGTCGTGTCAGCCAGTATTTTCATCCCTCTCGCCGACATGCCTGGGATTTGAAGCTCCAGGCTTTAGTGGAAGCCATTAGCGACTTTGACACTCACCAGGTAAATAGCGAACCAGAGGCTTTGCTGCTGGAAGGTAAACTTATCAAAGAGTTTAAGCCTAGGTACAATGTCAGCTTTAAGGATGATAAGCGTTTTTTGCTGATCAAGGTCAACCTGAATGATCCTATTCCCAATTTCGTCATCACTCGCCTTAAAAAGGAGGATCAAGCAAGGTATTTTGGTCCTTTCGTCGATTCTGTTGCTGCACGAAGGACATTAGATATTGCAAAAAAGCAATTTTTCCTCAGGAGTTGTAAAGCTTTTACTCCCAACGGAAATGATTATAAGCACTGCATGTACAGGCATTTGAAATTTTGCACGGCACCCTGCATAGGCAATGTGACTACAGAAGAGTATAAACTTCAGGTGAAATCAGCCTGCGAGTTCATGGATGGGCAAATTGAAAGCATTCGGGAGCAGCTCAAACATGAAATGGAGTTGGCTTCTAAAGGTTTGAATTTTGAAAAGGCCGCACAGCTTCGTGACGCCATCGCAAGCCTTGAAGTCAGTACACAAAAGCAACGTAATTTTGATCGAGTTCCCTATAGTTTGCCCCTGGCGATTCATCCAGAGGAAGACATGGAGCAATTGGGAAGGATATTAGGGCTTTCAACCCCTCCAATTCGGATTGAAGGATACGACATATCCAATATCAGCGGTTCTTTTTCCGTGGGCAGCCTTGTAAGCTTTTACAAGGGGAAACCCGATCCCTCGGGTTATAGAAGGTTTCGAATCAAGAGTGTAACACAGCAAGACGATTTTGCCTGTATGGCTGAAGTTATAGAACGCCGGTACACAAGATTAAAGAGGGAATCAAGTTGTGAAAAACAAGAATCTTCTTTCCCCCAACTTATCGTGATCGATGGCGGGCTGGGGCAGGTGAATGCAGCATACGGGGTGCTTAAACAATTAGGCTTAGGAGAAATTCCCATTATTGGACTGGCCAAAAAATTAGAGGAAATTTATAGGCCGGGAGAATCCTCTCCCTTGGTTTTAGACCACTCTCTCGGGGCTCTTAAGCTTTTGCAGCGCATTCGGGATGAATCGCATCGGTTCGCTAACAATTACAATGCACAGCTTCGCCTGCGCAAAATTCAAGAGAGTATTTTGGATGAACTCCCGGGTATTGGCGAACACCGTAAAGCTGACCTTCTGAAACGGTTTGGTTCCGTTCATCGTCTGAGAAGAGCCACTGTTGAGGAAATTGCTGAAGTCCCTCGCTTTGGAATGCAGTTGGCAACGAAGCTAGTCGATTTTCTGAAAGCACGATCAGAAACTGACGTTCAAAAAGTTGGAGAAACCAACGATCCCACTGCTAAAAATTAATGCACGATACGAGATTTTGGTTCCTCTCGTGTTCTGGATGTTATAAGCCTTCCGGCATCACGCAATAATACTGGCTTCTAGCGCTTGTTACTTCTACTTCATAGGTTCCGTCCGCGGCATCTTCAACGGGACTCCAATTTTCCATATCTGAGCTCACATAGAGTTTTCCGGAAAAAGTCAGGACTAAAATATTTCCATCATGAGCCCAGGATATTTCGGGTAATTCATAAGCCAACGGTTGATTAGGGTTTGGGGCTTTACTGCTCCAATTGGCAGGGTCATCAGCATAGGTGAGGATATCTCTTCTGCGGAGAGCCTCCCCCTTCCCATCTGCCTTGCCGGGCCACGGAGAAGAATCAAAATATGTTAATGTGTCCACGATTATTCCAACGGGCCCCGACTGCTCGGAGAGAAGAGCCGGCCGCACAAGGCGGAGTGTTTCTCCGGAGTTGCTGAGCTTTCCGGTATAGGGGCCGACGATGGAAACACGCTCATCCCATTGGTTAATGCCATAGTTAGCCATGAAGCCCGTCAATGCAGTGGAATCTGTTGTGGGGTTAAAGCTGACGACCAGAACTGCACCGCGAGGTGGAATGACGTGGTCTTTCCCGAATTGGAAAGAAATGCCTTCAGAGAAATACCAGCCAGCAGCTGTTTCTGTATTGTACAAAGGAATTGCCTTGGGGCTCATATTCACCAACTTCACATATTCATCACGAGTGTCGATATCAGTTTCCGTAGGCGGGTGGTACATAATTTCTTCAAACACCACAGAGTGGATAAGAGGTCCTGAATTGGGATATCCTAAGGTATTTTGACTTTGTGGGACAAAGTGTTCTTCACCGGTGGATGTCGTCAGCCTGCCAAAAGAGATGCCTGTTTCCTGTGGCCCAAAAAGAAATCCGTTAATATAGCCTGTGAGCCCGCCTTTATTGTCTGCACTAAAGAGCCAGACTTCTCCTCCTTTCGAATTAAACTCAAGAATGCCATCAACGAGGAAAAATCCCTGAGGTTCAATGATTGTATTGGGTGGAAACTGGTATTTTTTGGGATTCCCGTATTCGTTAGTGAGATACCATCCGGAGATATCCGAAGGAGACTCTTCTGAATTGAAAAGTTCAATGACACCGCCTTCCTCGCTATCCCAATGGGGCAACACTTCGTTAACCTTTACTTTAGGGGATTCAGCGGACGGGGTATCCTCTCGCCCTGGCGCTCCATAAATTGCATGAGAACATCGCCATTGTGAGGACTTGTTCCAAGTGGTCCAGTCTGCCTGGTCATTCACGCAAATGAGAGAATATCCTTCTCCGTCAGTTGCAGGCTGCCAGGAATCTTTATATTCAAACTCAAGAATGACTTCGTTGTTTGCATCGACAAGGCGAATTATTTCTCCTGAATTATTTAGCGACCCTTCATAAGGCCCTACCACATTTTGGATGTCTCCATACCTGGATCTGAAAGCAGTCGGGTTTTTAGCCACAATGACGCGACTCTGAGGCATCAGCCTCAGATCTTCAGTAAACGTGTAATAGATTCCATTTGTGAAAGCTGCTCCCTTGATGTTGAAGATAGAATTTTGACTGACGTTTTTGAGTTCTATGTACTCCAAGTCATCGCCAATAGGATAGTCAGGTAACAAGGGAAGGGGGTTATACATTATTTCCGTAACGCGCAGGTGGTTTAGCATTGGAGAGGGGTTACCTTGATACTCCTCGCTGAAAACAATATTTCCGGCAGAGTCCTGGAGTGAAACAACCCCACCGCGGGCGGTGAGTTCTCCTTCCCATGGGCCTGTAATGAAAAGATTTGATCCGGACGTGGGTGCTTGGGTCCGCGAACGAAAACCTGATTGAGAAGCAGTCACATAGATGCTTTTTCCGGATGGAATAACGGTCCCTCCCTGAAAAGTAAAGGAGACCGGGCTTATAATTTCCCAGCCGGAAATATCCATCGCATAAGGATTCTCATTGGTAAGGCAGATATACTTGTGAGCCGGATTTTTTGAATATGCCATAAAATCCAAGCTGTGCAGCTTGACTCCTGCATTTAACGGTGTGGCATCAGGGACCTTTGTCCCATTAAGCTGAGCTGCAATTGAGGTCATCCAGTTAGCTCGGCCGCTAACATAGGTATCAATGGTTCTCTGGCATTCCTGCCGCATTGTGCGATAGGGGCCCCATGAAGACCAGGCGGCACTATCCAGAGCAGCATCGGTATAT
>LSQX01321299.1_pt1 | contig 10272 bp, 3 predicted proteins | sample 654561 | NCBI WGS metagenome assembly LSQX01 (sample SAMN04489861, study PRJNA283612) | anaerobic digester metagenome | isolation source: 4 biogas reactors fed with cattle manure at either 37C or 55C with and... | place: Denmark: Kongens Lyngby | collected 2014
GAAAAATCTGGAGATGAATAAACCACCTGATTGTTGAAATTTACAACTTGGAAACCGAATGGTTCACTTAAACCATTGTATGACAACTCGTATCGAATATACTGTTGTAAAACTTCAAAATCAATCCTTTCCTCAATTGGTTTATTACTCGAACGGTTCATTATTTTATAAATTACTTCATCAAGTAATGATCGTTCGTGCAAATAACGTCTCGAAAGTGATTGTTGAAGCTCGTATTGAGTTTTAGAAATTGTACTTGCACTTTGTTGTGGTGTTACAAATACTCTTTTCTCATCATCTTCGGGGCGCAAGGATTGTTCAGATCTTTCTGTTTCAAATCTCTGTCTTATTCTATTGACTGATGATATTGCAGGTGTAGTTTGTTCGCCAGAGACATTAGATGAAGTACCCTGTTGATAACTTGAGTACCTATTCTCAGATTCTATCATATCTTGTTCAAGATAATCAAGCGTCTGATCTTGCTCCAAGTCTCTCATCACATTATATAAGCTTCTGTTTACCTGTTCGTCGAACTGCTGAGTACGAATATCCATAGTTGTACTCATATATCTCACTTGTAGAAATAACAGAGCTAAAAATGCTGTGAACATTACTACGGCAAGCAACCAAATAGTCGATTTTTTCATACTTATTACTTACCTCGTTTTTTGTTACTATATTTCAAAGAACGTTCTTTCAATTATTAATTTAACAAATAAACGACTTTTTTGTTTAACATATCCTCTTAAAAATGAAAAAATGCGTAAAAAAATAGGCGCAATAACATAAATTAAGAAAAAGTATAGTGTTAAAGTTCAAATTTATGATTTGTTAAAATCAATGTTGTCACACTTTATACTAGACATCTGGGTAACTAAGGAAGTGAAATCAAGAATCAAAATTTCTGCATAATTAACCAAAAAATTAATGGTTTAAATTAAATCTAATACTTAATCCCGCAAAGCTATTTGATGTAGGATAGGAATATGATGATATAAGTGGACGGTGCATATTAAAATCATAGAATCCTTTTAAAATAAGCTTTTTACTCAGTGGATAATCGGTTGAAAAGCGTAGGGAAGATGTTCTTAATCCATTAGTAGCTTGTGTGAACCCGTCTTCAATTTTTCGGATTAAAGCAGATGTAGTATTACGTGAAATATCAAGTTGTATATTAAAATCTTTGTACTTATAACCAAGGCCAACCTCGATATCTTTATCACTTGTTTCTACCATTTGAAAAGAAGCAATATTCAGATTAATTCCTCTGGTTTTATTTATTCTAAACCTAACATTCATATTATTATAAAATGTAGTTTGTGCTTCAATAAGAGGATTAAAACTCTCTACGATACTCACCGAAGGTATATCAAAAGGAGAGGAGAGGATAATTGATCCTGATATGTGGTCTGTGATATAGCCAAGTGTGTTATCCTCATTTTCATTAATCGATTCCCAGCTTTGGAAAGAAGAATAGGAACCTATACGGTATTGTGACAAGTATCTGTGACTGAGGCGTAATGATTGCACTAAATTTTGAAGATCTGGAAATAATGATATAAGATTATAAGTCATTTCCCAATTTGGCAATAATGATTTTAGATCTGGGAAAGGAGTAAGTCCAATGTTTTTAGAGCTTCTTCCGGTATATGCAGCCAAGAAAGCAGGTATTAATGCATCTGCAGAATTTCTATTTATTTTTTCAGAATTTAAATTTATTAAATTAGCCCCTATAATTTCAGTATACTGATTTTGTATTCGTTCCGATATAACCTCTCTTGTGTTTAAAAATTTTTCAAAAGTTGCAGAGTAATAATTGTTTTCGGTTCTAGAATTCTCAAAAGCAGAAAATAGAGATACTGTTGTCATGGCAAAACTTCCACCTATTCTATTGGGCATCCCATCAAGCATATAATATAATTCGCTTCGGTTGTTATCCTCATAAAGCATACTCAGATTTATGTTAAATCCCCTAAAAGGCTCAATAGTAGCATCCAATCTTATATTCATAGTTTTATTGAACATTGCCGGATTAATGTTGTCTTCATTTACAACTAAAAGGTTATTAGCAAGAGATCGCTCAATAAACTCTTTTCCCCCATCAATGCCAAAAGCAAAGCCTAACCCAGGCTTCAGACCACTTTCATCTCCGTTCTGTCCAAAAAAATCACCAATTAAAGGAATATAACCCGGTACATCGGTTCTTCTTTTTATACTAAGATTCATATTTATACTCCTGATTGGAATTTTATTATGAATTGCAGCAAAATTAAATCTACTATTCAGTGTTAATGAAAGATCACTGTAGAGATAATTTCCGATTGTTTCATCAGCAATATAAGCACCTCTTTCCCATCTATAATGCGAGCTATAAGCAGCACTAGAGTTAATCCACCTAAGCGGAGCAATCTGGGCAAACGGAAAAGTATAGGTTAAGTTTGTCAGCTGTTCATAATTCAAAGGCTTTCCTAAATCAGCAATACTACTTGCAATACTATCTTTCCAAATATCATAGTCGTTTCTATTTATTTTTTTATTCACTTGAAGATAAGGTTCTTCTATTTCTGACAGGGTACCGGATCTTAAAGAGAATATTAGATTTCTGGTAATATTCCAGTTAATATTAAAATTTCTATTCCAGAAGAAATTACTGCTAAATGTGAGATATTTCTGATTACTTAAAAACTCATTTGATGATTGTTCGCTAATTTCTCTTAACTGTATCTCTTGATAGTATCTGTTAATGTCTGATGAGAATCGGATATTATCTGGTATAAAATTAAAATTAATAATCTTGAATATACCCACCCCGTTGTTTATATTCCCAAACGGTTCCCACGTCAGTGCCCTTGGAGAGTAGTCGTATTCTGCTTTAACACGCCAATCACTTATAGATTCATATTCCGTATCAGGACTATGCCTGTTACTTATATTATGAGCATATGTCAAGCTTAAATTTGCTGGATCATATGGCATTGGATTTTTACTTTTAATATCCATCTTCACGTTACTTAAACTAATGCTTTTATTTGTCCATTTTGATATGGCAATAGTTCTTATAGAATCATTGTAATGCTGATCATTAGATAATTGGAGAGTCTCATTAAGTAGCAGATCGGTGTTGAAAGGATCATATAAAGGTGTAGAAAGTTGATTTGAATAGTTATAATACAGTGGGGCAGAAAGTTTTATCTGTTTAGGTAAAAATCTCCCCAGTTCAAAATTTAATGAAATATTATAAGAATTAAAATCATCATTTCTCCTCTCAAGCAAACCTTGATTTAGAGCTCCATAGCCTGCCGTCTCTTTTCTTCCCGAAAAATTGATATTCCCTATATTTGACAAAGCCAAGTTTACGTTTGTTTGTGCCGCCCATCCACTTTTATCGTCAAACTCGGTAAGTCTAAGTTCATTTACCCATATTTCTGCAGAACGACTTCCGTTAGAAGTATTGCGGATACCAATCATTATCACTTTTACGTCTGCAAGTGATGGATTTCCAATAATAGAAATTGAGTTATCAGGTTTTTCAGGATCTTGTCTTCTGAACCTATTAGTTTTATCTTTAAAAGACCCTAACAGTTCCTCTTTGTTTCTGTTAAGTTTAAGTGATGTAAGCAAATCGAGAGGTAAATTAAGCATATTTTCTTTCGGCCATACTATCTCACGGTCTGTGTTGCTATGGGTACTATACTGCCCTTCAGGAGTAATCTTTAAAGGGATCTCATATTCATAATAATTATTTCTATAATCAGATCCCAATCTTATAAATATGGATAAATCTCCATCCTCGGGAGATGTTGGATCATCAACCAGTTTTTCGGCGTGTACAAACATTTGCAACCTTTTGTACCGTCTCAAATCATATGCACTATTTTTATATACCGAGCGCGTATCACCCATTTCTAGATTGCTGATTTTAAGAGAAAGCGATTGCTCATTTTCTTTTCTAAGTTGTGGTTGCCCCGGATCAATAATTCTTGAAACCCCTGGTGGTATTACATAATTTACCGGAGCTCGACTACCATTCTCTTCAATATTTACAGTAGAAATGTCAATTTCACCTGTTCCGTTAATCTCTCCACCTGTAATCAAATCTCTCCTATATGTTCTCCAATCGCTTCTCACTAATTCCAGAGTGGCAAATCGCAAGAATACCGGCTCATTAAATCCTGTGAGAAACATTCTCATAAATCGGATATTGTTAAATCCACGAATATTGCCTATTCTCGACTCATACTCACGTATAGGAATTTTAAACTGATACCATTTTACCCTGCTATCACTTCCATCTCTTAATCTAACGGTTGCATCACGACTATCTACAATATAGTTTGAACCTACCTCCATTGTACCCGGACGCAGTGAGACCTTATATTGATAATACGATTCGTTTTCGTTAAGTGTATTATCATTATTAATATCTTCAATATCAGGTGTAGTACGTGAAGCACCTGAAAACTTATCCTCCTCAGCATCTATTGAGTTGCCCTCACTTCCGTTGAAATATTTGTATCTGTCTAAGATGCTCAATCGCAGCCTATCCTGTGTAGTTCCTCTATAATGTCTGAAGTTGTCACCTGCTGGATCATTTAAAGGCGAGTGGTTATCATTCTCCATATTAGAAATTGTCTCGGGAGAAACGATATTCTTTATCTCATTAATATAGTTGAAGTAAGCTGGAAATTGTTTTTCCTCCTCACTATTAAGTCCATTAAATCCAACATCTTGCAGGCGTCTGGAATCTATACCCCCTGAGTTGTCGAATGCGTAAACTGTTGATTGTCGTTTTGGGTATTTTCCCCATACAGTGTAGCCAACCTCTGTAGTATCGCCATTTATCGGCAAACCATTTTCATAAAACTTCTTACCATCTTTCAGTATGTCTTCTGAAATATTTCCAAGGTTAAAATAAAGATCTCCACCCGAGTTTAGTGAAGTAGAGTCATTTATAAACGGATCCATCATCCAAAACTCAATATATTCGATATTAGCCGCCTCAAAATCATTTGTATCCATTCTACGAGTAATCCCTCCCCATCTGTCACGAGGATTAAGTAGCCGCCCCTCGCTGTTGATGTTAGTATCAAGATTATATGGACCTCTTTCATCGGGATAAAAAGAAATATTAAGAATAGGTATAGTTGATGGAAGACCAAAATACGAATCTCTGTTAGGGAATATTTCCCTCTCATATACTTCACGTACTCGGTGATCTGACAGCTGTTCAGGATCGTTTTTCAAATGTGAAGGAGTCAATCCTGAATTTCTTCTTGTAAATATCCCATCAATGTAAAACCAGGCTAATTGAGCTCTGTTTTTTCCATATTCAATATTATTACTCAAAGCAGCTTCAGGAAATAATCCTGATGAGCTATTATTAAAAGGAGTAGAAGATAGAGTCCATGAATAAGGGTTGCGAATATCTATTCCAGATGATGAACTTTCAAAATCATCAAGATATGAATATTTGCCAACATATTTATTCTTATAATGTCCAGGCAATAAATGGGCAAACTCTAAATTGGCACTGATCTCAGAAGGCAAAGAGACCTCAACAAAAGGAAGCAGATTAATAAGGTTCGTTAAAGTATACGATTGTTTACTATATGATAAGTTTGCCCCCCACATTGTGTTTCTTGTAGCTTCATCGCCAAAAACTGTCTTCACTATCAATGGTTTTTCGTAATAATGCATCAGTGTACCACCCAATGATAGGCTTTTTGAAATATCATAAAGAAAATTCGCCCCCATTAATGTTTTCCTTTGAGTCTGGCTCATAAGCAACATGTCACTATTGAAATCAGATCCCGAAGAAGCTCTATATTCACCACTAAGACGAAATCTGTTTTTCTCTGGAAACTGTTGTGCAATTGTTAGAGTTGAGTCGTATAACTCTCTGTAAATATATTTCATGGCAATTTCGTCATTCCCAATTCTATTCATCAAATGAGATCCAAATGGCTCAACTACCGGGAATATTATATTTCCATTTTCACTATCAATTGTGAAGCCTTCAATAAAATCAAAAATACCATCAGGGTAGGGGTCATTCCTGTTATTAAGTCTGTCTAAATTCATTGTGCTTAGAAGGGTTTCATTTTCAAGATTATTATCTGGAATATAATTCAAGTATACGCCTGTAGTATCGCTTAAATAACTGATATCCAATTTGAATCTATCTTTTTGCACTTCATAAACATTATATCCAAGTGAATAGATGTTTTTCATCATCAGATTCCAAGAATAAGAGTAAGGTGAAAAAGATGCCGGCTTTAATAGTTTTACATATAACGCATCAGATAAATCATTACTGTTTCTGTTATTAGTAAATTCCCCCACCTGATAAATATTTCCATCATATATAAACTCAAATGCTACTGCCAGAACCTCATCATCATTTAAAGTGTAATTTAATGAAAGATAGCCTAATTGTGGTTGAAGCTTATATTCGTTACTACTCAGTAAGCGAGCATTTTCAAGCTTCTCATAATCTTGCCCCGACACCATCGCTGAAGGGAAAATATTCTCAATATAGCTAATATTTCTAGCTCCCGAGTAGGTAGATATTAACTCTTCATACATTGAGTTAGATCCATTATTTGTAACTTCAGTTTCACCTTGGGGAAACCACAAGTCATTGCCAATGTTCACATTTTCACCTAAGTCTGCCAATGCTACAATGTTTCTTACCTGATTATAATCGCCCCGCTTATTTGTAACCCACACCTCAATTCGGCTAATCGAAACCCTTGACTGCACATAAGGTAATTTACCCAAAGCATTATCATAAGCCTCCCTAAAGTAGTGACCCAGAAAGAAATGTCTGTTTTCGTCATATTGGTCAGCATCAATTTGGAAAGTATATGTTGAAGGACCTTCATTAGCGAGAAACGGTTGAGATTCCGATAGTTGTCTTGAGAATACAGTGTTAATTTGCAAATCTCCAAACTGGAAGTCACTTTTAACGCCAAATAAGGCTTCACCAGTATTTATAAGTGAGTTTGTTGTTGTCATGCTCACATTCCCTGCCTCAATATTTTTAATAATATCATCCTCATCACCTAAATAAGACAATTTGATTTGCTTCGCATCTAAGTCGAATGCGGCATTGCTATTATAATTAATGTCGAAATTAACTTTACTGCCAACCTTGGCATTCATCGTCATATTTATATCTTGGTCGAAATTGAATATACTTCTCCTTCTGGCTCTCTGAGGGAGGGTGGGGTTATTAAAAGCGTTGCGTTTAATTCCTGCGGATACTTCAATATATCCACTTGTGGTAATATCTACACCGCCAGGACCAAATATAGATTCAAGTGGTTCTTTTTTATCTTTTTTATTTGGAAGATAAAATTTTTGAGGGTTACCAGACTCTTGGTTTAAAAGTGAATTTCTGCTTCTAAAAAAACTAATCTGATCTTCACGTTTTCTATATTCCCTATATTCTTCAGAAGACATTGTAAAAGGAGTAGAAATGATATTACTAGCAATCCTGTTTTCAAAAACATACCTATTACTATTATAATCGTATCTAACCACAGTGTTTATATTAGATGGACTATAAAGATTGATGGGTTTTTTTAAATAAAGGTCGTCTGCATTGTTTATTAATCTCGATTCATACTTAATACTATCCACTGATTCAAGTATATTTGTGTCGGGTAATATAGATTCATACTTAAAACTATCATCTGGTTCAAGTGCACTAGTATCGGGTAATATCGATGTTTCAATTAGTAAAGAGTCGCTTGTATTAAGTAAAGATTTGGTAATAATTGATTCAGGTGGAAAAGTAAAATATCCGCTTCCATTTAACATAAATAGAAGAAATAATTGAGATATGTAGAGTAAATTTTTCAGAGAATCAATAGTTAAACAGTATTATAGCAGTTTTTTATATGAGTATTACGTAACCGCCAACTGTTTTTGATCTCTTCTATAATCTTTTTAAAGCCTCCTTTATAATTGCTTCAACTGGCAATGAAGGAGTTTCTTTTATTAGTTTAGATACAACTTTTTGAGAAGCATTTTTTACAAAACCCAGCATCACAAGAGCTGAGACCGCTTCATGACCTGTGTTTGTAAGAGTAATACCTTTAGGAGATACTAAAGTTCCGCTATCGTCAGTTAATTTTATCTTATCCTTCAGGTCAACAATAATGCGCTGGGCTGTTTTTGCTCCAATCCCTTTTACTGTTTGCAATATAGTAGCATTCTCTGATGCAATAACACTCTCTAATTCGCTTGAACTGAGTGAAGATAAAATTACCCTTGCCGTGCTTGGGCCTACACCCGAAACACTTATCAGCATCATAAAAAGTTCACGTTCATGCTTGTCCATGAAGCCAAACAATTGATATGTATCTTCACGAATAGACTCATAAACATAAAGTTTTGCACTCGGTTTATCATTAATAGCACCGTATGTGTTAAGCGAGATATTCATCTGATACCCTATGCCATTGGTTTCAAGGGTTGCCGACGTGGGAGAAATCTCAGCTACTTCTCCTTTAATATAATCAATCATTTTAATTTAGTTGGATAATTACGTAATACCATCACTATAACGGTAGAATGTCAAATAAATTATACTTTTAAAGTAGAGTTTTTGTATTTATCATGTAAACTTATGACCTTTTGCTAAACCACCTTCACTTGTTTCTTTATAAAGCGATGGTAAGTCGTGTCCAGTTTGTTTCATTACAGCCACAACCCTATCAAAAGAAACTCTGTGAATACCATCAGTAAAAGAGGAGTAAAGATTGGCATCTAAAGCACGTGCTGCTGCAATAGCATTACGCTCAATACAAGGAATTTGCACCAATCCGCACACTGGGTCACAAGTCATTCCAAGATGATGTTCTAGACCCATCTCTGCAGCATACTCTATTTGAGCAGGGCTGCCTCCGAAGAGCTGACTTGCAGCCGCTGCCGCCATAGCACAAGCAACACCAATTTCACCCTGGCAACCTACTTCTGCACCCGATATAGAGGCATTCTTTTTCACAATATTGCCAAATAAGCCCGCTGTTGCTAATGCCCTAAGCATTCTATTTTTACTAAAATTTCTGCTCTTTTCGAGATGATATAAAACTGCAGGAATTACTCCACATGATCCACATGTTGGAGCTGTAACAATTTCGCCACCAGAAGCATTCTCTTCAGAAGCAGCAAGTGCATAAGCAAAAACTAATCCCCTAGACTTCAATGAGTCTTTGTGTCCTTTTGCTTTGATATAATAACTCGTAGCTTTTCGGTGCAGGCTTAAAGGACCAGGTAACACTCCCTCATTATCAAGTCCTCTCATAATAGCCTTTTTCATTACTTTCCATACCTCATCAAGATAATCCCAAATATCGCTATCCTCACACTCCTCAACATATTCCCAGTAACTCTTTCCTGTTTTTTCACACCACTCCATTATCTCCGTCATGTTAGACATCGGGTAAATATGTTTATCCTCACCATTGGTTACACCAATAATCTTTTCCCCGTCAGACAGAGCCCCTCCACCAACACTATACAGTGTGCGTGAATTCAACAGTTTGTTGTTGTTATCATAAGCGTCAAGCTTTAATGCATTGGGATGAAAAGGGAGAAATGTTTTTGGCATCCACTCAATTGTTGTAGGAGCAACTGGCTCAAGCACACTAAGTACAGCCTGATCAGTAAGGTGCCCTTTTCCAGTAGCAGCTAAACTGCCGTAAAGAGTGATATTAAACCTGCCAGCTTGAGGAAACTCGCCAATAAACAATTCAGCAGCCTTTTTAGGACCCATGGTATGACTGCTTGAAGGGCCATTGCCTATTCTGTATAATTCTTTAATTGATAGCATATTAAGAGGTGAGTTATATGATTTTTATCTGTCAAACAAAGATAATCATTATTTGTTGATTTTCCGATTTCATTACTTCAATGCTCATCATCTAAAAAGCAATATCATTATACAGATAAATCAAATTTTCATATCTTTGATGTTAAACTTATTATTTGAAAATAAATAGATGAGCACTAAAAATAATTTTCAATACAATATCGAGGCGCAGGATATCGATTTTAGAAGAAAAGTTTCACTTACTTCATTAACCAACTTTATTTTAATCACTGCAGGTAAAAATGCAGATGAAAATGGTTTTGGGATTTTGAATCTGCTGGCAAAAGGATATACATGGGTATTATCCAGGTTGGTTATCGAAATGGATAGAATCCCCACAGAAAATGATTCAATATCTATAGAAACTTGGGTAGAGAAAGTAGGAGCAGCCT
>LSQX01100464.1_pt2 | contig 10271 bp, 8 predicted proteins | sample 654561 | NCBI WGS metagenome assembly LSQX01 (sample SAMN04489861, study PRJNA283612) | anaerobic digester metagenome | isolation source: 4 biogas reactors fed with cattle manure at either 37C or 55C with and... | place: Denmark: Kongens Lyngby | collected 2014
ATGCGGTGGGCATGGATTGAATATCGCCACTCGAAGCGGTATGGGACTGCGGTAAAGTAAAAAAGGGCGGGTGCGCGGACGGCCCACTTCTGGCCTGCTGCAGTTTGCAGGCGGTCTTCTTCAGTTTGCCGGTTTCTGAATTGGAGGGCGTGGCTGCCGGCAAGATAATGGTATATGCCGGGTTCCAGCCCTGTCACGCGGACCGCATCTACATAGCATTCAAAACCGTGTCTGGCACCGCCGCTGGGTGCAGTGCGCAGAGTCGCGTACTTTTCGCCGCGCCGGCCTTTTACGCCCTGAGCACTCCAGAGGAGGAAGGACAGCTCCAGCAAGGAGAGGGCTTCTTCTGTGTAAACGCGTCTTGATTTTCTGCTGCGTAAAAGCTCGAAGAGGTTCTCGTTCAGGTCCAGGTCTTCGAAGTTGCGCGGCAGTGCTATTACTTCCCTGTCCCCTGTTGGCTCATGATATAAGTCCGGCTGAGGCAGTTTCTTGTCCTGGTCGGATAGCAGAGTTTCACTCCAGACCGGGCATTTCATAAAGTCTCTGCCGATGTCAGTTAAAGTCTTAATTTCTTTCTCATCCATAAATGTACCTCTCGTTTGGCGGTGCTATTTCGTTTTTCGGGGACGGTGCTGTGCGTCAAATAGTACAGTGTGCATGAAATGGTGCCAGGCACCAATCCATGCAGTGCATCAAATCGTGCAGTGCATCAAATCGTGCCTGGCACCGAATGATGCAGTCGGAAATCCAGCTGTCAGCAGTCCCACTGGTATTTTTTCAGATCAACGTGATCAGCATCCTTCAGAGTGACTCCCTCGTCCTCCAGCAGGCGTTGCTGCTCCCACCAGCCGGGCACAAGCCGGCCGGCGTGGTTCACGACCCTGTGGCAGGGGTAGTTGCCATAATATTGTGACATACTCAGGACTTTTCCCACAAGGCGGGAGTTTTTGTCCCGGCCGATAAGGCGGGCGATCTGCCCGTATGTGGCTACCTTGCCCTCCGGTATTTCTTCGACTACCGAGAGTATTTCGTAGATTAGATCCTCGTGTAAAACCTTAGCCATCGCTTATCCCCCTGAGCTCAATATTCTATATCAGCTGTCACGAAAATGCACCGAGTGATAAATGGATAGCGAGGAGAGACACTGCATAAAATCGTACCTTGCATGAAATCGTGCCCATGAAATCGTGCCTGGCACCGAATGATGCAGGCACAGAATTGTGCTTGGCACTGAATGGCACCCAATGATGCACTCCAAATGATGCAGTGCATAGAATCGTGCCTGGCACCGAATGATGCACCCAATGATGCGGTGCATGCTTGACAAGCCAGTTTATTGGGAATAGACTAACATTAGTCTATGGGCGATAGACAGGATTGGAGTTGGCAAATGGCAATGATCAGGCTGGGTGAGGTAGAGTCCCGTTTTGCGGATATTATCTGGAATAATGAGCCCCTGCATTCGCGGGAGCTGGTTAAGCTTTGCGAGGAGGCCCTGGACTGGAAGCGGTCTACGACTTACACCGTCTTGCGCAAGTTGATTGACCGGGGACTATTCAGGAATGAGGACGGTATAGTGTCATCTGTCATTTCCCGCCAGGAATATGAAGCAATGCAGAGTACCTTGTTTGTCGAAGAGAGCTTTAACGGTTCGCTGCCTGCTTTTATCGCCGCTTTCACCAGACGCAAGGCTTTGTCGCCGGAGGAGGTCAGCCAGATTCAGGAAATGATTGAAAAGGCGGCTGAGGAGGCCTGATTTATGAATAGCTTATTCCTGAAGATCCTCAACATGAGCATCACAGCCGGCTGGCTGATTCTGGCCATTTTGGGCCTGCGCCTGCTTTTGAAAAAAGCGCCGCGGTGGCTGACTTTCCTGCTTTGGGCTGTGCTGGCCCTGCGCCTGATTTTCCCCTTTTCAATCGAGAGCAAACTTAGTCTTGTCCCCAGCGCGAAAACGGTGGCGCCTGAGATTCTCTTTGCGGAAAAGCCAGAAATCCATAGCGGCATTCCGGCTGTAAACAGCTTTATTAATCCGCGGATTCAGGAATCACTGTCGCCCACGCCCGCTGCCAGTGTCAATCCCCTGCAAATCTGGACCCGTCTGGCGGCCTATATCTGGCTGGCCGGCATAGTCGCGCTCCTGCTTTACGCTTTCCTGTCTTATTGGCGGCTGAAGAGAAAGCTCATAACTTCGGTCAAGCTGGAAGATAATATTCGGATCTCTGATGAGATCGATACGCCCTTCATTCTGGGCCTGTTCAAAGCCCGGATTTACCTGCCTTCGGGTATGGATCCGGAGCAGAAGGCTCCGATTCTGGCCCATGAGCGGGCCCACCTGGCCCGCGGTGACCATTTCTGGAAGCCGCTGGCTTTCCTGCTGCTTGCCATCTACTGGTTCAATCCGCTTTTCTGGCTGGCCTATGTCCTGCTATGCCGGGATATCGAGGTCGCCTGTGACGAGAAGATTATTCGCTCTATGGAAAAAGAAGAGCGTCTGGCCTATTCGCAGGCGCTGCTGGCCGGCAGCGTCAGCCACCGCTCTGTCATGAGCTGCCCGCTTGCCTTTGGTGAGCTGGCTGTGAAGGAGAGGATCAAATCTGTGCTGAATTACAGGAAGCCTGCCTTCTGGATTATCCTGCTGGCGCTGATTGCCTCGGTAGCTCTGGCCATAACTTTTCTGACAAATCCTAAGGAAGCCGTACCGACCGAACCCGGCGATCCCACGGCCGGCGAGATTGACCCGGAGGGCAGCAATCCGCCGGTGATGGCGGCTGAAGCTGTGGAGTGGCTCAATGTTCTGGCTGTGGATTATTGGCCCGAGAGCATGGAGACCAGCCTGACGGAATTCCCGGGAGTGGTCTTTCGCTGGACAGCTGACAGGGTGGAAGCTGTCAGTGGAGACAAGGTTGAAGTGCTTTACGGCGGCATGCCCGTCTGGGATGTTTTCTTTTGCGATCTGACAGGGGACGGCAGACCGGAACTTTGTTCAACTGTCAGCTTCGGTTCAGGCATAATAGATGATCATATTGTCGTCTACGATTATGCGGAGAAGGTCTCATATACCTTGGCGGGCCGCTTGGTTTATAATTACAGGCTCTTTCTGGACGAGGGTCTTCTCTATGTGATCAAGAGCCCCTATATGGGGAATGATGTTCTGGAGCGCGGATTGCTGCTTTTTGAAGACGGCAATTTGCTCATGCAGGGTGATTCAGATCCGCTGCCAAAAGATCCTGCTTCTAATGAGGAAATGCACTTCCGGACTTATGCCTCCCCGGTTGGTTATTCAGAGGCGGGATATGATGCCATGCTAGACCTGGCTGTAAATCGCGACATTGAAAGGTCTTATGGCAAATGGAAACGCCTGATCCCCCTCGTTAAGCTTGACAGTCGGGATGATTTTGACAGCTTCTACCAGGACATGTCGGCCTTCTTCAATTTTGACTCGGGGGATGATGCTTCGCCGGCTTTTTCCGAAGAGGCAAAAGCATATACGGAGGACTTCTTTTCAAAGAACTCGGTATTCGTCAGCTATGTGATCGCAGGCAGCAGTGCCGACTACTTTGAGATAGCAGGTACCTATTCTGATGAAAAAGATACGATGATTCTTGCTATCCGCACGGTTGGATATGGACCAGGTGATGCTGTAATGGGCGGATATTTCCTGGTTGCTGAGACCGATAAGTCCTATGTATCGGCCTTCTCCGCTTATGATGCCTTACTCGTGAACAGCGACTGGCCTGAGACAGGCTTAGAGGAAGGCATGGGTCAGCTGCATCACCGCTACGTCTGGCAGGGTCAGGATCTGATGGACTTTGCCGTTTTGCAGCTTTTTGACAGCGGTGACTTCTTGTTGTCCCTGTCACCGCTCAGCAGTTATCTGGGTTATGGCAGCTATGTCCATGAAGGCGATCAGCTGATTTTGAAGACCGATGACGGCGAGTACAGCTATGTCTTTGATCGGCAGGGAGAGGTCTTAAAATTCAATTCAGACCTGTCGTCACCTTTATTCTGGAGTTCTTCCGGCATCACGGACGGCAGCGCGTTCTTAAGTGATCATCTTTTCGAATAATTGAGAAGGCGGGTGATGCAGTGCATAGGATCGTGCCTGGCACCGAATGATGCAGTCGTGCGTCAGATGGAGTATCTCCATGTGCGCCTCCTTTTGCGGAATAAAATGTCAGGCTATTTTAAGACACCGATTGCTAATCCATGTACTGGAGGAAACAGATTATAGTTCGCAGCAAATGGGGGAATCTCATCTTGAGACCCCCCCTTCTTAGCTTCAAGCTATCTTCTGTTTTTTAAATCTAGCCGTTTACTGCGCTCTGGCAGAATTCACAGCGTCCCTGAGAATCCGGAGTTGTGGTTGCTCCGCAGAAGGGACAGGTCACTACCTGTTTAGGGGCGTTTGCGGCTGCGATATTGTCGCGCACCGTTTGGCGCACCTGAGTCAGTACATCTTTGATTTCCTGAGCCAGATTCTCGTGCTCACGGTAAGCTACGCTTCTGCGGCCGATGTCGGCTCCGCCCTGAATCATCACTCGCCCTGTTGGAGCTTCGACCGTGATGGATGAGCTGTTGAGCCGGTAACGAATCTGGTCGAAATAAGGATGATTGACATGAATCGTTATATAAAAGTCGTAATCGTGTTCATAACGCGGGGGAGTGTAACTTTTTTCCTTGCCCTCACTGTCTGTCTGCATTATTTCGTTGCGCGTTTCATCGATGTCTACTAGGCAGCCGGTGACCTGTGAATAGTTCAGGACATCAGGGTTTCCATCCTGCCAGCGCTTAGCTGAGGTGACGATGAATTTTCCCGCATCTTCATCCAGCAGCACCTTGGTGCCGGTTCCGAGAGTGCGGGTAACGTTAAAGGCGGCAACATCTGCCTTATTTGCCTCACGATATGCCAGTTGTTCTTTGATATCCGCGACGGTGCTGCGCTTGCGGTCGCTGAAATAAGGCGAAAGCTGTTTGGCGCAATCTTTGCAAAGATTGCCGTCTTCAAGCTTGCGATTTCCCAGCATGCCGATTTTTCCGCCACAGACGTCACAATTTTTCTTTGAAAATAGTGCCATGATTCACGCTCCTCTGGATTTTTTCCTTTTTTATTCGATTGTAATTCAATAGATATTATTGATTATACTAAAGAAGCTGCCTCTTGGCACCGGGTGATTGGAAGATTTCTGTTAGCAGTGTTATGAAATCACCTGACCGCTTCTGTAGTGTATTTTTTCGAGTGACCGAAGATAATCATTCAGTCAGTACTTTATTGATGCCAGTCTTTTGAAAAGCAAGATAAAACTGTTGATTAGAGATAGTCTGTTTTTTCTAAGTATATGGAAAAGTCATAATACAGCTGAGTTAAATGCAGAGTTTAGATGGGGTGCATTTTTTTCGCTTGATGGACAAGGAGTTTAGTGGTGCCATTGAGGCGCACTCGTCATAACTTAACAACTTAGGTGCCTGGCACCCAGTAATATTATGAAGGCGAACAGCTGATTTTGAAGACCGATGACGGCAAGTACAGCTATGTCTTTGATCGGCAGGGAGAGTCCTGGAACTTCAATACAGACCTGTCGTCGCCTTTATTCTGGTATTCTTCGGGTATAACGGACGGCAGCGCTTTTTCGAGTGATTATATTTATGGACGTTAGTGGTGCCTGGCACCGCTAATCTATACCATTTAAATGAATAACTTAACAACTTAGGTGCCTGGCACCGCTATAGTATGGCACCGCTATAGTATTTCATAAGCAAGTCATCACTGAGCTTCTCTGAGGATAGCTGACTGGAATCCAGATAGGAACCCTTAAGCAGCTCTTTTTCCATTGCAGTTTTAATTATCCCAATGTACTGACAGCTGTCACCGAGTATATTTACTCCGACTAACTTGTCATCCTGCCACACTAAATTAACGTAGGAATCTTCTGTTTGCTTAATTTCATTTCTGTTGCCAAGATGAACATCACCTAGTCCGGTGAAGACAACATCCATAAAATGTGTAATATTATGAGGAATATTTCCTGCATAAGTATCCTCTGTGCCGGCCAAATTTCTTCCGGCAGTTCTGCCCTGATATCTGGCGTTAGCTAACAGACCGATAATTTCTTTTTTACCCGTCAGCAGGTTCATTCCCTGTGACACATCTCCTGCAGCATAAACATCCTGATTACTTGTCTGCATATGGTCATTAATCAGGATTCCTCTGTCAATATCGATTTGCTCTCTGTTAACAAAGCCCAGGTTTGGCCTCACACCAATACAAACTACGATTATATCCGCCTCTAATGTGCCGGCAGTTCCAAAATCGGCCCTGATTCCACTATCAGTTTTTTCTATTCCTGCCAGCCCGGCTTCAAACAACAGGTCTGCTCCTTTTCGGGTGACCAGCCCCTCAATTACACAGGAACATCCCTCTGAAGCGCTGAGAGGAAACATACAGCTGGCCTGATCAGCTAAAGTAACATGAAGACCGGCATCGTTCAGTAGCTCAACCAGCTTAATGCCGACCATTGAAGCACCGACGACTATGGCAGATTGCGGCGATTTTTTCAGAGCTTCTTTTAGCTTAAGAGCATCTTCTAAAGTGCGCATAGTGTATACATTGTCCAGATCAGCCCCTGCAATCTTTGGAATAAAAGGACTGGCTCCTGTCGCTATCAGGCACTTGTCATATTCAATTGTTTTACCTGCTTCGGTTCTAATTAAATGGTTATCAGCGTCAAGTTCTGCTGCCGGAGATCCTAAATGCAGCTTAACCTGATGTTTTTCATAAAAATCCAGGTTATTGCCTTTGAAGAAGAGGTCATCATAATCAATGCGCCCTGCTACATAGTAGCTGGTCAGCATCGGATTATATGCCGGCCCTTCTTTATCTGAAATCAGATTTATTTCGCCCTGATAATTTTCATTTCTTAAGGCTTGAATAGCTTCCAATGCTGCCGTTCCGTTGCCTATAATACTTACTGAGTTCCTCAAGATTTCCACCGCCTTTAATGAACAGGAGGCCTTATTTCTAAGGCCTCGTATTCAAGCTGAATTGTCCGGATTTAATCAAAACAATGTCGCGTAAGGTTTATCCGTAGCTAAAATAAATTTAGCTGCTGCCTTTTTTTGCATATTCTGACTTTGAACATTAGTATCGCCATAGCTTAGTGCCTTTGATGGGCAAGCTGCGACACAAGCCGGCAGCGCATTTTCATCTTCGCTTAATTTTTTCAAACAAAGATCACATTTTTGCATTAAATCATTGAAGTCGTATTGCGGGATTCCAAAGGGGCAAACTTGCAGACACATTCTACAGCCTATGCATTTGCTTTGATCAACCAAAACCCTGCCATCCTCAGAATCCTTAAAGAGTGCTCCGGTAGGACAAGCCATAACACAGGGAGCGTCAGCACAATGCATGCAGGCCAGCGACACATAGTTGATTTGTTCTTCACCATATTCGCCCTGTTCAATCTCAATGACTTTTCTCCAGGTAGGACAGTTCCCTGCCAGAGCATCTTCAATATTGTGAGGTGCCAGGTCGTTTTCCTGTTTGCATGCAAGCTGGCATGAGTTACAACCCATGCATCTGTTTATATCGAATAAAATTGATTTTTTACTCATCAGTTTGCCTCCTCTAAAACTTTGTCTATTTTCTTCATGCTCACCAGACAAGTCATATAGTTGGCTTGACTAGAAATTGGACATGTGTCCTCATCTATACCCAGTATGTTATAGTTGGCATTTTCCCAGCCACCGGGGCAATAGATCATTCCTTTGCCTACTTTATTGGTTACTTCAGCCTTGATGGTGATTTTTCCTCTGAGAGACTCTAATTGCAGCCAGTCTCCACTTTTGATGTCTTGCTCCCTTGCATCCAGTGTATTTACCATAGCATAGGGTTCGCTTGCAATTTCTCTCAGCCAGGGAAGGGTTCTGCCCTGATCCTGAACATAGATAGCATTGGGTCTTCCGGTGAAGGCAGTATAGGGATAATCTTTGGCAATTTCAGGAGTGGAACGGGTATTCTCCGAGCCTTCATAGTAACGGGGCAGCGGTTCATAGCCCATCTGCTCGAAAACTACTGAATAGATATTGGCTACACCTCCCGGGCAGCCAAAGCCTTCTTTCTTATATTTTTTATATTCTATGTCGCTATGGAAAACCCACTGATTGGTAGTTATATCTTCGTAGGTGATTCCGGACGGTTCCAGGAGTAAATTCGTCCAGTATTCAAGATCTTCTGTCGGGAAGTATTCGCCTAGACCAAGCGCATGTGCCAGTCTGATGCAAATTAACCAGTCCGGCAGCGCTTCGTAATACGATGTGCATTGTCTTCTAAATCTCATATATGGCAGCCAGCGTTCATACTGGAAGAAAGTAGGTTCTGTTCTTTCCAGATATATGGCGGCCGGCAGTACGATATCTGCGACATCTCTTGCTGTTTTTGATATATAAGGATCCACCACGACGATAAATTCAAGCTTGTTAATGATTTCCATGGCGGCCGGGGCATTGCCGAGCATCACAGCCGGGTTGGATGACTGGATGATTCCTGCCTTGGTCTTCCCTTCGTCAATCATTCTCATTGCATCAGGAGTTGGTATACATCCCTGCATGGCAAAGTTTAGCGGCCAGGTAGATTCCGGCGGATTATAAGAGGGAACGTTCATAAGCCGGATAAATTCCGGTGATTTTTCCTCCGGATTGACGAGATGATTTAATGTAAATTTAGCATTTAACTTTGGAGACATGTCTGTCATGACATCTCCGCCGGGAGCATCAATATTAGCAGTAATCACCCTTAATATCGCTATTGCTCTTGCAGTTTGTGTAACGTTGATGCGTCCTTCCAGACCATGTCCGGTTACAATGCATACTCCCTTGGTTTTCGCCAGATCTCTGGCGAAGTCGCGGATTGTCTTTGCCGGGATCCCTGTAATGCCGGAAGCCCACTCCGGTGTATAGGTAATACCATCACTATTCCCGCCATTGACGTGTTCTCTCAGTTTTTCCAGACCCGGATCATTAGAATATTTATTGACTATTTCTTTGTCCCATAGGTCATCTTCAATGATGACGTAGATCATAGCTAAGGCTAAGGCCAGGTCGGTTCCCGGCTCAATTCTGATATACTCATCTGCCTTAGCGGACATAAAGTTTCTCAGCGGGTCAATCGATACTAATTTCGCTCCTCTTTCCTGAGCGTCAAAGATGAAGTGTGTACAGGTCGGACTTGAGTTCGTTGGCTGCCGGCCCCATAGTACGATCATATTAGCGTTTTCATAGTCCGGATAAAGCGGCATGCCGCCATAAGTCATAGCCTGACCTATAAGTCTGGGCACAAAACACTCTGATGTTCCCCACGCCGTATCTGTTCCGAAGGAGTGAGCAAGTCTTTGATACATTTGATAGTTGAAATCCCAGCCGGAAGCCTGACCGTTGTAAAAACCGACCGCTCTTGGACCATGCTCTTCTTTTATCTTATTGAAACGTTGGGCAATTTCAGTATAAGCTTCGTCCCAGCTGATTCTTTCCCACTTGTTTTCGCCTCTTTCACCTGCTCTTCGGACAGGATACTTGAGACGTTTCGGGTCTGTCGTTAATTGCTTTCCTGAAATCGATTTAGCGCATATGCCACCCTTGGTTCTGGGGTCATTATCCACGCCTTCGATTTTTTGAATTTTGCCGTCTTTCACCGTGACTTTTATGGAACAGCCGTTCATACACTGTCCACATACGGTCTGGATCACTTTTGTCGTGTCTGTCATTAATTAAACCTCCTTTGTATCTTCTTTCCAATCCGGGAGGCAACTTAATTTCTTCCACTGCCCTGTAGGTTCATAGACCTAGGCCTTAATGGCATAGTTTCCCTTAGTCAAAAAGGCTCGAAGATTTAATTATTTGTCAACCAACACTTTCTATAGTGCATTTCACCATGCTTTTATAGAATTTTCTATAATCTTAAGTACATTATATAGTAAAAAGTGGAAAAAATGGTGTCAGGTATCTAACTTGTCGGGTTTTCGATCAGGATGTCGTCGCGAGATGGACCTGCAAGTTAGGCAGCTGAGTTTTACTTATAAAAAAAGGTCCGTTCCGGCAGGAGCGAACCTTTATAATTTCTGTAATCCCACGTCAAAACAGATACAATCGCACGATAAACCAGAGGGGGGTGCAAATCTTCCTGAGGGGGGTGCAAATCTTCCTGAGGGGGGTGCAAAATCTTCCGAGGGGGGGTGCAAAATCTTCCGAGGGGGGGTGCAAAATCTTCCGAGGGG
>LSQX01202878.1_pt3 | contig 10271 bp, 9 predicted proteins | sample 654561 | NCBI WGS metagenome assembly LSQX01 (sample SAMN04489861, study PRJNA283612) | anaerobic digester metagenome | isolation source: 4 biogas reactors fed with cattle manure at either 37C or 55C with and... | place: Denmark: Kongens Lyngby | collected 2014
ACCCTTTCCCTGGGCGAGAGAGAATCGATACCTACGAGCCTCACTATCTCCTCCAGTTCCGCTTCTTCCTGGAGGATCCTCATCATTTCGGTCCTGCATTCGTTGAAATCCCTGGAAATATTTTTCGAATACCAGTCCGCCATCCTGTCCACGTAGAGCGAATAGCTCGTAAGCCAGTTGATGGCGGGGAAGTGTCTCCTGTACGCGAGGTTGGCGTCCAGTCCCCAGAACACCTTCACTATGCGTAATGTCGCCTGGGTGACCGGTTCCGAAAGGTCTCCGCCGGGAGGAGAAACAGCGCCGATTGCCGAAAGCGAGCCTGTGCGCTCCCCAGAGCCCAGCGTCACGACTCTGCCTGCCCGCTCATAGAACTGTGCGAGACGCGAAGACAGGTACGCCGGGTATCCTTCTTCACCGGGCATCTCTTCAAGCCTGCCGGACATTTCACGCAGTGCTTCGGCCCAGCGTGACGTGGAATCCGCAAGCAGGGCCACCGAGTATCCCATATCGCGGAAATACTCGGCTATCGTGATGCCCGTGTAGATAGAGGCTTCACGTGCCGCCACCGGCATGTCCGACGTATTGGCTATCAGTACGGTCCTTTTCATGAGCGGCTCGCCGCTCCTGGGGTCCTTCAGTTCCGGGAACTCCATCAGGACGTCGGTCATTTCGTTCCCGCGCTCTCCGCACCCAATATATACGACCAGGTCGGCGTCGGCCCACTTGGCAAGCTGGTGCTGCACCACCGTCTTGCCGCTGCCGAAGGGACCGGGCACTGCCGCCACTCCGCCTTTTGCTATCGGGAACAGCGTGTCTATGACCCTCTGTCCCGTGACCAGCGGTTCATCCGGCGCGAGCTTCTGCTTGTAGGGCCTTTCCTTCCTGACCGGCCATTTCTGCATCATGGTCAGGTTCCTGGATGCCCCGTCAGGCGTCCTGATCACTGCCACCGTCTCCTCGACGGTGAACTCGCCCTCGTGTATTTCCTCGACCACACCTTCGACTCCGACAGGCACCAGTATCCTGTGTTCAAAGATCACGTTTTCCTGCACCGTTCCCAGTATATCGCCCGAGACCACTGTATCGCCCCTGGAAACGGCAGGTTTGAACATCCATTTTTTGCTCCTGTCAAGGGCCGGGATGTTTATGCCGCGGGTGATATTGCTCCCGACCGTCTGCCTCATGACTTCCAGAGGCCGCTGTATCCCGTCGAATATATTCTCCAGCAGTCCGGGACCCAGTTCCACGCTGAGCGGCTCCCCCGTGGACACCACCGGTCTCCCTGGCCCCAGGCCGGATGTTTCCTCGTAAACCTGGATGGATGCCCTGTCACCGTGGATCTCAAGGATCTCGCCTATCAGTCCTTCTTCGCTGACGCGGACCACGTCGAACATGTTGGCGTCACGCATCCCCTCAGCTACCACAAGAGGGCCCGAGACCTTTATTATCCTCCCCTGGCTCAAACCAATCCCTCGCTTTCAGATAGTATCCTGTACATCTATGCAGTCCTTATGACTGAAGCAGGCCGATCCGCCTGCTGAATGATCCCTCGTTCCGGGTGTATCCGGATCAGATCCTGCGCAAACCGTCATTCACGGAAAAGGATGTCCGCCCCGACAGCTTTCTCTACGCACTTCCTTATGCCATTCATGCCGATGCCAAGGCTCCCCTGTATCCCGGGGATGGGAATGACGGCAGGAAAGCGGCTTTCCCGGTACTTGTCGATTTCCTGCTCTATTCCGGCCGCCGTCTGTTCAGTAATGTAGATCACGGCATACCGGTCCTGAGCCAGCTTCCTTAGCGTTTCAGCAGCCTGTTCGCTGTTTTCTGCCGGGAAAACGGAAAAACCAAGTGCTATGAAGCCAAGCACCGCGTCCTTTTCCCCGATCACTCCGATCTTATACATAAGACTCCCTCAACCTTTCCCTGATCATATCCGGCGGCAGGTTGTTGATCTTGCCCGTCATGATCATTCTGGCATTCCTGATTTCTGTCTCCTTTGCAAACAGGTACGCTATGAGCGGCTCGACGCCTATGGTGACCAGCTTCGCACTGCGGATGTATGACATGAGCAGGTCATCCAGCGCTTTTTCGAGCCCGGAACTGTTCTTCCCCGATTTCACCAGGTCAAGGCCTTTGCGCACCGCATCACCGTACCTGCTTTTGCGTATATCCTCGACAAAGCTGTCCACCGGCTTGTCACTGTTCCTGTAATACACGTCCCTGTCGAGGGTGCCGCCGTCTATCAGCAGCTTCATGATAAAGTCCCAGGTCTTGTCCAGCGACCTTGAGCGGATGAACATCCTGATATTCGTCATATCGACGATGAGATCCGACAGTTCCTGCAGGAACGGGCTCTCTATGTTCCTTATGTCAGCGACGAATTCCTGGTACGATGCCTTGTCCAGTATCAGGTCCACCACCTGTGGATCCTGCATCCTGGCAAAAACATCATAGACTTGCGTGACAGCATCCGCCATCGACGGAGTCAGACCGCTGTAATCCCGTTCCCTGATCATCCGCGTGATCGAATCGCTGCCGATGGTCCCCGTGTCGGCAAGGATCGGCGGTATGTCCTGCCCGGACAGTTCCGCCTTTAGCAGGACCTTTATATTGAAATAATCATAGCGTTTCTGAAAGATTCTTATCACATCTGCCTTCGGGGCGATCTCTTCCAGCAGCATGAAGCATTTCTTCATCTCGTCGGCCAGCAGCTGCTCGAAAGCGAACACGCTGTGCGTACTGCCACTGCCGAGCCCGTAACCTGCGTCCGTCAGCACCTTGTAAGCCTCTTCTGCGGAAGAGGCGTCCAGCATCCTCGCATACTGGCTGTCGGTAAGCAACTTCGTTTCCTTTGCCCTTATGAGGCCGGAAGCATATGAATAATCACCTTCGTTGATCCTAAGCATCGTTATCCCTCAATAACTCCATCATCGATCTGCCGCCTTGTTGAGCCGTTCAGAAGTCAGGAGCCGAACAGTATGCCGACAACATCGCTTTCCAGCTCCGTGCGGAGCATGCCGAACAGTATTTCGAACGTACTGTTCATCTCGACGTCCCCGATTTTCAGTATGAATCCTCCGGCTGTCCTGATCCTCTTCTCCGACAGAGTTACGGTCCCTTTCTTTCCGAGTGCCGAAAGCCTCCTGTTGATATTTTCGATGAACTGCCCGTCCATCCGCGCGGCGTCCCTTTCATTCAGCATGATTTCCGCTATGAAGCCGGCCTGCGGGGCATGCGCTCCGTCAGGCTGTGCCGACGGGTCCCTGTATCCTGCCGCGGCTTCGGAGATCATTTTTTCCAGGAGTTCCTGGTACTGGCGGTCAGGCAATCCCTCGATCCTTTCCAGGGCTTTCGAGAATGCCTCATCGATCATCTCCTGCCTGGCGGCAAGCAGCTTCTTGCGGCCTTCAAGCCCGGCTACGGCCAGCATACGCCTGTACATCTGTCCACCGTCAGCTTTTGCCTTATCGAGAAGCTCCGCCCTTTTCTGTGCAGCCTCCTGCTCAGCCTGTTCCATGATGTCCCGGGCTTCCTGCTCGGCCTGCTCCAGTGTGGCCCTGGCTTTCAGTTTTGCATCCTCAAGGATTTTCTCTTTTATCCTGTCTATTCCTGTCATCTGGATTGCTCCTTTTTCACATAAAAGCTCTGATCAGCCTGTTCCCCCGTACGGCCGACCAGGTCCCTGATACCGTCGGGGCCTTGGATCCCCGTATCAGCCAAGCATCAATATGGAAGTGATGAGAGACAGGATGGCGAACATCTCGACCATCAGCGCCAGTGTGATGGCACTCACCAGCGATCCCGAGTGTTTAGCTATCAGCTGTATGCCTGCTGACGCGACTTTTCCCTGGTAGATGGCGGAAATAAAGCCTACAATGCCTATCGGAAGAGCAGCAGCAAACAGGTGCAGTCCCTCCGCGATGGTCATGGCGGGATCGATCCTGCCGATGATGAAGAACGCGATAACGAACCCGTAAATAGCCTGCGTACTGGGAAGGGCTTCCAGGACCATAACGGATACGAACTTGGAAGGATCCTCCGTCAAAACTCCTGCGCCCACCTGACCAGCAGTACCGACGCCTTTTGACGATCCGATACCTGCCATCAGGAATCCGAAAGCGGCTCCCAGCAAAGCAATCATCTGTCCATCGAAAATTTTCATCTTTTTCCTACCTCCATCCTGATTTTTCTCCGAGCGGCTCCAATGCCCGTCCGGGCGACAGGCTCAGGTATCCGCGTCATGCTTTAGTGTGATGTATTTTGTATTTGGTTTCAAAGGTCTGAAGGGCTGGCCTCCGCCTGTGAAAAACTTGCCGAAAAATTCGAGATACTGGAGACGGCTGGAATGGACATATGCACCCAGCGCGTTTATTGCAAAATTGAACACATGTCCGACAGCCAGGATAGCTGCGGAAATGAATATCTTTATAATGAACGTCATCTCAAACATGGTACCCAGTTCATTCATTATCGAAGCGATTATGCCGGTGGCCAGCCCGAGGGCGACAAGCCTTGAATAGGACAGCACGTCGCTGAGGAAGCTTACCGCGTTATAAAGGCTGGGCAACCCTCCGAACAGCTTGCCGAATAAGTTTTTCGAATTCCTTCCCTGGGTGACCAGCAGCAGCACTGCGCCTGCCAATGCCACGTACTGCCCGGCATTCACAAGGGGAGCGACGGCATCTGCATCCACCTCAGGCACGTAGGGAAGCAGCACCAGTATGATGCCGGTATAGAATACCATTACGAAACCAACGTCAAACAACGCATCCAGGTAACGCCCGTCCCGTATCAGGTTGGCTGCCTTTATCCCGAAACCGGCGTACATATGGATAACGCCGAAAAGTAGTGCCCAGCTCAGGAAAAGTTCGGTCTGTTCCACCGGGTTGAGCCAAAGTGCATATTTAGACAGCGATTCTATCCCAAACCAGCTCCCGAACATGGCTCCCCAGAAAATCGTCGAAATCCCGCACCATAAAATCAGCTTGATGAACTTGCGGGTCTCGTCTTCAAGCCTGAACTTCCACAGGACAAAACCTGAACCGAGGGCCATTATGAGCCCGTAACCCCCGTCACCGAACATGATGCCGAAAAACGTGACAAAGAACAGCGTCATTATTAGATTGGGATCTATCTCCCTGCTGCTGGGGAGGCTGTACATTTTCGATACAGGTTCCCCTGCTTCCGCAATGCCTTTGTTTCTCAGCAGTACGGGCGTCTCCTCATCTTTTTCCGGTTCCGTGATCTCCACGCTGACAGTGAACTTCGACTCGATGGATCCCTTTGCCTTTTCAGCCAGTTCCGAAGGGATCCATCCCTTTATGAGAAATGCTTTCCTGGTCACGATGATCCTGCTGCCGGCCAGCAGTTTTTCCTGCTCCATGAGAAGGCTGTCGTGCAGGACTTCGATTCCCCTCCTGCTGTCGGCCATGCTCCGTATGCGGTCTGCCACGCTTTCCTTCTCTGCAGCGAGTTCCATGAGTTTTACATCAAGCTTTCCGATGATCTCGCCTACCGTCCCGGTCATCTCCGGGAACGTCGCCCTGGCAAAACCGCGCATCCTTAGAAATGACACGCAATCCTGTTCCTCGTCCTTGTGGACAAGCACGAAGACATAATGCTGGTCTTTATCTGAAGAGATCACTTTCAGTTCGGAAAACGGCGCTTTTTCTTCCAGTTCGTACAGCAGGCGGTCCATGTCGATGCCGTTGGGTATGGTCCCGGGCACCACCGCCGTCCTGTGTGTTTCCTGGGTTTCCAGCGGGAACGGGTATTCTTTCCATGGAACAAGGGAGGATTTCAGGTTTTCGATCCTGTTTTCCTCGTTCCTGATCCTGACTGTCTCGCTTTCGCCGCCGATGATGCCCCTGACGACGTCCCATATCCTGTTGCCGTCCCGGAGCACTTCTTCGAACTCCCGTCCGGTCAGTTCGCGCTTGACTGAAAACAACGGTTTTTTCTCGGGACAGTACCTGTCAAGGATTTCGAGTGCAGTCCGGACCTCGGATATCCTGTTTTCCACATCGGCCAGTTCGTGCTGCACATCAGGATTTTCCACCGGTTCTTCCAGTTCGCCGGCTTCCACCGAGCTTATTTCGACAGCCCCGATATCCATCAGTTCGGAAACCAGAGCTTCGCGCTGGTCTTCCAGGCCCAGCATCGTGATTTTGCTCATTTTGACGATCACGGCTTCACGATCCTTCCAACTATGAAATCCACTGCCTTGTCTAACCTTTCACCGGCCTGTTTCCTGATATCGTCACACCGGGCCTGTATTTCGGCATCTGCTGCACTTATGTCCTGGTACGCCTTTTCCTCGGAAGCCTTCAAAACATTCAGGGCTTCATTTTCTGCATCCTCCAGCAGCTTTGCCTTCAAAGCGGCCGCATCCTTCCTGGCGGCAGCGATCATTTCCCTGGCCTTTTGGGCAGCTTCTGCCTCGATCTGCTCAGCCTGGATCTCGACTGCCCTGATATCCCTCAGAATATCGACTGACATCCTTTTACCTCCTGGTGGCCTCCTGGTTTATATTTCCCTGCGTCAGCAGACATCATGAATTCAGACAGCACAGGAAGCATACCTTTCCCTTTGCATCAAGCCTGGTACATACCGGGTTGCTGCAATGATCCTGCGGTGCCTGCAAAATCCTGCAAGTATCCAAACTGCAATCATTCTTATTTATTCTATTTAAATTGATAAAATCCTTCATAAATTATTCTTCGGATGATAAGTTTCGGTCCAGCGCATCAAAGCATGATCCCGAAAAAGCTAAACTGTTAAAAAAATCGCAAACCCCTTACAGTAAAAAACCCGGCAGAACCATTCATGATTCCGCCGGACTTGCATGGAGCGGGTGATGGGAATCGAACCCACGCAATCAGCTTGGAAGGCTGATGTTCTGCCATTGAACTACACCCGCACAGAAAAAACCAGTTGAACTGGTTTTTCTTGCTGGAGCGGGATACGAGATTCGAACTCGCGACTTTCACCTTGGCAAGGTGACACTCTACCACTGAGTTAATCCCGCGCATATTTCGTTTTTGCCCGAGCAGTTCAGGCAGAAGCTATTATACCGGATATCCTGACCACTTGTCAAGGGTTCGTAAAAAAATGCCGTTGGAAGATTTTATCCGTTCCAACGGCATTTTCGCCCGTTTTCGCAATATAGCCATGTTTTACTTTTTCCTGCTAAGGTATTCATCGATCGCCGCTGCGGCTTTCTTTCCCGCGCCCATGGCCAGGATGACCGTGGCCGCGCCCGTGACTGCGTCCCCGCCTGCATATATGCCTTCAAGGCTGGTGGCCCCGGTGTCCTCCTCAACGATGATGCCTCCCCACGAATGCGTTTCCAGTCCTGGGGTCGTGGACTTGATAAGCGGGTTTGGCGACTGCCCGATGGCTATTATGACGGTGCCGACCTCCAGCAGGTGCTCAGATCCCGGTTTCGGCACGGGCCTCCTCCTGCCTGAAGAGTCCGGCTCGCCCAGTTCCATCTCCACACATTCCATTGCTTTTACCCAGCCGTCTTCAGTGCCAAGGATGCGGACCGGATTGGTCAGCATCCTGAATATAATGCCTTCTTCCTTCGCATGGTGCACTTCCTCCAGCCTTGCAGGCATTTCAGCCTCGGAACGCCTGTATACGATATATACTTTTTCCGCCCCGAGCCTCCTGGCGCACCTTGCAGCATCCATCGCCACGTTTCCGCCGCCCACGACGGCTACGCTCTCCGTCACGCTGACAGGGGTGTCGAATTCCGGGTACTTGTATGCTTTCATTAGGTTCACCCTGGTCAGGAACTCGTTGGCCGAGTATACACCGTTCAGGTTTTCGCCGGGGATTCCCATGAAGTTGGGCAGGCCTGCGCCGGTGCCGATGAATACCGCTTCATAGCCTTCGTTTTTCAGGTCCTCCAGCGACAATACCTTGCCGATGACCATGTTGGTCATTATATTTACCCCGAGTTTGCGGACCGTATCTATCTCCTTCTGCACCAGGACCTTCGGGAGCCTGAACTCGGGTATCCCGTACATCAGCACGCCGCCGGGCACATGGAATGCTTCGAATATCGTGACATCGTATCCCTTTTTGGCCAGGTCGGCCGCGCATGTCAGCCCTGCCGGCCCCGACCCTATCACTGCCACTTTCTTCCCGTTCTTCGGGGCGGGTTCAGCATCAACGTCCCTGTTTGCCATGTACCAGTCGGCAACGAATCTCTCCAGCCTCCCTATACCGACAGGTTCGCCCTTCTTTCCCCTGACGCAGAGCTTCTCGCACTGGGTTTCCTGCGGGCATACCCTTCCGCAGATGGCAGGAAGGTTATTGGTTTCCTTTATCTTTTTGTACGCCCCTTCAAAATCCCCCTCGCTGACAAGCTTTATGAATTCAGGTATCTGCACGTTGACGGGGCACCCTGCCACACATGGCCTTGTCTTGCAGTTCAGGCACCTGTGCGACTCCTTTATTGCCATTTCATCCGTATATCCGAGAGCCACCTCATCGAAATTCCTTATCCTGGCTTTCGGATCCTGTTCGGGCATTCTTACCTTTTCCAAAGACATATCAGCCATTCAGGGCACCTCCCAACCTGCAGACATGCTCTTCCATTGATCTTTTCTCCTGTGCCCTGTACATGGCCTGTCTCCTGATAGCCTCGTCGAAATCCACTTCATGGCCGTCAAAATCTGGCCCGTCGACACAGGCGAATCTTATTTTGCCGCCCACCGTGACACGGCATCCGCCGCACATCCCGGTGCCGTCTATCATGACGGGGTTCATGCTTACGATGGTCTTTATGCCGTACTCTTTTGTCAGAAGAGAAACCATTTTCATCATTATCAGCGGCCCGATGGCGATCGCCAGGTCATACCTGTTGCCCTCATCCAGCAGCTTTTTCAGTACGTCGGTGACGAAACCCTTATTGCCGTTGGAGCCATCGTCAGTTGTGATGAACAGCCTGCTGCTGACCTGTCTGAGTTCATTCTCCAGCAGGATCAGGCTGCTGTTCCTGAATCCGGTGATAACATCCACCTCTGCTCCGAGTTCATGCAGTTTCTTTGCCTGCGGATATGCGATGGCAGTACCGAGGCCGCCGCCGATAACAACAGCTTTGCGCACCCCTTCCAGGTGGCTCGGTTTTCCGAGGGGCCCTGCAAAATCCAGTATATGATCGCCTTCCTCGAGCCTTCCGAGCATCGAGGTGGTTTTCCCGACCTCCTGGAATATTATGGTGACAGTCCCTTTCTCCCTGTCATAGTCGGCAATCGTCAAAGGGATCCTTTCTCCTTCTTCGTTTATCCTGAGTATGATAAACTGGCCCGGTTCCGCTTTCCTGGCCACATACGGCGCTTCAACCTCCATCAGCTTCACAGCCGGGTTAAGCACTTCTTTCCTTACTATCCTGAACATATAAACCCCCATTGCCGATGCCTGGCAGCCTTCTGCCGGCATACCGTTCTCATTTTGCACGTCTGCATGACATCCTGCTCATTCCAGTACGTGCAACATGACTCATGCATATGCATGTCACCTGATATTTTAAACCACTACCGCCAAATCTGCAATAACGATAAAATCCAGCGGCAGAAAGTGCATTTAGTGAATTTGATTGTCATTTGATTGTACTTGACAGTATATTGATTGCTGTTATAATGTATTTAAGTTGATCCGGGAGGTTTGATGCATGAAGATAATCGAGATGTTCAGAAAAAAAAGACCTGTGCTGTCCTTCGAGATATTCCCACCAAGGCCGGATGTACCGCTGGATACGATTTATGACCATCTTGAGCAGTTCGAAGCCTTAAGGCCTGACTTCATGAGCGTCACCTACGGGGCCGGCGGGAGCAGGAAAGGCCGTACGCTCGAGATAGCTGCCAGGATAAAGGATCTCCACGGCATCGAGAGCATGGCGCATTTCACCTGTGCAGGCCATACCAGGGAGGAGATCGACAACATGCTTGAAGCAATGCACCGGTCGGGCCTTGAGAACATACTCGCGCTGCGGGGCGATCCCCCGGCGGACCAGCCGGACTTCGATTTCAGCAGGGGCGCTTACAGGTACGCCAGCGAACTGGTGCAGCACATACGCAAAGTCAACGATTTCTGTGTCGCAGCGGCTGCATACGTGGAAGGCCACGTGGATTCAAGAAGGCTCAGTGAGGATCTGCGCCACCTCAGGGAAAAGGTGGACGCCGGTGTCGATTTCCTTATTACGCAGTTGTTCTTCGATAACAGGCTGTTTTTCGATTTTCTTGAAAAAGCGCGGGCAA
>LSQX01073699.1_pt1 | contig 10270 bp, 11 predicted proteins | sample 654561 | NCBI WGS metagenome assembly LSQX01 (sample SAMN04489861, study PRJNA283612) | anaerobic digester metagenome | isolation source: 4 biogas reactors fed with cattle manure at either 37C or 55C with and... | place: Denmark: Kongens Lyngby | collected 2014
CCATGATACAACAGGTCTTTCCTCTTCATTCACCATCCTTGACAGCTGATCAAAGTGAATGTATCTTATGTGTACTAGTTGGCCTAATACAGTTCAAACCGATGGGGAGGCTAGCGTGGTTTATCCGGAAATCAATCTGCAAAGCGGCGTGCCGCTCTACCAGCAGTTGAAACGTTCCTTTCAACGGATGGCAGCTCTGGGCCTGATCCAGCCTCATCAGCAGCTTCCCTCAGTCAGGCAGCTGGCCACGGAACTGGGCATCAATCCCAATACGGTCCAAAAAGCCTACCGGGAATTGGAGCAGGAGGGCCTGATCTATGCCGTTCCCGGCAAGGGCAATTTTCTTTCAGACCAGGGCAAGGACCATGAGCTTCAAAAAGAGGAGATCCGCCGCCATTTTCGAGCAGCGGCCCATATCGCCTGGCTGGCAGGCTTGCCCAGGTCAGAAGTCCAGGCCCTCCTGGATCAAAGCCTGGACCAGCCCATTGACGACAAGGACTATGAATCCATAGAGGTGGATAAGTATGAAAGACGACATGACCCAACAAGATGACCTGCAGGCAGTCAGCCTGTCTGCCATCAAACTGAGCAAGCACTTTGGCCCGGTCAAGGCCCTGGACCAGGTGTCCTGCCAGATTGCCGGGGCCTCCATTTTTGGCCTGATCGGATCCAATGGAGCCGGCAAGTCCACCTTCTTGCGTCTGGCAGCCGGCGTCTACAAGCCGACCGGAGGACAGATCCTCTATGGGGACCAGGCCATTTATGAAAATGCAGGAGCCAAGCAGACCATTCAGTTTGTCGCCGATCAACCCTATTTCCATTTTGACAGGCTGGGCAAGATGGCGGCCCTTTTCCGCTCCCTTTATCTGGATTGGGATCAGGCCTTTTACCAGGAACTTTTGCAGATTTTCCCCCTCAAGGAAGATGACCGCCTGGACCGGATGTCCCGGGGCATGCAAAGGCAGGCAGCCCTTATCCTGGCCATGGCGGCCAATCCCAAGCTCCTCCTCATGGACGAGGCTTTTGACGGCCTGGACCCGGTTATGCGCCAGAATCTGAAGAAAATCCTGGCCCGCCAGGTCTCAGACCGGCAGATGACGGTCCTGATCGCCTCCCAGAATCTTCGCGAATTGGAAGACTTCTGCGACCATGTCGGACTCCTCCATCAGGGAGGCCTGCTCTTTGTGGAAGAGTTGGATAAACTCCGTCTCAGCACGGTCAAGGTCCAGCTGGCTTTCAGGGAAGGCGTCAGCCAGGAGACCCTCCGTGACCTGGGCCTTGACATCCTCCAGTTCAAGACCCGTGGCTCCCTGATCGAGATCCTGGCCCGTGGCAGCCAAGAGGAAGTCAGTGGGATCCTGGCGCAAAAGGATCCCCTGATCCTTGACATCCTACCCCTGTCCCTGGAAGAAGTCTTTATCTATGAACTGAGCCTCAAGGCCTATCAGGTCAGTGATTTGTTGGCTTAAAAGATAAGGAGAGACCTGGCATGACAAGCATGAGGCAAAGATCCAGACCCGGACTGGGTTGGGCCTATGGACAAGCCCTGGGGCAGACGGGGGCCTTGAACCTGCTCTTTCTGGTCCTCTTTTTGGTCGCCCAGCCCCTGGCCCTCCTGATTATTGGTAGAGCCAACTATATCCGCCTGACTGTTGGCTACGACACCTTTTATGACAGCTACACCTTCCGGCACCTGAACCCGGTGCTCCTGCCCCTGCACATTATCCTGACCCTCCTGGCCCTGACCGCGGTGATCCTCCTGACCAGCATCCAGCAGCGGACCCTCTACCTGAAGCCTGCTGTCGATCGTGAACAGAGCATGCCCCTGACCCTGAACCAGCGATTTGCCGGTCGCAGTCTGGCCCTTTTGACCTCCTTCCTTTTGATCTTCCTGGTCAATGGCGGATTGACGGGCCTGATCCTGGCCAGCTGGGGCCAGGGGAGCCACTTTATCAATTACCTGCCTGTCTATGGCCAACTCTTCCTGGCCTGTCTCCAACTTCTGGCCTTCAGCCTGGTCATCTTTTCTATATCAGGTACCCTTTTTGATGCCATCCTGACCAACACCGGTATCCAGATGGCCTGGGTCAGTTCAGTCTTTCTCATCCTGGCCATAACGGAGAGGCGGATTGATCCCCCCAGCGACCTCCTCTGGTTCCTGACGCCTGTGGCGGGCCTTTTCACCGGCATGGCCTGGCCCCAGTCCCCTTGGCAGTCCCTGGTCATGATCCTTTTTTGGACCAGCCTGGCCTGGTTCTTTTACAGGGGCCGGCCGGCCGAATATGCCGGCATGCGAAATGGCCGCCTGGTCTGGCACCGGGCCATCCAGCCCCTCTACGTGCTCCTGGGCGCCAGCAGCCTGGGTGCCTTTGTCCATTCTCTTTTTGACTGGCAAAAAGCCATCTTCAGATCCCCCGCCTTTTACCTGGGGGCCCTGGCCGGCGCCTGTCTGGGACAGCTGGCTTCCTCGGCCATCAGCGGTGCCCCCATAAAAAAGAAATCCCTTGGCCTGGACCTCATCTCTGTCCTGGCGGGCCTCCTGCTCATGGCCCTCATGATCTGGCTGGTCAGCATGGGCATAAAACCGGCTCCTTAGCCCTGGTGATAGAGGAAAGGATTTGCGCATGACAAGCATCCAAAAACAAGCCAACCGCATGTCCGCCCGCCTGGCCTGGCAAAGACCCATGGCGCTCTGGCTCCTGCCCCTGATTTTTCTCTTCCTGACTTCCAGTCTCCCCCTCCTGGCGGGAGGAGGGATCTGGCTGTCGACCTTGACAGTCTCTCTGGCAGGTATGACCTCCCTGGTCATGGCCATCATCTTGGCCCATCACTTCTTTGGCTTTGTCCACCAGATGGACAAAAATGACTTTTACCTGAGCCTGCCGACCAGCCGCAGCAAGCTCTTTTGGACCTTGAATATCAGCGCCCTCAGCTACTTGATCGGCCCCTCCCTGGCCATCATGATCCTGAATACAATCCTGGTTCTCTTTTCCGGACAAAGCTTGTCCCCGGCCATTCCTTATGACTCACCCCTGCCCAGTCTCTGGCTCAGTTACGCCGGCCTTGTCCTCCAGCTGATTTATCTCTTCCTCCTCCTGGAGCTCTTTTATCTGGTCACCGACCGGGTCAGCCGGGCCCTGGGAAGCTTCCTCCTGGTCAATCTCTTTTGGCCCCTTCTCCTCTTTTTATACGCTGACGCCTCCTGCCGATTCCTGCCCGGCCTTATCAATCCTCTGACCACCAGTAGCCAGCCTTCCCTTTGGCTGGTCGGCCTCCTCCAGCTCTTTTCACCGATCTTTTTCTTCCTGGGGGATCTGGAAAACTATCATCTCCTGACCGGCCTTATGGCCATCGGTCTGGCCGGCCTGACCTATCTGGCCTTTCGTAAGCGCAAGCCGGACTATCAGGCGGGGGGATCGGCCATCTCCTGGCCCTTTGAACTGACCCAGTGGATGGGAATCATGAGCCTGACCCTCCTGGGCGGCTATGGTGCCCATTATCTGAGGGAACTGACCTCTGAACCACCTGATCTTGAAGGTAAGCTGAGTCCCGGCTCACCCCTTCCCTTCCTGATCGGCAGCCTCCTGGGCCTCCTCTTGTCTCTTTGGATCTTCAACCTGATCAAGGGAAAGGGCAGGCTTGTCTGGCGGGCTTTCCCTGCCAGCCTGGCCATCACCGTCATCCCCTTTGTGGCCTGGCTGGCCCTGGTCATGTCCGGGGCAGGCGGCTTCTCAACCAAGCTCCCCCAGGCCCAGGCCATGGACCGGGTCAGTCTCTATTATTCTGAAGGCTATCGCCCGCCTTACCCTTCCCGCCTGGGTGGGGATTTCTCCCTTGACCTGACTGAACCCCAGGATCTGGTCCACTTCACCCGTCTCTATGATCAGGTCCTGACAGCGGATAATCCCGGTCTGGCCTTGCCCCGAACCCTTTCCAGCAGGGAGCTTTCGACAGATTTTGCCAGGCGGTTGGATCCTGCCCTGCCACTTGACGGGGACGACCCCGATAGCAGGGGCTACTATTACAGCTGGCACCCTGAAACACGCTTTACGCTCCTGGGAAAAGATGGCAGGACCTACCAGCGCCTCATGCTCCTGCCCCAGTCCTACTGGCATGAGGATTACCTGGCCCTGCTCAAAGGCAACCGCTCTTTCTATCTGGCTGAACTCAGCCAATACACCGTTTCCGGGAAACTTCGGATTAACTATAGCCTGCAGGCAACTGATCAGGCCTCTGCCCAAGACCGGGAGTCCTGGATTGACCCCCTCAAGGCCCTGGCTGAAGACGAGAGCGTCTTTTTCGCCGGGTCAGGCTTGGAAGAGATGGCGGGCTGGATTGCAAGGAGTCTGGTCCTGGCAAGCGACGAGACTTTTGATCAGATGCAAAAAACAGCCCCTGCCCTGATCCGGGTCCGGCTGGACCTGTCGGATATCAAGGGGTCTGATCCGGCCGACTACCAGCTCCTCCTCCCCTTGGATCCGGACAGGATCCCCGGCCTCAAGGCCATCATGGACAATTATCTGGACTTCTATGAAGAGATGGAAAGGGAGCGCTTTTACAAGGATGAGAAGGGGGAAAGACTCCCCTGAGGGATGCTCAGATATTGCCCAGAAGGACCCGGTTCAGGGATTGGCTGGCCAGGTCCCTCAGCCGGTAGAGGGTCTGGCGGGGGGTGGCCGCTGCATCATATTGGTAGCAGGGAAAATAACGGGAAAGATGAAGGGGGATGTCGGGGTCCAAGGAGGCCAGAAAGGCGGCCTCCTTTTTCATGTCCTCCTCCCCGTCCGACAGGCCGGGGACAAGCAGGGTGGTTACTTCGACATGGGAGACAGCCTGGGTCATCTCAATGGTCCGCAAGGTCACTTCCAGTCGACCGCCCAGCCTCCGGTAGCCTTCCTGGCTGAAAGCCTTGAGGTCAATATTCCAGGCACTGATATGGGGCAGGAGTTCTTCCAGGGGCTGAACTTCGATCTGCCCATTGGTCACCACCACGGTTTCCAGGCCTGCCTGGCGGGCCAGGATGGCGCTGTCCCTGACATACTCATAGCCGACCAGGGGTTCATTGTAGGTGAAGGCGATCCCTATGTTGCCCCGGTCCCGCAAGGCCAGGGCTTCCTCCACCAGGGCCCGGGGGCTGACATCCCGGCTGTGGCGGGAGGCAGCTGCCTCCCGGGCGATCTCATAGTTTTGACAGAAGGGGCAGGCCATATTGCAGCCAAAGCTGCCGGCTGACAGGATCATGGTCCCGGGCCTGAAAAAGGAGAGGGGTTTTTTCTCAATGGGATCCAGGGCCAGGCTGGTCAGCTTGCCGTAATTGGCAGGGATGACCCGGCCCTCCCGGACAGTCCGGGCCCGGCAGTAGCCCAGGCCACCTTCGGGGATCAGGCAATGCCGCCAGCAGACCAGGCATCTGGCGCTCTGGGCTGGATCATGCTTGTCTCTGGTCATAACCCCTCCTCGTAGCGGACCACCTCAAAGCGTTCCATTTGATAGGCCTGGCCTGGATGGATACCCGCCTTTTGCAAGGCAATAGCCAGCTGCTCCTCTGGCCGGTCGATCCCTTCCAACAGGGGAAGAAGGAGACCCCTTCGAAAACCCCGGGTCACAATAATCCCGTAGCGGCCAGGATCAAGGGCCTCCATGGAATCAATAGGTTCAGCTTCCCCCAGGACGTCCACTCCGATGACCAGATCCTCCACTTCTTCAAGCTGGACAGGCGGGAAACGGGGATCTTCAGTGGCCGAGGCCACCGCATTGTGGATGATTTCCTGGGCCAGGGAGGGCCGGACCGGGGTGATGGTACCGATACAGCCTCGGAGCTTGCCCCCCTTATAGAGGGTGACAAAGGCGCCGGCCCGGATCCTGAGCAGGTCGGCAGGGGTATCTGCCGGCAGGGGCAGGAGGCGGCCTTCTGACAGCTGGTAGTGGATGGCAGACCGGGCCAAAGTGACATAGGGATTTGACATGATCAGTCTCCTTTCGGCCAGGGTAAAAAGGATGCGACCGCATAGCCGACACCAAAAGTACCTTCATAAGAGTAAAGCGCTGACTTGAAGTCCAGACCTACCAGGGCCCCGGCCATGATCTGGAAAGAACGAAGACCACATTCGGCTGCCCCCTCCAGGAGTTCAGGATCAAAGGAGAAAAGGTCATCCAGCTGGCCTTCTGAGAAAATGCGTTCAATTTCCCGGTCAAAGACCGGCCCCTCTGGCCGGTAACCATAGGGTCCATCCTTTTTTAGGACATGGGAGAGGTCGCCGCTGGCGACAAAGACCAGGCGGCGGTCCAGGGCCTGGGCCGTCGTGGACAGGACCTGGCCCAGGCGCTTGTGGACCTGGCCCGGCAGATGGGAGATACCAAGGAGGAGGAGTTTAAAATCCCGGTAGCTTTCATGGATGAAGCGGAGAGGAATCAGGCTGCCATGGTCCAGACTTCTGAAAGTCCCTGATCCGAGGCTGGTGTGAATGCCCTGATCCAAGAGGTCCTGGTCAAGCTGGCGAGCCAAGGCCTGGTCCAGGGCCGCTTCCTCCTCCAGGCCTCTCACGCCGAAAGAAGACAAATCGCCCCTTGCCCGATCCCCTCCGGCTAAATAGAAACCATCGGAAAAGATGGGGGCATGGGGCGATGCAATGACAATGGTGTCCGGTTCAAGGCCGGCAATTTCCCGGGCCATCTTCTGGAAGGCAGCCCTGGTACTGGCGATTCTTTCCTCTTCCCCCCGGCCGATCTCCGGCAGGATGATGGGGGGGTGGGGGACCGCGTAGGCTCCGAGAATCATGGTCCACTTCCTCCCATTCCTGACAAGCAGGTCATGCGGGAGTATGCTTTTTCCTCATACTGGGGAAAGTCAGATTGGCTGCTTGGACTCCCGCGATCAGCCAATAGCTCCCATACAATATTCACAGGCACCGTTTTCATCCGGCATGGTGGTCGCACCACAATGGGGACAGGTCACCTTCTGCTTGGGTTTGGCCATGGCCTCTTTGTCGGCCAGGGTCCCGTCCCGCATAGCCAGAAGGGTGTCGACGATTTCATTGGCATCCCGGTCGGCTTCCTTGTAATCGGGCTGATAGATCCCGCCTTCAACGGACGAATTGTTGACCTGCAGGCGCATCTGGTTGACCCAGGGATGAGAGACGTCAATCATGACATAGAAGTTGTGATAAGTGACTTCCTTGGTCTTGGCAGGGACAGCCGGTTTGCCGTCCTTGGCAGGAACCGCCCGCTCCAGGGTTTCCACACGGGTGCCCTTTTCGATATCCACCCGGGCGCCCAGGATCTGGTCGGCCGAAAAGACGTCAGGATTGCTGTCCTGGTAACGGCGGGACTTGGTCAAAAACCAAAGACCCCGGCTGTCATCCAAATATAATTTAAGATTGGAACCGATGGTCCGGGTCGGCTCAAAGGCATTGATTGTTTCCTGGTTGGCAGCCCGGTCATCCAGATGGGCTTTCATCTCCTCAACCGTGAAGTTCTTGCGGCTGGTCAGGTAGGGCGATTGCTTCTTGGCGCAGTCGGAACAAAGACGTCCGTCCTTGACCTTCTTGCCCCCCATGATACCGGTTTTGCCACCGCAGACATCACAACTCTTTCGATCAAATAAGGCCATAGCCACCATCCTTCCCGCCACTTGGGCATGTCGTTTTTACCAGTTTATCATGACCGGCAGGGCTGGTCACAGGGACTTTTCTTATTCAGTCGCTTCTTCGGTTTCTTGGGTCCTGAGGCTGATCTGGGGCTCCAGCCAGGCTGACAATTCATCCAGCATGACCAGGACGGGTACTTCTTCCATGTAGATGTGGAGGGGGACCAGGTCGCGGACCTCCTGCTCAGGCATGCCGGAGACCTCTGACAGCTCCTTGATGTAGCCTGAATAAGAGGCCAGGTCAAAGGTCTTGCCCTGGCGGCTCAGGTATTCATGGGCCAGGATACGGAAGAGGAAATTGGTCCTGGCAAGAGTCAGGACATACTGGCGGATCTGGCCTTCATCCATTTCCGGCAGTCCGAATTCCTGGCGGCCGGCCTCCTGGAGGCTCAGGCCCTTCTCCAGGGCATTGGATTCAAAGATCTCCAGGCGTTTCAGGCTCTCCCGACTGGCTTCCTCATCATCAATTTCAAAGGTACTCCGCTGAACCAGCTGGGGGACCAGATAGTTCATGAGGATCATCTGGGTCTGTTCGGCCAGGATGACCCGGGGCACTTCCTCCATGAGGGCCCGGCGGTAGTCTTCCACCGTCTCAATCCCAGGCAGTTCTTCCTTCTTGATCATGTCATCGGTCAGGACATGGGCCTGGCCTTCAGCCAGTTGGATGCTGCTGTGTTTTTCGGCCAGACCCTGGCACTGAAACTCAATAAAGGCGTCCATGTCGGGCAGGATCAGTTCCATCATGCCCTCTGGCAGGTCAATCTGCTTGTAGTCATAGATAAAGGTTACTTTTGTCTGCATTTATTTTTTTCCTTTTCTGGCATTAAGGGCCAGGGCCGCCCGTCAGGGCTTGACGGCTCCCGGATGCTTTCTTTCATTGTACAGAATAAGAAGAAGATGCCGAAGTTTCTTTTGGCACGCGCCGCCTGGCAAAGGCCTTGGTGTATACTTTTTTGAAGTCAAGGGGGGCGTCTAATCCAATGGCCATTTATTTTATCATCGTCTTCATCACCCATATTCTCCAGTCCATCACCGGTTTCGGTTCCACCACCATCGGTGTCCCCTTCCTCTCCCTGGCCCTGGGGACAGAGCAGGCCGTCCTCCTCCTGGCCCCCGCCAGCGCCATTCTCAGTCTCTTCGTCCTGGGCGGCCATTACAAGAAGGTCAATTGGCGTCAACTCCTGCTTATCCTGGCTTCCATCCTCCCCCTCATGCCCTTGGGCTTCTTTTTGTATGCCCGCCTGCGTCATATCGAATGGGCCCTCCGCCTGATCGTCGGGGCCTTGGTCACTTTAATCGCAGGCAGGGAGCTCCTCCGGCGCCTGGTCTGGAAAAAGGTCCAGCCACCCCCTGTCTGGGCCACTTACCTGGCTCTGGGGGCCGGGGCGGTCATTGAGGGCATGTTTTCCATGGGCGCCGCCTTCATCAATTTTTATGCCATCAACCAGATCCGGGACAAGGGGGCCTTCCGGGCCACCATGGTGTCGATCTGGATCATGACCAACCTGGTAGCCACCTCCTACCGGGCCTTCTGGCTGGGGGCTTATGAGCCAAGCACCTGGATGACCATCCTTTACGCCCTGCCTCTGATGGGCCTGGCCTATTTTATCGGCAATAAACTCCATCAGCGGATTTCCAACCAAGGCTTCATCACTTTTGTCTACGGTTTTCAACTGGTCAGCGGCCTGATCTCAGTGGCAGGTGGCCTCATCCTCCTCCTGGCCTAGTTGATCGAGCGAGGATCATCCTCAGGCCAGGACGCCTGTTTTTAAAAGCAGGAAACCGGCCACCAGGGTCAAGAGGATGTGAAGCAGGGTGGAGCTGAGAAAACAGTTGATGGCCAGGGGCAGGTCGCCCTTGTGACCTTCGGCCCAGACGATGGAGACCGTGGGCGCTGAGGAACCAAAGAGCATGCCCAGGACGACCGCCGTCAGGACATCGGTCAAAGGCAGGAGGATGGCGGTCACGGCTATGGGGATGGCCACCGTTTTGACAAGGGCGTACTTGATGGCAATAGGATCCCTGGCCCACTTGAAGATGCCGTATCGGTAAAGGAGAAAGCCCATGTAGACCAGGGCAGCCGGTGCCACCATGTCACTTAGCCGGGCCACGGTATAGCTGACAGGTCCGGGCAGCTCAAGACCGGCAAATCGCAGGATCAGGGCCAGGATCAAGGCCAGGATACAGGGGCTCTTGAGGAGGCGGAGGCCTGTCTTTTCACTTTGGCCCGAGGCCAATCCCAGTGACATGGGGTAGTAGAGGGTCCAGATCAGGATATCCTGGGTCACCGAATGCATGATGGCGACAAACATGACCTCCGGCCCGAAGAGGGCCCCCAGGAGGGGGATGGTGATGTAAACCACATTGCCGATACCCAGCTGGAGGCGGAGCTGGGCCTGACGGCTGCCAGGATCCTTGCGGACGGCCAGGCCACTTAGAAAATAAAGGACCAGGGTGACGATCAGGGTGGCCATAACCGCAAAAAAACCCGACCGGAACATTTCCTCCAAGGGGATATTGGTAATGGTCTTTATGATCATGGCCGGATAGCAGATATTCATGAGGAAGCGGGGAAAGACGGATTCTGATTGGGAGGGCAAGAGCTTGAACCAGGTGGCCAGGTAG
>LSQX01330167.1_pt1 | contig 10270 bp, 10 predicted proteins | sample 654561 | NCBI WGS metagenome assembly LSQX01 (sample SAMN04489861, study PRJNA283612) | anaerobic digester metagenome | isolation source: 4 biogas reactors fed with cattle manure at either 37C or 55C with and... | place: Denmark: Kongens Lyngby | collected 2014
GTTTGACTGGCAGACAGGGCTTATCGGCGAGCGTATTCAAAGGGCTCTTAACAAATGGACAATTGATAGACTTCCCGGTGATTATTACAGGTTTAATGATCTGGATGATCCTGATTTAAAAACCATATTAGACGCGTTTGATATCAAAATACCTATAAAATTATTCAGGAAAATGGAACTTAAGAACATTAAAACTAACAATTAAATGTTATTTTTTCTCTGCAATTACTACAATTGGAACTAATCCATCAATTTCTTTTTTTATCAAACTATCATCTGTATATTCATACCATTTAATTAATGATAAATAATCTTCATAATTATCTAATACATTCATGATAAAAAAAAGTAATCTGCCAGTAATTTTATCTCGATTAATAGTATTTAATTCATTTTTAGAATAATCTTCATCATCAACCAATTCAGACCAATATCCTGATTCTGTACCTAATCCTTCATTAGTAAAAATTGGGGGACGTTTACTTATAGTATAGAAGTGCTTCCTCCATTCTTCATACAATTCATCTACAATATTCTTATCTAAATATCCACTTAAGTATCGCACCTCATTAGAATATTCTATCTCATATAGTTTAGATCCCTCCAAAGCTTTACCAATCTGGCTATAATAACTCAACATATCTTCATAATCTATTATTTGAATATTATCTACCTGAAATAAATCATTTAAAACATTATTCATATATTTATTATCAATTTCTGGTATTTCACTAATAACATTGTTTTTTGGAGGATGTGATGGTATTGAACTGAATAATAATGCGGAACAAATAATTAATAAAACAAAAGTTAAGAAGAGTTTGCTGAGACTTAATCTTAGTTTCATTTTATATGTATTATTACGAAAATTAGAAAATATTTTCTCATAATCAATATGATTCTTTATGTGTTCATAACCATTCTTTTCTTCATTTAAAATATTTTCAGAAATGTATTTAGTAAATTTTTGCTTAAAGCGCATTATTTCACCTCATTTATTTTCTTCACTTAATAAGACAAATGAAGCGTATAATTTCGTCGCTTAATGAAAATATTTTATAATTTTTTTACTTTAATATATATTAGAAATTAACATTCAAATATTATCAAAGTTACTCATCCAAAAATCTATTTTCTTATTTAATTCTTTCGTATTATATAACAATTGCACACATTAAATAAAAACTCTCTTATTCTTAAGAGAGTTTCAATTTTTTGTATTATTAATATCTTAATTTTATGATTCATATAAAATTAAAATTATAAATGATTAGTTTACTAAAACAATTTTATTTTCCATTTTTGATCTTTTCACATCAATTATTCTTTGATTTTCCGAACCTCGAAACTTCAATAGGATATTTCTTTTACTTGATTCATATTTTCCGTCTACAAGTATATCTGTTAGATCAAGTAATGTATCCCATCCATCATGCCTTGATAAATTCTCTAGAAGATATTCATAAGTGTAGCCTGTATAAGTCACGATATCAAGGTTTAACTTTTTTGCTTCTCGAGCAAGAATAGAAAAGGCAGGAGCTTGTTCAAAGGGGTCACCACCACTAAATGTAATACCATCCAGTAGTGGATTTTTTTTAGCTTGCTCGATAATTGATTCAACTGTTACCAATGTTCCTCCGTCAAATGCATGAGTTTCTGGATTGTGACATCCAGGACATCTATGTTTACAACCTTGTGCAAACACAACCATTCGTATCCCTGGTCCATCTACTATTGATTCTTTGATTATACCAGCAATTCTTAAATATGTTTCCATTATTATCACCATTTTTATTGGTATTATTGAATTAATATATTTTAATTACGGAAAGACATATGCTTTATTCTATCTCTTTCTTCTGCTCTCTTTGCATCATTAAACTTCTCAAGTGAACCTACAAGGTATCCTGTAATCCTTCTTATTCTTTCAAACTTGATATCTCCTTCTTCTCGTCCACATAATGGACATGTATCACCGATGATTCCAGTGTAACCACATACAGGATCTCTGTCTACTGGGTGATTTATGGAACCGTATCCGATACCTGCTTCTTTCATTGCTCTAATTATTTTTTCAAAAGCTTGAAGGTTTTGAGTTGGATCTCCATCTACCTCAACATATGTAATATGTCCAGCATTAGTTAATTCATGATATGGCGCTTCAATTCTGATTTTATCGAAGGCACTTATTTCATAGTAAACTGGAACATGAAAACTGTTTGTATAATACTCTCTATCAGTAACACCTTCAATAGAGCCAAATATTTCCCTATCCATTTTTACAAACCTTCCCGCTAACCCTTCTGCAGGAGTTGCAATTAGAGTAAAGTTCATTTGATATTTTTTACTAGTTTCATCCATACGTTTACGCATATGTCCGATTATTTTTAACCCAAGTTCTTGTGCTTCTTCTGATTCACCATGATGTTTACCAATCAATACTTTTAAACATTCTGCAAGTCCAATAAAGCCAGTTGTTAGGGTTCCATGTTTTAATACTTCCCTAACTTCATCTTCCCAACCAAGTCTATCAGAATCAATCCATACTCCTTGTCCCATTAGGAAAGGATAATTTTTTACTTTCTTACGAGCTTGAATTTCATATCTCTCTAAAAGTTGATCGATAACTAAATCAATTTTTATATCTAATTCGTTAAAAAATTTATTTACATCTTTATTACATCTTAAAGCAATCCTTGGGAGATTGATTGTTGTAAAACTTAAATTTCCTCTACCATTTACAATTTCCATAGAAGGATCATAAACATTACCAATGACCCTAGTTCTACAACCCATGTAGGCAACCTCTGTTTCTGGTTGACCCTGTTTGTAATATTTAAGATTAAATGGTGCATCTAAAAATGAGAAATTTGGGAATAACCTTTTTGCACTTACTCGACATGCAAGTTTAAACATATCATAGTTCGGATCACTAGGATTATAATTTATACCTTCTTTAACCTTAAAGATATGTACTGGAAAGATAGGTGTTTCGCCATTACCTAAACCAGCTTCAGTTGCTAGGAGAATGTTTTTTATAACTAACCTGCCCTCAGGAGAAGTATCAGTACCATAGTTTATAGAACTGAAAGGCACCTGTGCTCCTGCTCGACTATGCATTGTATTCAAATTGTGAATAAAAGCTTCCATCGCTTGATATGTATTTCTATCGATTTCTGCTTGCGCCTTTTCAGCAGCAAAAGCTTGTGCTTTATGAATGATATCTACATCAATTATATATTTTCTTAGATATTCTTGTTCTAGTTTATCATATTCTTCAGAAGGTACTAAAGTTGGTTGTAAATTATACTTATCTATAATTTCTTTTGTAATATTATTAACTAACGTTAATGCATCTTTATTACCTACCAATAATTCTAAGGCTTTTGCTAAGTTTTGTCTATAAAGTTTCGAATATGTTTTCGCAACCCCCACAGCCATTCCATAATCAAAATTAGGGATACTTTGTCCACCATGTTGATCGTTTTGATTAGATTGAATAGCTATACAAGCAAGTGCTGAATAACTTTGGATATCGTTTGGTTGTCTTAAATGTCCATGACCTGTACTAAAACCATTTTTGAATAGTTTCACAATATCAATTTGACAACAAGTCGTAGTAAGAGTAAGGAAATCTAAATCATGGATGTGAATATCACCATCTCTATGAGCTTTTGCATGTTCTGGCTTTAAAATAAACATTTCGCAAAATTGCTTTGCTCCTTCAGAACCATATTTCAACATCGTTCCCATCGCTGTATCGCCATTAATATTGGCATTTTCACGTTTCAAATCATTATCTTTAGATTCCTTGAAAGTTAAATCTTCATATGTTTTCATTAACCGTGTATTCATTTCACGATAACGTGTTCGTTCTGCACGGTATAGTATATATTCCTTAGCTGTTTTCGCATGTCCTTCTTCAATCAATACCCTTTCTACAATATCCTGTATATCTTCAACTCCCGGAACCATATTATCCATGTCTTTATGCAATTTCTCAACAACTTTTAAAGCTAGTTCCATCGCTTTGGCATAATCCTCTTCTCCTACTGCTTTCGTAGCTTTATAGATGGCATTGGTGATTTTCTCGATATTGAACGGTACTTCTCTTCCGTCTCTTTTTCTGATTTTTGTAATCATTGGTTATCTCCTTCTTTATATATAATATTTAAAACCTCTCAACAATCGTTAAGAGGTTATGTCAAATAGGGTACTAATTTTGTACCCAAATACTTCTTCATCAAGTATTCGACACCCCTCTATCGCTCGTAGAGTTTATGGTGTAATATTATAGGCAGGTATTCTGACTTTGGTTCAACGATACTTTATTCCTTCCCAGAATTTATCCAGTGGATTTATATAAAGTATCTCCCCATCACAGCGGCGGGACCGTACAGGACTTTCACCTATTTCCCTTTTAAACTGTCATTAACAGTCACCTATAACAATTATATATTATTTATGACATTAATTTATATGTTTATATGAATATTAATTTATTGGTAATAATATCACCGTTCACTTAATTTTAACACAAAACGCAAAATAAGTAAATGAATATTTAAGATTTCTCACTAAATTTGATACATTATTTAACAAGGAATATTAGCACTCGGATACATTAAATAAAATCCGACTGCTGTAAGGGAAAATTTTTCTCATGTTTGCCATATTCTCTTAAGAATTCACTACAAATTAATTACATAGTTATATAAAAAATAAAAAGCCTTCAAATATCAGAAGACTTATTGAGTTACTTATATGCGATTAAATTAATCTTTTCGATACAATAATTTATAATAATGCTTGTTATGTCTATATTATAGCGAACCCCAACAATTTCCATATTACTTTTAACAAACATCTTTCATTGATTAGTTTCTTCTATCATCGTAATTTATTTATATTTTAGTATCATATTTTTTGTTGTTTATAGCTTCTTTCTTCATAAAAAAGAATACAATAATACGACAGCACTTCTATAGCTTTTATTATAATACGATTGTAATATCTCATTAAAATATACTAAGCCATCTGATGTAAACACTCTAGATAATTCATTATTATCAAATAACATATTCCCTCCATTATCACAATACTTTTGTAAATGTAAAAAAGCATGTTTTAAATTTATACCTTCAGTCTTAATCAGCACATCTTCACCACACATCAGCATTTCATTGTACTTTTCTAACTTAAAGCTAATCAATACTTAATATGCAAATATATATTTGATTTTTCATTCTGAAAATTATTACTGCCTTTTAACCTTCATATTTTGGTCTGAATTTATATTGCATAATTCCTTCAATTAAAGTTGTTATCCATTTACTTTCTTCATCGTCATCACATTTTATCATTATATCAATGCGCTGTAAATTATTTAACATCCATTCTCTAACTTTAGACCCATCTTTATTGACACCAAGTTTGTACCATTTTTCATCATTGCATAAAAACTTTGCCAATGTACTAACTGCGGCTTTAGGTCTATAATGTTGAGATGTAAATCTAGGATTTGATTTTTTGTTAGCCTTGCCAACCTTTAAAAAAGTTCCGCTATAGATATACATATAAACAGCCGCACCTCCATCTAAGCTTTTAGGTGGATTATGTGGGCATCCTCTATCAACGATTTTTATCTCAGATCTTTTAAGTGGTCCTCCTAATATTTCAGTTATACTTTTAATTATTTCATCTATCTCATCTACGATATTCATTTCTTATACCCTTTGTATCTTATTTAAATCTTTTTTATACTAATTCTTTATTAATTACCTTTTCTATAACATTGTCATCATTATCTAAAAAACATTGAACGTCTCCTGGTACATAAGCATAATCATGATAGAAGAAATCACCATGCATGGAGCCGCAATTTGGACATATAGAAGCAGGATAACTCACTTGCATTGTTTTGCTAAAGGTTTCTTTAATAATGCAACCCTCATCAATTGCAATCTTCATTTGTTTTTCTGTAAAATAACTTGGACCACGTGGAATTGATAAATCGTCAGAGTAATATGCATCTATCATATCACTTTTGCAGTTCCAGCAGCTAATAACAGATATATTAATGCACGGTTTTGCTTGTACTTCTACTTTTTTCTTTTTAGCCATAATTTTCCTCACTATCTTTCAACCTTGAAAATGTTTTCTCTATGCCATCTGATGAAGTCTATATTAGGTAATTTTCCCCCATATGTTTGTATTCTGTAATTTTCAAAGTTTAGTAGATAATCATATAATATCTCATCATCTCGTGCAACATTGGATATAACTAATCTGAAATTATCGTCAAAAGCTATGTATCCTTTATCAAATGCTTTATCAAGAAGTGATGATAGGCATAACCCATTATCTGGATTTAATCTATTTTCGGCATCTTCTCTCCAAGGTTTTATGTGTGATGCAATCAAAAAATCTGATGTAGAGATTCCACTAATGCAACATCTATGTCTATAGTTTGCTTTTACAGCTCTTGCAAAAACTGTTTGTGCAGCTCCTCGAATTTTCGTATTTCCAACTTGATCAGGAACATAATAGTCAGCTGTCTGCATTTTTTGATACATATTATTTTCTGCCTGTGTAAATTCCTCATCATGTTGTTCATCTTGATCAGACACTTCGCTTATTTTTAATCTCTCTTGTAAATTTAATATGTTAACAAAATCTTCTCTTGTAATTCTAGTCATTCCATATTGATTAAAAAAATGCGCCCAATTATTTCCTCTTTCTTTAAACTCCCAATTGAAATCTTCCATATCGGATTGAGTAAGAAATTTTCCAAATAATAATCTCGAGCTAATCTTTCCTACAACACCATTATTCTCATCTCTAATTTCAGATATCTTACCAGAACCAAAAAAATAAAACTCACCAATTCCTGAAGCCCCTAAGGGTTTTCTATAGATAAAAAGATCACCTTCTCTAACTAGATTATACTTAGTTCGTTCCCATGAATATCTTTCAAAATCAATATCCCATACTCCATCAGTATGAGTATCTAAAATAACGTGTATTTACATTATTTAATTCATTGCTATAAATTATTTCAAAATTCGCCATCATTAACCCCCTATTATAATAGAATACTTGTTTATAATATTTTAACATACAACAATCTGTTATGAAAGCAAAAAAAGCCATTAATATCCAAAATTCGATAAATGGCTGTTTTTTTATACTTCTTCTTGAATTTCAGTACCATTTTTAAATACGAATATAATACTACCATCATGATTAACAATAGCTTTTTCAATCATTAATGCCCATAATGTTTCATCCCAAGCATCAATAACCAATGGTTGTTTTTTTAAATTCTCAATAAACACTTCCATTGCTTTATATTTAGATTTTCTCAACTCCTTATCTTTTTGTAATTTCTCGAGTTTCTTATATTCTTCTTCATATCTCTTGCTTAGACTATTGTACTTTTTTATATATTCATCTTGCGATTGAAGTGTTGATGCATTTTCCTTAACAAGATGTTTTACTCTTTCAGCAATAACCTCTATTTCTTCAGTCCGCCTTTCTATCTCTTTATCAAGTTCCTCAAAATCTGTTAAAGACATTTTTACTAACTCACAGTCTTCTATAATCTGATTTCTATTTTCCATAAATCTATTGTAACTATTTAAAAATATCATTTGAATAGTTTCTACTGTTAGATTAGGTGTACTACATCTTTTAGCATCTTTCTTATACTTCTTATTACATTGCCAGATAACCTTCCGGTACTTACTTGTAGAATGCCATACTTTTTGTCCGTAGAACCCACCACAATCTCCACAAACTAGTTTTGATGAAAATATACTTTTAGAACTATATGTTCTTCCAAGTTCAACACGTCTTGCAAACTCTGCTTGTACTAGTTCCCATTCAATAGGATCAATAATTGCAGGATGGCTATTTTCAACATAATACTGTGGAATTTCACCTTCATTTTTCTTCATCTTTTTTTCCAGGAAGTCCACAGTAAATGTCTTTTGAAGGAGTGCATCTCCTTTATACTTTTCGTTAGTTAGGATACTGTCCACTGTTGATTTTTGCCATTTATCTTTTCTAGCAGGTGTCTTGATGTTATTTTTTGTTAGATAGTTTGCTATCCAACCAGCTGTTTTTCCTTTAATGAATAAACTATAAATCAACCTTACTATTTTAGCTTCTTCTTCTATTATTTCTAATTTTCCATTAGCGCCTTTTTTATATCCTAGAAAATTCTTATACGCTAAATGAACTTTACCATCTGCAAATTTTTTTCTTTGCCCCCATGTGATATTTTCAGATATTGATCTAGATTCTTCTTGAGCAAGACTACTCATTATTGTAATTAATAACTCCCCTTTACCATCAAAGGTATAAATATTTTCCTTCTCAAAATAGCACTCCACTCCAGCTTCTTTTAACTTACGGATTGTTACCAAACTGTCTACTGTATTTCTTGCAAATCTTGATACGGACTTTGTTACGATCAAATCAATTTTACCATCTAACGCATCATTAATCATTCTCTTGAAACCTTCACGTTTCTTTGTGTTTGTTCCACTAATTCCCTCGTCAGTATAAACATCTGCAAATTCCCATTCAGGTTTTGACTTGATAAATTTGGTGTAGTAATCCACTTGTGCTTCATAGCTAGTAAACTGTTCATCAGAATCAGTTGACACACGAGCATAACCAGCTACTTTTCTTTTAGTTAGTTCAGAGTTTGGTAATCTTGTAAGTGGATTAATTGTTGGTGGAATTACTGTAATTTTTGCCATTGATTTCACCTCTTCTTTTAAGTTCTCTAAGTCTTGCTAGTTCTCTCTTTTCTTTTGTCCAACTTTCACTTCTTGGCTTGTTTTGCCACTTTTTTATTACTTCTGTCTCATCATTTAATGTAAATACTAACTCATTATTATCACAAGCTTTAATTGAACTTATGTTTTTCTTAAATGTATCTTCATTAAATTCTTCTAGTTCAAGTATATCAGTAGATACTTCAAATAATATTTCCTCAGGAACTTGCTTTGCATCACATGCTACCTTTCCATTTTCTATATGATTGTTACATTGCCATACATGCTTATATGGTGTAGTTTTTCTTCTATAATTTGTTCCACACTTATCACATACAATCATTCCTGTAAATGGATACTTTTTAGGACTTCTTCTTTTACCTGATAAACTATCACGTTTCTTTAATTCTTCTTGAACTTTTCTATATTCACTAACACTTACGATTGCTTCATGAGATTCTTTAACATGGTATTTTGGTAAATATCCATTATTTAACTTCTTCTTTTTAGTTAGATGGTTTTCCGTGTATGTCTTCTGAAGTATTAAGTTTCCAGTATAGTTATAATTTGTAAGTATATATCTTACTGAAGATTTATTCCATTTTTTATTCTTTCTTGTAAGATACCCTTCTTCATTAATCTTTTTTGTAACAGCCCCTACTCCCATTCCTGATAAGTAATAGTCATAAATAAGTCTTACCACATGTGCTTCGTGTGGAATAATTTTAAAAATACCATCATCATAAGAATACCCATAAATAACACTATTCCAAGTCTTACCTTCTTCAAAGTTTTTTCTAATCCTCCACTTCATGTTTTCACTAACTTGTCTACTTTCTTCTTGAGCATATGATGCTAGTATCGTTATCATTAATTCACCATCGCTACTTATTGTATGAATGTTTTGTTCTTCAAAATAAACATCAACACCTATATGTCTTAAGTTGTACTTTTTAAACTCGCACCACTTTTTACTATCGTGCATTGGTAGGTTTCTTGTTCTACCGCCATTTGATTTTGTAGGCGTACACGGAACACAAAAATACTTTATTAAATCTTTACCTTCAGATAGTTTTTGTTTATCTAAGCTTAATACTGAACCTACTCCTTGTAATGATAGTGGTAATCCTAAGTATGCTGATGCAACCATAGTGCATCTCCAGGAAGTAGGATTTAAATATATACCAGTTGGGTATCCTAAAAATTTTGAAAGGCATATTCTTTCAAAACTTGCATTAAATGCATATTTGATTACATAAAAATATTTGGTTAGTACATAAATGTTAGTACTTATTCTCAAAAATCGCGTGTTCAAAAGGAATTATAAACAGCTCTTAATACAAGGAAAAACAACATAAAACAGTTCAAATCAGCATGAAAACGAGATGAATTCAGTATTTTTTTGAAGAATCCCTCTATTTAAGGGGGATTTTTACTTTTATGAAGTGGCAAACTCAGGTAATATCAATAAATAAAATATTTAT
>LSQX01251883.1_pt1 | contig 10269 bp, 10 predicted proteins | sample 654561 | NCBI WGS metagenome assembly LSQX01 (sample SAMN04489861, study PRJNA283612) | anaerobic digester metagenome | isolation source: 4 biogas reactors fed with cattle manure at either 37C or 55C with and... | place: Denmark: Kongens Lyngby | collected 2014
CTGGAGCCAACCGGTAACCAGTAAAGTAAGTTGATAATTCCCCGGGTCAGGGAATAATCCCCGAACCGGGGATTATTTTATTTAACAGCCAGGATGAAACCTAACCAAATTAACAGATGTTTGAACAGCTTTATCAGGTTACATTTCTGATAAGGCTGTTTTTATTTTGCAAAAATGTTTCTGAAATTTATTGATACAACGTATATCTATAATTCAAAAGGAGGGGTAAACATCATGAGATAACAATTAACCCCACTATACTTAAGCCATATCCTCTGTATATAGCTTAAAACATATTGGAATTGCTATGCCTGCATATAGACAAATTATTACCAAACGAATGGCTGATAATTATCTGGAAAAAGATTTTTCTGATATAGAACTTATAGAGATAAAGAAAAGGATGGAATTAATAATATTGTATCAATGTGGGAAAAGTGATAAAATTAAATTTATAGTATAGAATATAATGTATATCATGGGAAATTTTGATAGAGATAATGATGTATTTAAGGTCTGGACATAAAAATAAGATCAAAGAAATACTGAAAGAAATACCACTGGAATCTACATTCAAGTTCGATTAATCTGGAGCAGCGTGAAGGGAGATTGACCTTGCTCTATAAAAGTAGATTATTATATAATTGTAAATATTATGAAGGATAATGGTATTATTTAGCGAATATAATTATTAGAAATAAAAGATATATTTTGCAAAATTATAATGTAATTTTTAAATCTTTGCTGTTTCCTTCCTACCGCGACTACGAAAGCGTCATTAAGAGAATTATGAAAAAGAGCTTATATAGAATATATGAAAAGTACCGGACTTTTTATACCGTAATTAAAAATAAAATAATCTTTTTATTACATAGAAAAATGACGCCATCGAACAACAGCGAGTACCCGGCTGCGCTGCGCTCAAATTGGCTAATTCAATAAAAGAATTTGGAGGATATATAATGGAGAATAAAATTTCTAAAGCAGGGATAGATATTGATATGAGACGAGCTTTTCTGATAATTATGATTATTCTTTTGTTATCAACAGGAGTTCTGGCAGACGATTATAAGGATAAATATGTACAACTATTGGATCAGGGAAAATATGAGGAATTATATCAGCATCTTCAAAACTGGGAGGAAATAGATCCACATGATCCTGAATTATATATTGCATATTTTAACTATTATTATAATTTAAGTATCAGTGAGAATATCACTATAAAGAAACAGCCGCCACAGGAAGAAGCTATAGTTATAAAAGACCCTGAAACCGGTGAAAAAGTGGGGTATTTATGTAGTGAAATATTCTATAATGAGGAAGAAGTTGAGTTAGCTTTAGAATATCTTAATGACGGATTAAAAAGATATCCTAACAGACTGGATATGCATTTTGGAAAAATTCATGCTTTGGGGGAAATATTCAGGTATGAGCGCCAGAAAAATGCTATAATAGATGTTTTAGATATATCAGGTAAAAATAATAACAAATGGTTATGGCATAATGGGGAAAAACTGGATGATGCATGTAATTATATGATCGAAAGTATTCAAGGCAGGGTGTCTCATCTTTTTAATAACGATATAGAAAATAGAGATGAATATGTTATTGAAATTTCCGAAAAAGTAATAGAGTTGTATCCTGATGTAGTATATTCGTATAACAATATTGCGGTTCAACCCCCTAATTCTGTAGAAAAACTTTGAATTACTCACTTAACCTTAGATTTTTAATTATTCATTTTATGCAATAAATGATTCAGCTTTGATCTTTTCTTTTTGTAATGCCTGGTAGAATCTGCTTGGCGACATATCCCCCAGGCTACCATGCCTGTAGCTGTTGTTGTAATAATCCATATATTCACTGACTATTTCATAAACATGGATAAAACTTTTAAATTCATTTATGCTGTAACAATCTCTTTCCAGAATTGAATGGAATGACTCTATATGGGCATTCATATTCGGTGTTTTTACAGGTATTCTCTGATGTTTAATACCTAATGATTTACAGGTTTCACCGAACTTCCTAGAGACAAATTGTGGACCATTATCGGTTCTGATAACAGGTAATTCCATGCCTTTTGTAAGTTGCCTTTTTGCCAGAGCATTTTTCAATACCCGGCAGGCATCTTCAGCTGTACAGCTTAAACCCAAATGATAATCTATTATTGTCCTGTCGAATACATCTATTAATGATAGTTGAAAGAAATATTCGCCAGTTCCTGTTATATAGCCATACTTAAGATCCATTTCCCAGAGTTGATTGGAATTGCTTATCTTTTCGCGCTTGGCTATTCTTCGTGGATAATGCCTTTTCAATCTCCTTTGCGGTTTTAATATATCCAGTTCTTTGCAGAGTCTATATACTTTTTTCTTATTGATTATTAATAAATAGTCTTCCTTTAAACAGGTAGTTAATTTGCGGTATCCGTATGGAAAGCCATCACCATCTATTAGCTCAAGCAGCCATTCCTTGATTAGTTCATCATTTACCTTTCGCCCATCAATGGTATAGGAATAACCGGGAATTGGTCTTCCATTAGGGTTATTGGAACTATTGTTGCTGTTATCAGTTTTATTTACATTAGCATAGTAGGTGGATGGGGCTAAACCGACAAAGTCCAGTACAATAGCAGCTTTATAGCCTCTATCGATCCACTTTTGGGCGATTTTGACTCTGTCGGTTACCTGGGGTTTATGGAATCTCTCAAGTCTCTTAAAATAGCCAGTTCCAGTTCTTTTTCAGCAAGCAGTCTTTTTAATTGATCATTTTCTGTACTGACTTTTTCCAGTCTATTTTTAACTTCCTTAAACTGTTTTTCTTTTTCTCTAGAAAGAGGCTTAATTGAACCATTCATTTTGGCTTTGTTTACCCAGGAATATACTGTATGCTTGGATATCCCGTGTCTTCTTGCTACCAGTGCAATATTACCAATATCTCTACATTCTTTTACTACCTGTTCTTTAAATTCATCTGGATATTTACGTTTACTCATAATTATTTCCCCCTATTGAATTTATCTTATTATATCATCTTCAAACTTTTTCTCCAATTCAGTTAGGGGGCTATATAGNNTTTATTTATATCAAAACAATTACCAGGAAGCTATAAAATATTTTAGATTAGCAGAGCAAAAAAACCCGTTTGATACTATCGTTATAAATAATATTGCCTATATTTCTATGATAATGGGGGATAAAGATACTTCTTTAGAGTATTATAAAAAGTTAAAAAAATATGGGGATGAGGAAGAGATAGAATTAGCAGAACAGCAGATTAAAAAATTAACCGGAGGAAAATAAACAAATTTTATTGTTGCAAAAAAAGTAGAGAATAAATTATGATTTTAATACAATAGAGGAGGATTTTAATGCAATATTTTTTTGCTTCAAAAGTATTATTATTTTGGAAAGAAAAATATTTGATTATAAAAAGGTCTAAATTATTATAGCAAATTATAACTATATTAAGCAATTTACATAGTTAACCGACCGACTTCATAACGGTTGTAATAGAAACTATATATCTTTACTTCAGGGTTGTAAAGGTTTGGATAAAATACATCAAAAACAAAACGAATGTTTGCGACATAATGCTGTCACAGCTCCATGATATAATTGTAGTGAACTTGATACCTGACTTTTGAGAAACGATGCATTATAAGATAGGAGTGGGAAAATGAATTATCAAATTCCTGTTAGTTTGCTATCAGAAAAAGCCAATAAACTTATAAAATTGTGTAATTTCTCTAGCTTCAAATTAAATGAAGGAGAATATGTATTTTTAAAAGAGAGAATATTTTTTGTTAAAAGGATAAACCGCGAAAGCCTGGTATTGGTGGATGAAGAGGAAAAATTATATCTGGTTTTAACTAATTCTTCTTTTCGATATAATCCTTTAACCCGGGAAATTATAACAAATACACTTTAAAGGGGTGATTTTTTTGGAAAAATGGGAAAAGAAACTCAGGTCTGTACTGGCTCGAAAGAAACAGACACTGGAACGGTATTCAGAAAATGTTATTAATCGAAGACTTGGAGACTATCCAGGAGGGGATCAGGAATACCAGGGATTCAGGACCGCTATTTTGTATATGCAGTTATCACCGGAAATAGATACTGAAATTATAAAAAAGACAGTTACAATCTTAAAACGGTTTATCCGTTCCAGGAGACCAAATGTATATGCCACCCTTTTTCTAAATAACAGTGAAGGCAAATTAATGCATCCCCGATCAATGCTTGGTAGGACTCGCTCTGTAAACGATGTTATTGATGAATATTATAAGAAATTTGCTTACAGTAATCAGGGTTATTCTGATGAATTAAATCAGCTCTTTCCTTTAATCGATCCTTATAGCAGGAAACGTTACCCGTCCAGAGAAGATATCTGTCTCGTTTTTTATGGCAAACAAGGTTTAAGAATTAATAAGAAAATATTAAATAAAGTAACAAGACTGCAGAAAAGATGGATCTGGATATATACCCAAAAGGGTGATGAGGTAAGACTTAGCTTTAATAAAATCCCGGAAGAATTCAAATCTGTTGAACAACAGGATAATGAACTAGAAAAGAAACATGCTCAGTCCCTAAATACCCCAGATGACTTTTATCTTTATAAAAAAGAATATGGAACCTGGCAGGGAAATAACGAGGTGGAGATTAAAAGTAATGGTGAAGTTGTAATCCCGGAGATATTTGAAAACCGGGTATACAGGGTACCGGTTGAAAATGTTGATAAATTATGGAAGCGGTTATTGGAGTTAAGAGTTTTTGGTTTAAGGGAAAAATATGAGGACCCTTCTGTAGAATATGTGATGGATGGTACCTCATGGGAATTAATTGTTAAAGGAGGCGGTCGAAGCATTCAATCTGAGGGACATAATAAATTTCCGGAGCAGTGGGAGGAGATTGATAATTCTATTAAGGAATGTGTATCAGTTGTGCCCCCTGGTTTTAAGCATTAAATATCAAATATTATAGGAGTGATATAATGAGTACCTTTAAAAGGAGTTTTCATCTTATTAGTCAGTTGAAAAATGACACCTTATATACAAAAATAAAAAAAGATATAGATAGAGGTGTTATATTCCCTGCAGTACGGAACCGGAAGATGTGTTTTTATTGTGGAGGTAGCCGACCTTTTGTTTATGATGGGAAGTTTTCAACACACCGGAAATACATATCATTACTGCTTTCAAATAAAGATTACCTAAGTGAAGCAGATTTAATTAATCCCCGGATAAGTAAAAGTTTTGTTGATTGTTATGAAGCAGTTATCGATAACTGCCAAAAATATGCTGGATTAGAGGCACAGGGTGTATCCCATCTCTATTCTAAGTATTCATATGCAAATAAATCAAATAAAACACAGGGTATTGTAGTCCTGGATATTGAGGTAGCTATTGAGAATGAGGATGAAGATTATGATAATAAGCAAGATAGAATAGATTTATTGTTATATTCAATTGAAGAGAAAGCATTAAAATTTGTTGAGGCAAAACATTTTACAAATAGTGAACTATGGTCAAAAGAAAATACAAAGCCGGAAGTTGTAAACCAGATAGAAAGATATAACAGGCAAATAGAGGAAAAAAGTGCTGAGATAATTGCAGAATATGGTAACTACATAAATATAGTAAACACATTATTTGGATTACAATTGCCTATTCCCGATAAACTTTTACCTAAATGTGGGTTATATATCTTTGGTTTTGACCGTGATCAACAGACTGGTAGATTTAAAAGGTTATTAAGAGATGATGGCAGCCTTGAAGGTATAAAACATTATGATAAAGGCGATCCCAAAAAGGATGTAAAAATTCAAACCCTCTGGAATTATGTTACCAAAGAGTAAAGCAGGAATTTGAGGAGGAGAGATGCAGATAATAATCCACCGCGGATCCCATGAAATAGGGGGCTCCTGTGTAGAAATAATACATAATAAGAGCAGAATAATAGTTGATATCGGGATACCACTGGTAGATAGTGAAGGTAATAAGTTTGATGCTGCCCGGTATAAAAAAAATTCAGGTCAGGAACTGGTTAAACAGGGTGTTTTACCGGATTTAAAGGGGGTTTATTCCTGGGATGATCTTTATGAAAAGGTTGATGGGATCTTATTATCTCACCCCCATCAGGACCATTATGGCTATCTAAAATATGTAGATAAAATAATACCATTTTACCTGGGAGAAGCAGCTCACAAACTGATCGAGCTTACCGTTTTATTTACCCAAATGGAAGGGAAGATACATAACCCCCATTATATTAAAAGTGGTATACCTTTTAACTGTGGTGAATTCAAGATAACTCCTTATTTAATGGACCATTCTGCTTTTGATGCCTATGCTTTTTTGATAGAAGCCGGTGGGAAAAGACTATTTTATTCAGGGGATTTTCGCAGTCATGGGCGAAAAGAAAAGACTTTCAAATGGTTTTTGCATAATGCTCCTAAAAATATTGACGCCCTCCTTTTAGAAGGGACTTCTTTTGGACGTAATAAAGGAGAATTTTTAACTGAAACTGAAATTGAGGAAGAGATGGTGAAAATAGAACAGCAAACAAACGGGCTGCTGCTGGTTCAGCAGTCCGGTCAGAATATTGACCGACTGGTATCATTTTACCGGGCAGCAGTTAAATCCGGGCGTTTATTTGTGATTGATGTCTATATTGCTAATGTGCTTACAGCATTAAAAGACTTTGCCAGGCTTCCCTATCCCTCGGCAGATTTTGAAAACATAAGGGTATTCTTCCCCTGGTACTTATGTAAGCAAATTAAAGAGAAAAACAGACAGGAATTAATGTACAGGTTTAAACAATACAAAATAACTAAAGAAGAAATAGCTAGAAACCGTCAGCAGATAATGTTACTGGTCAGGCCTTCAATGCTATTAGACCTGAAAAAAATTAAGGCTTTTACTCAATCCGCTTATGTTTATTCTCTCTGGAGCGGATACCTGAATGATGAAAGGATGAAAATGGTAAAAAAATTTCTGAAAAATAACAAGATCAAATTTTATCAGCTTCATACCAGCGGACATGCTTCTATAAACACCCTGAAAGAGATGGTTAAGCAGCTCAGACCAGCAAAAATTATTCCAATACATACTTTTTACCCTGAACAGTATAAAAAATTAAATACAAATATATTAACTGTTTCAGATGGAGAAATTATATCTATTTGAGTAAAATATTTAAGCAAAGTATAATAGACAAATATTTGAACTAGAATAATTTATTAAATTTCTTAGGAACTTTGACTATAGTAATACTGGAAACTATATATCTTTACTTCAGGGTTGTAAAGGTTTGGATAAAATACATCAAAAACAAAACGAATGTTTGCGACATAATGCTGTCACAGCTCCATGATATAATTGCAGTGAACTTAGAAATAACGCAAGGACTAATAGGAGTGATGACAGTGGGGATTATAACAGCATTTTTTCTAATCGGTTATATAAACCGTTTATCCGGGGAGCAGGGTGGTATTTTTCCCACTCACTGGCTTTTTTTAACCGAGAACAACAGGCCGGCCCTGGTTCTGGTACCCGCAGGTATATTTGACGATTCCGGCGGAAATAAAAAGGACGAAAAGATTGTCTGGATCCCATCTCTGGAAAATATCATGGAAGATGCTCTGCTGATGATTGCAATTTATGATTTACAAGATGAACAGGTTTCAACAATGGCCCGCAAGCACATCAGATTCATTGAAGATAAACGGGTAGAGGTCTGCCAGGATATTTCAGTAGAAAATAGAGAAAAGTTATATCATGCCTGCCGGTTGATTAATGACTGGCGGGATATAGTTTTGGCTATTCAAAAGGGTTCGTTGTTATTAAAACATCTAAATAAACTGGAAGACTACCGGGCAGAGTTTGAACTGCTTCTGCCTGCCGGTTTTTAGATGCATGTTATTAAGAGGGCCTGGATTTTAGAAATTAAGCTGATAAGCCTTTTTTTATTTTACCAGAACATGTGTTTTTGACATAATGCTGTCACAGCTATCTGGTATAATTGTAATGAAATTAGACGAATGTAAGAACAAAAAGTAATGATGCTATTATCATGTCTACTGGCTGATACCTGTTTGTTTAAAGAGTTGAAAAGGATATTATCCTGTTGTGGAGTTATTCAATATTATGGAAATATTCAAAATCATACAGGAAAATGCCATATATTGTAGAAATATATATAGTGTATGTTTATTATTACATCACAATGATTAAAAAGAGAGGTATATTAATGTGAATAAGGTAATTAATTGTAAAAACCTCAAACAGTCTGAAAAAATATTTATAAAAAAAGTTAAAAATATTAATTTGTTAGGTGATATATATATTTCCAAAGAGGAATTGGAAAAAATAACTATACTTATTAAGAATTCATTATCTTATATCAACTCCAACTATTCTCTTTATAAAATAAAAACCCCAATTACGATATCATTATTTTTGGTCTGGAAAGGAGTTTATGAGTATCAGGAAGGAAATTACTGGGATGCAATATATGAGGCACTTGACTGTAAGGATAGCAAGTTAAATGAAATTTTCGGTGAGATTTTTTATTACGCTCTGCAGAAATATAATCTCCCTCAATTTAAAGTAGGACGGATTAAATATGTAACACAAATTCTGGTTCATGGCTATATTCCAGATCAATATACAGCAGAATTCTGTAATGATTTTTTATACCCTGAGTTTTGTGAGTTTTTTATGGTTTCTTCCGACAAAAACTATGTTAAAACAAGGATGAAGTCTATTATATCTGACTATAAAGAACATAGCATATTGAAAGAGCAGGAGCTTAAATTAATTAATAAAATAAATAATTTAAAAAGGGAAATTTTACGACAGGATAATATTCTAAATAATTGGAATAAATTACAGGAACTTAAGGTAATTAAAAAGGAATTAATTGATAATAAGGTATTAAGTCATTTATTTAAAGAGCCTTTGGACTTTTTAAAGCAAAAAGAAGGGCAAATTAACAGAATTACCGAAAGCATTTATAAAAAAGAATTATTCCTTAGGGAGTTGCAGCAAAAAAATCAGGAAATTAATAGAATCAAAAAACTATATAAGAAAAAGAAACAAATTTTGGAAGATAAGAAAAAAAGCCTGGAAACAGTTAAGAATACTTTAAAAAGATTAAGTTGGGACTTGCTGGACACTACGTGGGAGGATAAATACGCTGAACCTATAAAAGGAATAAATTTAGATAAGTTGAAGGTAATTATTAATGATTATCATATAGATAGGGTAAAAAAATGGCAATTTAATAAGTATCTAAAAAATATTATAAAAAAAGTGCTAATCTTCTTTAAAATCAAAAAGATAGAGAATGCTTTAAAAGAAGCACTACAGGGTTTAAGTCTCAAAGATAGTTATCGAAAGATGTTAAATTGGGATTTATATAATAAAGTTAGTAGATTAAAGACGCTTATTACTGAATATGCTAAACTGCAAAAAGAAATTGAACAAAATAAAGAGTTTATCAAAAACTTGACTGATACTGCAGCTACTATTGAGGAAGACATTTCTCTGGAAAAGGTAAATCTTGAAGATAAAATGGAAAATGCTCAAAATAATATTATAAAACTTAAAAAACAACAGGAAATGCTGAAAAAAGAGATAAGAGATTATAAAATGGATTTAACAATACTAAGTGATGGGATTGGTTACGAAAAAGGGTCAGAAATTCTAAAACAACAATATGAATTGAACGAGAAAGTAAATTCAATAAAAACAGAAATTGACATTGACCAGCAAACTATAGAAGAAGTGCTAAATAATGAGATAACACTAGATAAAGAAAAGGTAAAACAAACTAAAAACAAAACTGAACTTGAAAACTATAAAAAACAATTAAATGCCCTGGAAGAGCAGTTGACTTTATATCCAGAGCGGTTATACAGATTAATAGAATCTATCAGAGTACTTATTCTACAGGGGGGAGATATTGCTCTGAATTTTATTTATAACTGTTTAGTGTTCCTGAAATATCTTAATAATGGAGAAAACAGACTATCAGTTAATCTTAATGATAATGTAAAGAAAGGGATAGAAAAATGGTGGGAAGAACATCTGAAGGAAGAAACCCCTTATGAAGAAGTAGAAGTAGCTGGTCATACATTCTATATTAGGAATATAAGAATTAGATACTCTGTTCAAGACCGTCAATTATATGTATTTGTACCGGCAATGGACAGAGAAATACCAGAAAAATTTGCAAAGAGTATATAGCTTCTGATGCCTAC
>LSQX01018802.1_pt1 | contig 10268 bp, 10 predicted proteins | sample 654561 | NCBI WGS metagenome assembly LSQX01 (sample SAMN04489861, study PRJNA283612) | anaerobic digester metagenome | isolation source: 4 biogas reactors fed with cattle manure at either 37C or 55C with and... | place: Denmark: Kongens Lyngby | collected 2014
AATGGCAATACTTTCACAGTCTCGGGTGCGCTACACCCCAGGCGTGTTCGTCCCTCCCAGGGGCTGGCCCTCCAACCGCGCCGGTTTCTGCTGCTGCACAGGGAAAAACCCATCTCCCACGCAATATTCAACTCAGCCAAGCTCATAACTCGAAAGATAATTGCTTTTTACGCCTTTCAATTGCCACAAAAAGCACATAGCCGTAGAATTTACAGCATGAAAACGCCAAACACTCTTATCACTCTCCGGCAGCATGCCTGCCTCTGCCTGGTCAGCCGACGACTACGAGCCTGACCCGATCTCTTTCGTCTGGCCCATTACCCGGCCCCTGAATACCGTCAGCGCCCGAACAACAGATAGCCCAACAGGATTTTCGCCATGAGCATGCTCCGTGACCCTTCAAGCAAGTACCGCCCCTTTACTCCCATTGCCCTGCCCGACCGCACCTGGCCGGACAAGATCATCGACCGTGCGCCGATCTGGCTGTCCACCGACCTGCGCGATGGCAACCAGTCGCTGATCGAACCGATGGATGGCGAGAAGAAGATGCGCTTCTTCAAGTGCCTGGTCGCCGTGGGTGTCAAGGAAATCGAAGTGGGCTTTCCGTCCGCCTCGCAGACCGATTTCGACTTCGTCCGCGAGCTGATCGAGGGCGGCCATATTCCCGATGACGTGACCATCCAGGTACTGACCCAGGCCCGGGATGACCTGATCGAGCGCACCTTCGAATCGCTCAAGGGTGCCAAGCAGGCCATAGTGCACTACTACAACGCCTGCGCTCCGGCCTTCCGCAAGATCGTCTTCAATCAGGACAAGGCCGGAGTAAAAGCCATCGCCATCGCGGCAGGCAAGACCATTCGCCGGCTGGCCGAGGCCGCGCCGGAAACCCGGTGGCGCTTCGAGTACTCCCCCGAGGTATTCAGCTCCACCGAAACCGACTTCGCCGTGGAAGTGTGCAATGCGGTGATCGGCGTGTTCGAGCCGACCCCGGCGCAGAAACTGATTCTCAACCTGCCCGCGACCATCGAGTGCGCCACGCCGAACAACTATGCCGACCAGATCGAGTGGTTCGGTCGCCATATCGATCGCCGCGACAGCGTGGAGATCAGCGTGCACACCCACAACGACCGGGGCACCGGGGTAGCTGCTTCCGAGCTGGCGGTCATGGCCGGTGCCGACCGGGTCGAGGGCTGTCTGTTCGGTAACGGCGAGCGTACCGGCAACGTCTGCCTGGTGACCCTGGCGCTGAACCTGTACACCCAGGGCGTGGACCCGCAACTGGACTTCTCCGATATCGATGCCGTGCGCAAGGTAGTCGAAGAGTGCAACCAGTTGCCGGTACACCCGCGTCATCCCTATGTCGGCGACCTGGTCCACACCGCCTTCTCCGGCTCGCACCAGGACGCCATTCGCAAGGGCTTTGCCCAGCAGGACCCGAACGGCATGTGGGAAGTCCCCTATCTGCCGATCGACCCGGCGGATATCGGCCGCAGCTATGAGGCGGTAATCCGGGTCAACAGCCAGTCCGGCAAGGGTGGTATCACCTACCTGCTGGAGCAGGAGTTCGGCATCAGCCTGCCCCGGCGCATGCAGATCGAGTTCAGCCAGGTAGTCCAGGCTGAGACCGACCGTCAGGGTCTGGAGATGACCGCCCAGCAGATCTACAAGTTGCTTGAGCGCGAATACCTGCAGGCCGACACGCCCTACACCCTGACCCGCCACCGCCTGCAGGAAGAGGACGGCACCAGCACGGTCGACGTGGAAATGCAGGTGGACGGCGAGCCGCAGAGCTGGAAGGGTACCGGCAAGGGCCCACTGGAGGCTCTGGTCTCGGCTCTGCCGGTCAAGGTGGAAATCATGAACTACGCCGAACATGCGATCGGCTCGGGCACCAATGCCAAGGCCGCCGCCTATATCGAGATCCGCATGGAGAATGGTCCCTCGCTGTACGGTATCGGTATCGACGAGAACATCACCACCGCCAGCTTCCGCGCCCTGCTCAGCGCAGTGAACCGGGCCAAGCGGCAGACCCGCGCCAAGGCGGCCTGAGGCCGACCACATACCCACCCACGATCAATGCTGGTCGTGGGCGGGCCATTCCCGCAACAATCGGCAACCCAGCAGTAATCCTCCCAACAGATAGACCAGCCCTCCCCAGGCAGCCATCAGTACCCCGCCGAAACGCTGATCCTCCAATTGCGCAAAACCGAAGGCCCCGAGGCACAGATCAGCGGGATAGATCAGCTGCGGTGCCATCAACAGCAATACCCCGAGCATGGTCATGTGCATCAGGGTCAGGGCAAAGCCGAGCATGGCGGTGATCTGATCACTGCGCCGCTGGGCCGCCAGCGCCACACACCATACCCCCAGACCGGCCAGCATAAAGCTCAGTTGCTGCAGCACGAACGCCCCCACATTGCGCGCCGCCGCCTCATGCAGCGCCGGTGCATGCCAGCCCCAGACCACCAGCATCTCCAGGGCAAAGGCCAGCGCCAGCCAGCCGCGCATGTCCCCGTGCAGGCGCAGGCCGGCGCGTACCAGCCCAGCCGCCAGCAACGGCGCGACCAGCGCCACCACCCCCAGGTGCAGCAGCATATGCGCGGAAAAGGCGGTTCGGCTCATGGCCGGCAGCGGGCCCAGCCAGAGCCCGGCGAGCAACAATAGAGCGGTCAGCGTGACGGCGTTGAATACAGTGCGCTGCCCGCCCATCACCATGGCTCCGGGCTGCTGGCTCGGGCCGCCAGCAGCCCGGAGATCTGCGCAGCCAGATCGTCCTCGGCCAGTTGGCCGGAAAAGCGCTGGACCAGCTCGCCCTGCGGATTCAGCAGAAACAGACTGGTGGCGTGATCCAGCAGATAACCGCCATTGACCGGCACCCGACGCCAATGCACTCCCCACTCAGCGGCCAGCTGCTGAATCTGCTGCGAACTGCCGGTCAGACCGAGGATGCGTGGATCGAAGAAGCCGAGGTACTCGGCCAGATGTTCGGGCGTGTCCCGTTCGGGATCGAGGGTGATGAAGATGGGTTGCAGCTGGTCTGCATGACCATCCTGTTGCTCAAGCAGGCGGGATATCCGGCTGAGCGTCGCTGGGCAGATATCGGCACAGTGGGTAAAGCCGAAGAACACCAGCGCCCAGCGCTGTCCCCGCCAGTCCTGCAGATCGACCGCGCCACTGTGTGCCTGCAGCGCGGCCAGGGCAGCCACTGCTTCGCTGCTCAGGCTGTCGGGCCCGGCATCCCGTGCCGACCAGACCTGATAAGCCACCGGCAGCCCAGCCAACAGTATCAGCAGCGCCGCACCCATCAGCATCAGTTGCTTGCGTAATGGCATACCCATCCCCGGAATCAGTATCCTGCTGTTATGGAGACAGTCGGGCTGCACATGGTTCCCGTCAGGGGGCTGATTTTATCTTCAGCGTCGAGTTTGGTAAGGTCGAGCGGCTCAATACACAGGAGGCTTCATGTATTTCACAGTCTATTTGTCCGGCGAGATCCACACCGACTGGCGGGACGAGATCAAACGCGGTGCCGAGGCCCGTGGACTCAATATCGAGTTCACCTCGCCGGTCACCGATCACCCTGCCAGTGACGCGGCGGGCGATCACCTGGGGCCGACCAGCGAAGGATTCTGGCGCGACCACCAGTCGGCTAAGGTCAACGCCATCCGCACCAAGACCCTGATCGAACAGAGCGATCTGGTGGTGGTGCGCTTCGGCGACAAGTACAAGCAGTGGAACGCCGCCTTCGACGCGGGCTACTGTGCCGCTCTGGGCAAGCCCTACATCACCCTGCACGCTGAAGACCTGGTCCACCCGCTCAAGGAAGTGGATGCTGCCGCCATGGCCTGGGCCACCAGCACCGAGCAGGTAGTGGAAACCCTGGCCTACGTGCTGCGTGCCTGAGTCGGCATGTCCATCCAACACGCGCTGCTGACCTCCCTGCTGGAAAAGCCCTCCACCGGTTACGAGCTGGCCAACCGCTTCGACCATTCCATGGGGTATTTCTGGCACGCCAGCCACCAGCAGATCTATCGGGAGCTGGGGCGCATGGCCGAGGCCGGGTGGGTGTTGGCCGAGGACGATCCGAATGCCGGTAACCGACGCAAGAAGACCTACCAGGTACTGGCTGCCGGGCGGCAGGAACTGAGCCGCTGGGTTGCCGAGCCGGGCAGCTCTAACAATGCCGACCAGGCACTGCTGATCAAGCTGCGCGCCGAGGCAGTGCTCGGCCCGCTGGGCGCCAGCCGGGAGCTGCAACGCCTGATCGAGCTGCACCGCCAGCGCCTGCAACTGTACCGGGATATCGAGCGGCGGGACTTCAGCCATGCCGATCCGAGCCAGGCCCAGCGCCTGCAGCATGCGGTACTGCGTCGGGGCATCGTTACCGAGGAAAGCTGGCTGGCCTGGGCCGAGGAAACCCTGCCGCTGGTGCAATAACGACACAGGGCCGAACAACCGTCCGACCCTGTATCAGTACCGCAGTCACGGATCAGAGCGCCAGACGCTCCCGCGCCGCCTGATACTCGCGCTGCAGACGGGCAATCAGCTCGGCTGCCGGCACCACCTTCTTCACCGCACCCACCCCCTGCCCGGCACCCCAGATATCCTTCCAGGCCTTGGCCTTGGTATTGCCGCCGGAGCCGAAGTTCATCTTCGACGGATCGGACTCGGGCAGCGCCTCGGGGTCCAGCCCGCTGTTGACGATACTCTGGCGCAGGTAATTGCCGTGTACGCCGGTGAACAGGTTGGAATAGACGATATCCGCAGCGCCACTGCCGACGATCATGTCCTTGTAGGCCTGATCGGCATTGGCCTCTTCGGTGGCAATGAAGGCCGAGCCGATATAAGCCAGATCCGCCCCCGCCGCCTGCGCCGCCAGGATGGCGTTACCGTTGGCGATGGCACCGGACAGCAGCAGCGGGCCGTCAAACCACTCGCGGATCTCATGGATCAGGGCAAACGGCGACAGGGTACCGGCGTGACCACCGGCACCGGCAGCCACGGCGATCAACCCGTCCGCGCCCTTCTCGATGGCCTTCTTCGCGTAGAAGTTGTTGATCACATCGTGCAGCACTATGCCGCCATAGGAATGGATGGCCTGGTTCACGTCCTCCCGGGCACCTAACGAGGTGATGACGATCGGCACCTTGTACTTCACACACAACTCCAGATCCTGCTCCAGCCGATCGTTGGAGCGGTGCACTATCTGGTTCACCGCAAAGGGTGCGGCGGGCCGATCCGGGTTCTGCTCGTTGTATTCGTCCAGCTCGCTGGTGATGCGCTGCAGCCACTGCTCGAAGACTTCCAGCGGGCGCGCATTGAGCGACGGGAAGGAGCCGACCACACCGGCCTTGCACTGGGCGATGACCAGATCGGGGTTGGAAATGATGAACAGCGGCGAGCCAACCGCCGGGATCGACAGCCGGCCCTTGAGAATATCAGGTAGAGACATGCTTGCTCCAAAACAGAATCAATCAGAAAGAAAGTCGGCAAAGCGCGGCGTCAGGCCTTGCCACCAAGCAGCGCTGCATAGGGTGCCATGCGCTTGGCCATTTCCTTGCCTAGCTCCTGCAGACCGCTGAGCGGGCGCACCATGACCTCGAACTCAAGGATGCGGCCCTGCTCGTCGAAACGCAGCATGTCGATGCCCTTGAGTTGCTTGCCGTTGACCTCGGCGCTGAATTCCAGCACCAGGCTGGTGCCATCATCGGTCACCAGAGTGCGATAGTAAGTGAAGTTCTCGAACACCTGATTGACGTTCTTCAACACCAGCTTGATGGCTTCGCGGCCCGGATAAGGCGTGTGCGCCACCGGCGAGCGGAAGACAATACCATCTGCCAGCAGCGGGTCGAGTTCCTCCATCGCGTTGCGCTCGAGGATCTTGTGCCAGGCAGCAAGGGTTTGCTGGGCCGCGGGGGAAAGTTGTCTGGGCTGCATGAGTGGTCTTCCTGATAGGCAAAGGGGCAGCGGCCGACAGATGCCAGCCACCATATGCAATCAGTTGCATAAACTAGCAATCTGCCCAGCGTAATGCAATTACCTGGGGTTTGCTGATGGCGCGCTGTGTCGAGATGGAACTCGACACTCCATTTTTCAGCGCTTCTTGTCCCGGCGCTTCTTCTCGGCCTTCTTCTTGTGGCTCATCAGGCGGCGCTTCTTGTTCACCTGACGTTCAGACAGCTTGTTCTTGTTGTCCGCATAGGGGTTGTCGCTGCCCTTGTACTCGATACGCACCGGTGTACCGGACAGTTTGAATACCTTGCGGAACACGTTCTCCAGATAGCGGGTATAGGAGCGCGGTACCGAGTCCACCTGGTTACCATGAATAACGATGATCGGCGGGTTGGAGCCGCCCAGGTGGGCGTAGCGCAGCTTGATGCGGCGGCCGTTGACCAGCGGCGGCTGGTGCTCCTCCACGGCGGCTTCGAGGATTTCGGTCATGCGCTTGGTCGGGATCTTGGTCATGGCGCTTTCGTAGGCCTGATCCACCGACTTGTACAGCAACCCGACACCACTGCCATGCAGCGCGGAAATGAAATGCTGATCGGCAAACTGGGTGAAGATCAGCCGGCGCTCCAGCTCCTTCTTCACATAGTCCTTCTCCCCCGGCTCCATGCCATCCCACTTGTTGATCGCCACCACCAGCGCCCGGCCCGACTCCAGCACGAAGCCCAGCAGGTGCAGGTCCTGTTCGACGATACCTTCCCGGGCATCGACCACGAAGATCACCACGTTGGCGTCCTGGATCGCCTGCAGGGTCTTGATCACCGAGAACTTCTCGATGGCCTCGAATACCTTGCCGCGGCGGCGCACCCCGGCGGTGTCGATCAGGGTGTAGGGCTTGCCATGCCGTTCGTAGGGGATATAGATACTGTCGCGGGTGGTACCGGGCTGATCGAACACCACCACACGGTCCTCACCGAGCATGCGGTTGACCAGCGTCGACTTGCCGACGTTGGGTCGACCGATGACGGCGATCTTGGTACCGATCGGGGTAACCGGGACGCGCTCTATCGGGTTGCCGTCCTCATCCAGCTCCGGCTGGGCCTGGATCTCTCCGTCCACCAGCACGGCTTCGAGCATGGGGTTGATATTGCGCCCGTGGGCGGCGGCAATGCTGATCGGCGCGCCCAGCCCCAGCGGGGCAAACTCGCCGACAATCGAGTCCTGATCAGCACCATCGATCTTGTTGGCAATCAGGAAGGTGTGCTTGTCGCGCTTGCGCAGGTGCTCGGCAATCATCTCGTCGCCTGCGGTACGCCCGGCCCGGGCGTCGACCAGGAACAGCACGGCGTCGGCTTCCTCGATGGCCTGCAGGGATTGCCCGGCCATGATGGTATCGATGCCGTGCTCATCGCCGGTCAGACCACCGGTGTCCACCACGATGAAAGCCCGGCCCTGCCAGATGGCTTCCCCGTACTGGCGGTCACGGGTCAACCCGGGAACGTCGGCGACGATGGCGTCACGACTCTTGGTCAGGCGGTTGAACAGGGTGGACTTGCCGACGTTGGGCCGACCGACCAGGGCGATAACAGGAACCATGCTTACTCCGCGCACCACAGGTGCCATACAAAAACAAAAAGGCCGCTGCACCTTCTGTGGTCAGCGGCCGGAAAGTATAACCTGTTTCGGCTTCAACGCAGCTGGTAGGCCGCCAGATCGCCGCTATTACCGTATACATAGAGGGTGCCGCTCTGGGCGATCGGGGCCACCCGGACGCCCTTGCTGTCGACCCGCACCCGCCCGACCAGACGGCCATCGGTCTGCGCCAGCAGGTGCAGATAGCCCTGGTAATCGGCCACCGCGACGTAGCTGCTGAAGGCCACCGGCGCAGTCAGCTGGCGACGCAGCAACTGCTCGTTGCTCCACAGCGGCGTGGCACGATTCTGATCATAGGCCTGCACGGTGCCGTCAGCCTTGCTCAGATACACGCTGCCAAAACCGGCACCGGGCCCGCCATGGCTGGACGCCGGACGCTGCCAGCGGATATTGCCGGACTCGGCATCCATCGCCACCAGGTTGCCCTGATAGGTGGCGGCGTACAGGGTCTGGTCATCCAGCAGCAGGTGACCATCGATATCCACCATGCGCTCCAGCTCGGAACGACCCTGGGGCTGCGCTACGCGCTGCTCCCACAGGGCCACACCGTTGGCCGCATCCAGCGCTACCACCCGGCCACTGGCCAGACCGGCATAGACCCGGTACAGAGAGACCACCGGGGTGCTGTGACCACGCACGGTCAGTACCGGCAGACTGGATTCGTACATCCAGCGCTGTTCACCGGTGGAGATATCCAGCGCCACCAGCTTGTCGTCCTGGCTCTGCACCACCACGATATCGCCATTGGTCTGCGGCGGTGCCAGTACCTCACTGGATACCCGGGCACGCCACAGCTCGCTGCCGTCGGTCTCGTCCAGGGTAATCACTTCGCCATCCAGAGTGCCCAGCAGTACCCGGCCACCACCGGCGCCTACCGCACCGGACAGACGCTCCTTGAGCTTGACCTGCCAGTTGACCTTGCCGGTCTCCCGATCCATGGACACCACCCGGCCCTTGGCATCGGCGGCATACAGGGTCAGGCCATCCAGTGTCGGCTGCAGGCTGTTGTACAGCTCGCCCTGGCCAATCCCGATATTGCGCTTCCAGCTGCGCTCGAGCTCGACTTCAGCGGTGAATTTTTCCAGCTCCGCCGGGGGCAGCTCCTTCTTCGAGGAACTGCCGCAGCCCACCAACAGCAGTGCGCTGAGGCCAAGGGCACATGTTCGGGTGATCAGCTTCAAGAGGCTTCCTCCGCCAGATCATCAAGTTTCAACTGCAGTTGCGGACGGCTGCGCTGATCAGCGGTGGCTTCCAGCGCAGCCTGATAGGCCTGGCGGGCATCACCGGTGCGACCCAGGGCCAGCAGCAGGTCACCACGCACCTCTTCACGACCGGCCAGCAACTCGCCGGTTACCGGAGAACTGAACAGCGCCAGACCTTCCTCGGCACGATCCAGCTGGGCCAGTACACGCGCCAGACGCTGCCGGGCGATTTCTTCCAGCGCCACGTCATCAGCGTCGTCGCTCACTTCCCGCAGCAGCCCTTCGGCGGTGGCAAAGTCACCGCTCTCCACCGCCAGCCGGGCCTGCATCAGCGCGGCATAGTGGGCGTACTGGGTGCCTGCGTAGTCGCTGCGCAGCTGGGCAGCCAGCTCGGCACCGCGGGCGCGGTTGGCTTCGCTGTCATCCTGCAGCACGCTTTCCAGCATGTTCTGGTAGATAGCAGAGGCATTCAGCGCCTTGTTCTCCTGGTGATTGGTCCAGCCATTCCAGCCAAACACCCCGGCCAGCGCCAGCACCACACCTGTCAATACAGGCGCACCATGGCGCTGCCAGACTTCCTTGATGCGTTCGATCTGTTCTTCTTCCGTCTGGTAACTCACCCTGCTCTCCTTCAGATTTTATTCAGCATTCTTGTAACAGGTTGCGCAGATACTGCGGTACTTCGGTCCAGGCAAGGTTGGCCTGCTCGCCATCCTCACGCAGCGGCTTGACGCCAACCTGACCGGCAGCGGCTTCCGCCTCACCGAGGATCAGCGCGAACAGCGCACCGGACTTGTCCGCCTTCTTGAACTGACTCTTGAAGCTGCCGCCGCCACAATGCACTACCAGACGCAGGTCCGGCAAGGCATCACGCAACTGTTCAGCCAGGCGAATGGCCGCCTGCTGGGTACCATCGCCCAGGGTGACCAGATAGACATCCACCTGACGGGACAGTTCGGCCGGCACCTTGCCCAGGGTCTCGATCAGCAGCAGCAAGCGCTCCATGCCCATGGCAAAGCCCACCGCCGGAGCCGGTTTACCGCCCAGTTGCTGCACCAGACCATCGTAACGGCCACCGGCGCACACGGTGCCCTGGGCGCCAAGCTTGTCGGTCACCCATTCAAACACCGTCAGGCCGTAGTAATCCAGCCCACGTACCAGACGCGGATTGATCACATAGGGCACCCCGGCGGCATCCAGCAGCGCACGCAGACCATCGAAGTGGGCACGGGCCTCCTCGTTCAGATAATCCGCCAGTTTCGGTGCATCAGCCAACAGCGCCTGGGTATCCGGGTTCTTGCTGTCCAGTACCCGCAGCGGGTTGCTGTCCAGACGACGCTGGCTGTCTTCGTCCAGCTGCTCGAAGCGCTCACGCAGATAGGCCACCAGGTCGTCCCGGTAGCGGGCACGGTCTTCACTGCTGCCCAGGCTGTTCAGCTCCAGGGTCACCGCCTCGGCCAGACCCAG
>LSQX01067430.1_pt1 | contig 10268 bp, 6 predicted proteins | sample 654561 | NCBI WGS metagenome assembly LSQX01 (sample SAMN04489861, study PRJNA283612) | anaerobic digester metagenome | isolation source: 4 biogas reactors fed with cattle manure at either 37C or 55C with and... | place: Denmark: Kongens Lyngby | collected 2014
GTCACCTTCGCTATTTATAAATTAGAGCACACTGAGCACGGAGATTTTTGGCAGCTTTATACAGTACAAGAAGATTGGTGGGGCATTGTCGGAGCAGTGGTTGGCGCAGGACAATCCTCAGAAAACATCAATGTACGCCTAGACGAAGGCCAATATAAAGCCGTATTAATCCCTAACACAGCGGGGGTTGGGGTGATCCCAACCGTGACCCTAAAGGTAGAAAGCGACACGCTTTATGAGCATAAAGCCACTAATAACGAGCTCTCAGGAGACGTGGATTTAGGCGGCTTTGAGCTATATGGCGTAGATGGCGTCCTCAAAGGCAATGCAAGCGATATTACCGTGCAAGGCGAGTATGGCACGCTTGTCATCAACAGCGATGGCTCTTACACCTATACCCTTAAACCAAACTTTGATAGCAAAAATATTGGCGCTGTAGAAACCTTCTCCTATAGCATGAAAGACCCTGTAACAGGCCAACTCAAAACTTCAACGCTAAATATCACCATTAATAGCGTACAAGCCGTAGACGATGTCGATCGTGCAGGCTTTGGCATGGATAACATAGAAAGCTACGAAGGTTGGAACGTTGATGAGAGAACCTTAGCTAAAACCTATACCAAAGGCATCAGTGTGGGCGAAAACCAAATCTTTGATTTGACCTTCGACTATAGCTTCAGCTCTGTGGGAGGCAGTGCAAATCAATACATGATTCGCCTAATTGATACAGATAACGGCACTGTGATTGAAACCCACCTCGATGTGCGAGGCAGTAAAGGTGAAGACGGCTCTTGGCAGCTACACCTACCAGAAGGTAACTACCGCGTCGAAGTTGTTGTCGATCCAAGACTTGGCTACCAACAAAAAGTGGTGTTTAACCTCAGCGGCACCGTCACCTCCCTAGATGACTTCCGCACCGAGGCCGATAATCACGACCCTGCTGAAGGCAACTTATTAGCGAACGATGGCTACGAGCAATACGGCCAAATAGAAGTTAACGGTAAACCACTGGCGATTATTACGGACGATAAGTTCAATAATAACCCAGTAAAATCTGTCACTGTGGAAGGCGAGCATGGCACATTAACCGTGCACCAAGATGGCTCCTACACCTACAAGGCGAATGGATCCTCGTACGGAATTGATGAGTTTGATTACAAACTGATTTCCATCAACGGCACGAGCGAAAGCGCTAAGCTTTCCATTAACGTGGGCATGAACATCACCGGCTCCCAATACGATGACATCATCACTGGCAGCGACGGCTCTGACACCCTGCGTTATGAGCTATTAGATAATGAAGACGCCACTGGCGGCAATGGCACCGACACATGGACAGACTTCCATATCGGCGATGTGGAGCTAGATGTAGCGGCTGATCAAATTGATCTTAGCAAGCTACTCGAAGGCCAAGATGTTGACGCCAGCAATGCGGCGGATTACTTAAAAGTAGAGCACGATGCCAGTAACAACACCCTCACCCTAAGTATTGACCGAGACGGCGGCGCTGGCGGCACCTTCGATTACGAAAAGCTGCTGGTGCTAGAAAACCAAACGAACGCCATTGATTTGGATGATCTGCTAAACCATCAGCAAATCATTTTCTAATCATATTCACTGGCTATCAAGACACACCCTCGTCATGCGCTAAACGTGGCGAGGGTGTTTCTACTTATGCCACTTGCAGAAGCTAAGCGTTTTACGCTACAACTGTAACGACTATATGGGAAGGATTATATGGGAAGGATTATGAAAATAGTGAAACCATGGCGTTGTACCAAAACCCGTGTTTTGGGGATCTTACTTGTTTGTTTATTACACCCCTCTTGGGCCGCCAGTGCACCACAACACACCACCATGGAAAGCGCCTTACAGGAAGCCCTTGCTTGGCACCCCAGTATTGCCACGGCAAAAGCTAAACTTACCGAGCAACAACACCGCCAAAGAGTGGCTAGATCAGGTTATTACCCACAAGTCAGCGGCGGCGTGCAAAGCGGTTACGAAGGTCGCCGCGATGAGCAAAAATACAGCCAAGCACTTACTCTCTCTGTTTCACAGATGCTTTACGATTTCGGCAAAGTACGCCATGAAGTCAACGCCGAGCAAGCCCTAGTGCTAAAGCACCAAGCAGAGCTCTATCTCGCTATTGAAGACACCATTCGCAGCACCGCTAGCGCTGTGTTTGAAGTGTGGCGTTACCAAGCGCTAGAAGCCATGGCTTACGAACAGCACCAAGCCCTTGCCACACTCACCGAGCTGGTGGCTGAACGCAACCGTAAAGGTGCCGCCTCGCGCTCCGACTTAGCCCAAAGCCAAACCCGAGTTGAAAGCGCCTACACACAAGTGCTCCATTATCAAAACCAAAAACTATTATGGCAAAACCGCCTCGCCAGTTTGCTTGGCAAACGCCAACCACAAACTGTGATCGCCGAGCCAATGGCTATTTCTGCAAGCCAGTGCCAGTTTACCCCCGACTCAGTGGAAGCCGCGCCCGCATTACAAATTGCCTTTGCTCTACGCGATTCAGCCGAGGCCATTGCCAAACAGGCTGATGCACGCCAACGCCCGACTATTAGCCTAGACCAAAATTTAACGCACTATATTGAGACGCCCAAATGGGCCAACCAAGCAGACCCAGATAGAACCCAGTACGGCATCTTCCTTAATGTAAATATGCCCCTATACCAAGGCGGTGCGTTAAGTGCTGAGCGCAAGCTCGCCCAAGCCACTCGCATGGCCGCCGAAGCCGAAATTTTGGCTGAACGCCAACATATTTTAGAAACGCTGTTGACTTCCGCCTCTCAACGCCAAGTGCTAGAGCGCCACCTCAGCGTGCTAGAACAACGCGAAGCCTTAAGCCGTGAAACTCGTCGCCTCTATCAACAGCAGTATTTAGAACTTGGCGCACGTCCATTAATTGATTTACTCAACGCCGAGCAAGAGATTTTTCAAACCCGTTTTGAGCAAATTAATGTGAGCAATGATATGCAATTAATGAGCCTCGCTTGCGCTCACGTACTGGGGCAACTCAAGCCTTTATTTGCGCTTGATAACATCAACATACAAGGAGTTAACCTAACGCCATGAGCCAAGATTCAGCGCGTTTACAACAGTGGGTTGCTCATTTACTGATGGTGGCAAACCACTATGCTTTAGGCGTATCGCCGCAAAGCGCTGTGCTCCAAAGCCATCAAGCAAGCCTCGCCGAGGAGGACTTACGCCGGTTAGCGCAACAGCTAGGCCTACACCTTGAATTCACTACGCTACCCACCGCCGAGCAAATAAATTGGCGTAGCCCTTTTATTGTCGAGATGAAAGATCATAGCTTGGCAATAGTAGAAAAAGCCGACAAAGAGAAAGTGTGGCTACGTTTTGCAGAGGAAAGCCATGCCAACCCTGTGGCACTTAACCAATTCACTAGCCAAGTCAACCGAGTCGCCATGGCTCGCCCAATTAAGGGCCGTAAAGATAAGCGCGTCGATGATTTTTTAGCGCCTTATCAAGAAAACTGGCTGAAAAAAATCGTATTTATGGATATGCGCCCCTACTATCACGTGATGGTGGCAGCATTTATGGCCAACGTGCTTGGCCTTGCTGGAATTTTATTCTCCATGCAAGTCTATGATCGTGTGGTCCCTGGCCAATCCATGCCAACCTTATATGTACTCTTTACCGGCGTTGTGGTGGCAACACTTATCACCTTATTAATGCGAATTGTCCGTGGCAACGTAACGAATATTTTAGGCAAGCGCGCCGACCTCAGAGTGTCTGATAAAGTATTTGGCCACTCGTTACGTATTAAGCCGAGTGCAAAACCACCCTCTACTGGATCGTTTATTGCCCAACTCCGTGAGCTAGAACAACTGCGTGAATTGCTCACCTCAAGCACCATAGGCGCAGCCACGGATATGCCCTTCTTTATCTTATTTTTGGGGGTGTTTGCCATTATTGCAGGGCCTCTGGTGTGGGTGCCTCTTGCCGCGGTTGTTTTCATGTTACTACCCGCGTTGGTAATGCAAAAAAAGCTGAGTCAGCTAGCTCGTGAATCTACCCGCGAATCCTCTCTGCGCAATGCCTTATTGGTAGAGTCCATACAAGGCCTTGAAGATATAAAATCGCTGCAAGCTGAGCCGCAGTTTTTACAGCAGTGGAATGAATACAGCCACAGCACAGCGAATGCTTCCCTTGCGTTACGCAACCTTACCAACGCACTACTTTCTTGGAGCCAGGTGCTGCAAATGGGAGTGTTTGCTGTGGTCGTGTTTTTTGGCGCTCCACTCGTTATTAATGGCGATCTCACCACAGGTGCCTTGGTAGCCGCATCCATTTTATCCTCAAGAATGCTTGCCCCGATGGGACAAGTAGCGCAAGTGCTCACCCGTTGGCAGCACGCGAAAGTGGCTATCGAGGCGGCAGACAACCTAATGCAAATGCCTACCGAAGGCCAAGGAGAAAAAGAGCTATTTCATCGTCCTTTTCTACAGGGTAACTATGAGCTAAAGCAAAGCTCTTTTAGCTATGCCGAACAGCAAGACCCCGTCTTACAGATAGCCCACTTAAGCATTAAGGCGGGAGAAAAAGTTGCGTTACTGGGGAGAAATGGCGCAGGAAAATCAAGCCTCCTAAATGCCTTAGCAGGAAATATGCTGCTTAATAAAGGAGCGATTAGCCTAGATGGCACCCAAATGAATCATATAGATCCTGCCGATATTCGCCGCGATGTGGTACTGCTAAGCCAGCATGCGCGTTTATTCCATGGCACGCTTAACTACAACCTCACCCTCGGCAACCCCACTGCTAGTGCCAAAGAAGTCGAACAAGCGTTAATTCTGTCAGGGGCTATGCCATTAGTGCAACAGCTCCCCGACGGTCTTGATCACCTTATCTTAGAAGGGGGTCTTGGGCTTTCTGGCGGGCAACGCCAAGCGCTATTATTAGCGCGGCTTATTTTGCGCAATCCTAACGTTGTATTACTTGATGAGCCCACCGCTGCTCTTGATGATAGTGCTGAACAAGCTTTTTTAACCGCGCTAAAGCACTGGCTTGGTGATAAAACTCTTATCGTTGCCACTCACCGTTTAGGCGTGCTTTCCTTAGTAGATCGCGTGCTTGTGCTTGATCAAGGCCACATCGCCTTAGATGCACCACGCGATGAAGCACTTAAAAAGCTCACAGGGAAATAGAGGTTGTTATGGATTACGTCACTACGACAGAAAACGAAGTACAACTCAGCCGTTCAAGCCATATTATTTATCTCACTTTCGCCACTTTTGTATTATTTTTTGTATGGGCCGCTTGGGCTGAGTTAGTGGAAGTTTCAACCGGCATGGGCAAGGTCATCCCTAGCTCGCGGGAACAAACCATCCAATCCCTTGAGGGCGGTATTCTCACCGAGCTTTTGGTCAAAGAAGGCGACATCGTTCAGGCTGGCCAAGTGCTTGCTCAACTCGACCCCACACAATCCGAATCTCTGCTCGATGAAAGTGCTGTAAAATACCGAGCCGCCCTTGCTAAAAGCACCCGCTTAACCGCAGAACTGACCGGTAAGCCTCTCGTGTTTCCCGAAAGCCTACAGGCTTATCCCAACCTTATTCGTGAAGAAACCCAGCTTTATAGCAGCCGCCGCCAGCGCATTAATGACATCCTTGCGTCAATTGATAAATCCATGGATTTATTAAAAAAAGAAATCGCCATTAGCAATGATTTATTACAATCAGGGGCAGCAAGCAACGTAGAAGTGATCCGCTTAGAACGACAAATGGCAGATTTATCTTTGCGTCGAGTAGAAAGCCATACACAGTATTTTGTCCAAGCTCGAGAAGAACTCGCCCAAGCCAATGCCGATGTCGCTAGCTACTCCTCCATCATACGCGGCAAAACCGATGCGCTTGAACGTACAACTTTTCACTCACCCGTGCGCGGTGTGGTGAAGGATATTATGGTCACCACCCTCGGCGGCGTCATTCCTGCGAATGGCCAACTAATGCAAATTGTACCGCTTGATGATCAACTCTTAGTGGAAGCGCGTTTATCCCCAAGGGATATCGCCTTCATCCGTCCAGGCCTTGAGGCTTCTGTAAAAATCACCGCCTATGACGCCTCTATTTTTGGTGATCTAAAAGGCAAGGTTGTCACTATTTCTCCCGACACCATACGCGACGAAGCCAACCCCGAAGTGTTTTATTATCGAGTGAATATCCTTACCGAGCTTGATTACTTGCATAATAGCCAAGGCACGCAATTTCCCATTGTGCCTGGCATGATTGCCACTGTGGATATTAAAACTGGCAGCAAAACGGTGATGAACTATCTGATTAAACCGCTAAACAAAGCACGTGAAGCCATGCGTGAGAGGTAATAAGACACCGGCTAACGCTATCGTCTTAGGCTATTTTTAATTTTCATCCTTTTAGCGGATTGTTCACTAGTTGCACGATAGTACTATTATTTAACAAACCTTCTGAAGCTCCCTAATTCCGAGCAACGACTAGGCACGAATAATAATAACGAGGCTATCATGCTTTCCTTCTCCTTTTTTCTCGTTTATCCATACTCTTGTTCGCCAGTGTATTACTGCTTAGCGGTTGTAATAACGACAGCAATAGTAAAGCTGAGCTGAACTTCCCCACACCTGATAACTCATCTACCCTGCCAGATCTTCCTGAACCTGAGCTTCCTATCACCCCAGAGCCACCTCATTTCTCACCACCTTTGGTTGCTGTTGAAACTAGTCGATCCGGTACGATTTATCACCATAATGTCGCAGTAGAAAGCACGGGGGATAATCTCGCTATCACAATCATGGAGCCTACAGAGCTCACCGTGGGCGAAGCTTACCCTTTAATACTTCACGGCCACGGCTATGGTGGCCAACGCAATAAAGAGGCTGATGGGTTTCAACAGCGCTTACGTGATGCTGGCTACTATGTTATCTCCATCGATCAACGCGGCTTTGGTGAGTCCACTGGAACCGTGCGTGTGATGTCTCCAGATTTTGAAGGGGAAAACTTAATTGCTCTATTAGATTGGGCCGAAAACCTACCTGGGCTGGCGCGCTTTGCTGATAAAAAGATGGTAGTAGGAAGTTATGGCGGCTCTTACGGCGGCTGGAGTGTCAACTCTCACTCTCATGCAAAGGTAAGATCAACCATTTAATCCGCTTACCCTTATTTTTTTAGTCGAGACCTTATCCTGTCAGGGTTCTTTTCCCTTATGCGTCTCTGGCGAACACTGTTTTTTATTTGGATGATTTGTTTATCGCTCAGGTAGCGGAATATCCACCTGTTCAGCTCGTTACATAGGTCACGAGATTGGCGCTCTAGAGCTGAGCCAAGTTGGTCGGCCGTATGCTCCAAAAGGAATATATTTACTCCGATCTCTAGCAAGGACGCAGTGATACCTTTCTTTGTGTCGCCATCCAGCGGCCTGATTTTTCCTCCAGATAGATACGTCTCGTATATGAAGTCAGTTTCAAGAACTTTACGGATGGTGCTTTTGAGAGCTAGAATTAGGTCTTGCGGCTCAATTGCTTGAATGTTTTTTCTTGGCATATACCACCTAGTCGTTACCTATGTCACAACCCAGATTCAACCACTCCACCGCGCCTGTGTCAATGTGAAATCGCACTGCCTTTCCAGCGTGCTCTAATAACGTAAAGAAAAAAGATGAAAACGAGGCTTATGTTTACTTTTTTCTTTACTATTATTCTTTGTGGATGCTCTAGCTATTGAAATCTAAGGGGGTTTCTATGAAAAAAGGTCTATCAGGTAAGCTTAACCGTTCTAAGAAGGTAATTAGTTAATGCAGTTACGTCTGGTATTACTTGGTGCTGGCAATGCCCTTGGACAGGCTTTAGTTAGTCAGGGTGCCGAGGTGGATATTAGTTTTTCGTTACCACGTCCTCCGCAGCAGCAGTGGACAGAGGCCGATTTAGATGAGCTAATGCAGCAAGTAAAGCCAGATGCAGTAATTAACCTAGCTTATTACTTTGACTGGTTTCAGGCTGGAAGGGTCGAGCCAGAAAACTTTGCTAGTCAGCAAGCCATGGTTACTAGCTTGGCTATGCTGTGCAAAAAGCATCAAAGTATTTTGATTCAGCCTTCCAGCTATCGAGTTTTTGATGGTTATAAAGCTACTGCTTACGACGAACTTAGCGACTGTAATCCGTTAAGTCCTCGTGGCCAAGCTTTGCTGCATATGGAGCAGAGCGTGCGTGAATACTGCAAAAGGCATATTATTCTGCGCTTTGGTTGGCTGTTGGATGATAGCTTGGACGGAGTGTTAGGGCGGGTAATGCAACGTGCGCAGGCTGGTGAAGCAATGGAAATGGCTGATGACCGCCGCGGTAACCCAACGCCAGTAGCCGACGCTGCTCGCATAATGATAGCCATTTTAAAGCAGCTCGACTGTACTGTTCCTTTGTGGGGAACTTACCAATACGGTGGTCAGGAAGCATCTACCACGCAGGCTGTAGCCGAGGCTATAGTGCAGGAAGCACGGGAGTGGCGTTCTAATCTGCAGCTTGAAATTATCGCAAAGCCCCATGCTCATTTTGAAGATGCCAAGATTGAGCCGCAGCATGGTGTGTTGGACTGTAAGAAAATTACGCACACTTTTGGCATTAAACCGCGTTCGTGGCGTGCAGGGTTGGCTGGCTTACTAGATGGTTACTACCGTAACCTAGACAGCTTATAGCATAAGTTTGACAGCGCTCTGGTGTGGGTCGCGATACTTACCAGCCGCAGCCAACTCAGCAAGGTATTCTTGCCACATCTTTTCTTGGTTGCAGCCAAGCTGATATAGATAGTCCCAAGTATAAAGACCGCTATCATGGCCGTCGTCAAAGATGATTTTGAGAGCATAGTTGCCTGTGGGCTGCAGGTTGGTAACTTTTATCCCTGCCTTGCCGTGTTGCAAGATAGGGTTGCCATGACCCTGCACCTCGGCCGATGGTGAGTGCACACGCAAAAACTCAGCCGGCAAGGAAAAGCTTTCGCCATTGGCGTAAGCCAACTCAAGCAGTTGCTCTTGGCTATTCAGTCGGATTTTATTGGGTATCTTCATGGCTATCCCATAAGTTCTTGCCAGCGTAACAGTTAGTGTTTACAGAATATAGCGGGACAGGTCTTCGTCTGCTGCTAGTTCTGATAGATGTTGCTCAACATAGGCTGCATCTACCGTTAGTTTAGCGTTGCTGGTGTCGCCAGCAGTAAATGAGGCTTCTTCGAGTAAACGCTCAAGCAAGGTGTGCAGGCGTCTAGCCCCGATGTTTTCCGTCTTTTCATTGACCTGCCAAGCTATTTGCGCGATGCGGGCAATGCCGTCTTCGGTAAAGTTTAGCTCTAAGTCCTCGGTGGCCATTAGCGCACAATATTGCTCGGTTAGTGATGCTTGTGGCTCGCGCAAAATACGCTGGAAATCCTCTGGAGTAAGGGCTTTAAGCTCAACTCGGATTGGCAGGCGACCCTGTAGTTCAGGCACTAAATCGCTAGGTTTGCTCAGGTGGAAAGCGCCAGAAGCAATAAACAGGATATGGTCAGTTTTAACCATGCCAAGTTTGGTGTTGACGGTGCAGCCTTCAATTAGTGGTAGCAGGTCGCGCTGCACACCTTCACGGGATACATCTGCGCCGCCCATGTTGCCGCGCTTAGCAATTTTGTCGATCTCGTCGATAAAGACGATGCCGTTTTGCTCAACACTTTCTAACGCGCGAGCTTTTAGCTCTTCTTCATTAACTAGGCGTGCAGCTTCTTCATCGCGAATTTGTTTAAAGGCATCAGCGACCCGTAGTTTAGTGGTTTTTTTGCGATCCTTGTGCAGACCAGAAAATAAGCTTTGCAGTTGGTTGGTCATATCTTCCATGCCCGGCGGCCCCATTATTTCCACGCTGGCAGGTTTTTCAGCGACTTCGATGTCTATTTCTTTATCATCAAGCTGGCCTTCGCGCAGACGTTTACGAAATAGCTGGCGGGTACTGCTGTTATTGTCTTTAGGCTCAGCATCAAAGCCGTCACGGGCTGGTGGTAGAAGTGCATCAAGGATGCGATCTTCAGCCGCGTTTTCGGCACGGTGGCGCATTTTTTCGATTTCTTTTTCCCGCAGCATTTTTACTGCAGCATCGGCAAGATCGCGAATGATGGACTCAACATCACGGCCAACATAGCCTACTTCAGTAAACTTAGTTGCTTCGACCTTGATAAAGGGAGCGTCGGCAAGTTTGGCTAAACGCCGAGCAATTTCGGTTTTGCCCACACCGGTTGGGCCAATCA
>LSQX01178091.1_pt1 | contig 10268 bp, 6 predicted proteins | sample 654561 | NCBI WGS metagenome assembly LSQX01 (sample SAMN04489861, study PRJNA283612) | anaerobic digester metagenome | isolation source: 4 biogas reactors fed with cattle manure at either 37C or 55C with and... | place: Denmark: Kongens Lyngby | collected 2014
CACAATTATATAGACTTAATCTATTTATGGGGATTATTGCCTAAGTACGATATCAACAGATCGGTATACAGAGCATTTTATCCTCTACATATGCTGTGCTTGTTAATTATAAAGATATATCTCAATTAATAAAAAGAAATGGTTTTCAATCGTTGGGTATAGTGTATTATCACAAATTTTATAGTCTTGGTCAATTGATTTAGTGAATAATCCAGATGAATTATTTCTCTCAAGCCGGACTTATAATTTTAATTTACAAGACAGGAGAAACGTCCCCGCGTTTTTCAAAATAAGGATGATATTAAATGGATTTAACATATAACATAATCATAAACATCTATTCTATAGCGCTTTTGATTATTATCTGCCATAACTCCTTAAAACACGATGAAAAAGAATCTCTGCAGCACAAGCTCTATATGATGGTGTTAAAGAATACTATCCTGATGCTGGTTGTAGATATATTGAGCAGATTTGACGGGAAACCTGATACGGTTTATCCCGTTATAAATCATTTGGGAAATTTTATGATTTTCCTGTTAAACCCTATTCTGCCGTCACTCTGGTTATTATATGTCCATGTCCAAGTGTTTCAAGATGAAAAAGAAACTAAACGTCTGATTTATCCACTATTGGCCATTAATGCGCTAAATGCGGTTATGGTAATATTAAATCAATTTTTTGGATGGTTTTATTATATTGATTCAGATAATATTTACCACAGAGGGCCGCTCTTTTTATTCTCTGCTTTAATTACAGTTGCTTTGATTCTTGTGGCCTTTGTCTTAATTATAGCAAATCGTAAAAAAATTGAAAAAAAGCATTACTTCTCACTTGTGTTTTTTGCGGTTCCTCCATTTGTGTGCATCATTTTGCAAATCATATTTTATGGAATGTCACTGATGTTGAACAGTGTTGTGCTATCATTGTTGATGGTGTCATTAAATATTCAAAATCACAGCATGTACACTGATTATCTGACAGGAGTGAATAACCGCAAGAAGCTTGAAATTTATTTGAAGGAAAAAATCAGTACAAGCACGGAAGATAAGACCTTTTCGGCTATTATGATAGATTTGAATAGCTTTAAATCTATCAACGACACATTTGGTCATGATATGGGAGACAATGCACTGCAGGTCTTTGCAAAGCTGCTCAATAGCTGTCTTAGATCAAATGATTTTATCGCTCGATTCGGCGGTGACGAGTTTTTTATTGTTCTGGATATTTCTAACAGGATTGATTTGGAAGAGATTGTTCGCAGAATCAATGTCTGTGTTGAAAAGTATAACGAGTCCGGTGAGCGTCCTTATAAGCTTGACTTTAGTATTGGTTATGCTGTGTATGACTATCATTCACACATGAAAGCGGAAGAATTTCAAAAACAGATTGACATATTGATGTATGAAAATAAACAAGCTAATAAAGAAATAAGAAGGAATTATTCCTAACAATGCATTCTCACTTTTAGTTAAAAATAAGTCCGGTATAAATATTAGCAGGGATAGATACCCCGTGACTATACCACCCGTGCCGAGGCGGCAGTATTCCTTTACAGGATATATAAAAAATATTCAGGGAAAAAACATACGAATATTAATAAATCAGGAGCATTATATGCTCCCGATTTATTAATACCTACCCATCATACCCATGCCGCGGCCTTGACCAAAGCCGTGACAATAGCCTCCGCCGAAACCGCCCCGGTGATTTCCACCAGCACCTCTACCTAAACCCGGTCCTCTTAACTCTTCCAGCTTTTCCTGTTGTTCAACGGTAAGGATTTTACTTACATCATTATGCTGTTTATCTCTAAGTTGGATCATCTGATCTTTTAATGACTCAGCTTTGTTTTGCTGAACCTCGATGGCTTTTTCATCTGGGTCCTTCTGGAGATATAAGCTTTTCAAATTAAAATTAATATCACGAATTTGACTCATCAGAGTTTGTCTTTCTTCGTAGTGCTTCTTGTGTAGCTCCTGAAGCTTTGAATGCTGCTCATCGGTTAAATCAAGCTGTGTGACAGGTGACCTGCCGAATCCCACACTGGCACCGGGGGCTGCTATAGCTACAGCCGCCACTCCGAGTATCAATATTGCAGCAACACTAAATACCATTATTTTTTTAGTCATTATAAACTCTCCCTTCAAATGTTATTCTTGTTTCTGACTTTATTATATCCGCCGAATTTCAGGAACTTTTGGGGAAAATCTTAAGAAAATCTTAAGATTCAGCGGGGTTAGAGTAAAATTATAGTATGCAAAGCAAGAGAAAAAGGCCACCCTGCAAAGCAGAGTAGCCTAGAACATGCAAATCCTGTATAATAATGTTAACACACAAAAAAATACAGGAGTGAAATGCATGTTCAATATAAGTTTACCCTTAAATGACATAGACTTCAAGACCCTAGAGAAAGAAATATACCAAAGGGTATTAAAATATGGAAGAGAACAGATAAAAACAATTTTAGAACAACTAGATGTAATGATAATGGAAAGTCGAGACAAAGCCAAATATCGCAACATATGCATAAAAAAGACATCAATCAAAACAGTAATGGGAACCATTGAATACAGCAGAAGGATATACAGATACTATGACGAAGATGGAAACAAACATTACATAAGCCTGCTAGATGAATATCTTAAAATGAACAAAACCATAGGCCAAATGTCAGTAAACCTAGTAGAAAAAATAATAGAAAACGCAACAAACATGTCATACAGAAAAACTGCCCACAACATTACAGAACTAACCGGCCAAGACATAAGCCATCAAGCAGCATGGGACGTAGTTCAAAAGATGGGAGAAAAAATACAAGAACAAGAAAAGCAAAAAATAAAAGCATATGAAAAAGGCAAACTAAAAGGCAAAAGAGAAGTAAAGGTATTATTTGAAGAATCCGATGGTCTTTACATAAACATGCAAGGCAAAGACCGAAAAGGCGGCAGCGGCAGGAAAAAAGAAATAAAACTTGCAGTAACTTACGAAGGTTGGAAAAAGCGCTATTTTGGCAAGTGTGACGAATACGTAGTAATAAACAAAAACGTAGTAACAGGGTTTCATAACTCAAAAGAATTTGCCGATTTAATTGAAACCACAATAAGCCAAAAATATAACATAGAAAAAATACAATTAAGAATATTAAACGGAGATGGAGCTCCCTGGATAAAAGAAAGCGCTTCCCTTGCCCTAAAACATTTCCAGCTAGATAGATTTCACATATTCCAAGCCATACATAGAAACATCTATGATAAAAAAGAAGCCAAAAAAGTATCAAGAATGATAAAGAAATTAAAAATAGACCAAGCCTTAAACCATATAGAACAATTAAAATATGAATGCGGTGGTGAAGTTAAAGAAGTAAAAAAACTTGAAACCCTACAGCAATATCTAACAAATAACCGTGATGGCCTAATACCCTATAAACAAAGAAAAAACATTAAACTACCAGCTCCTCCCGAAGGGATCAGCTATAGAAACCTTGGTACTATGGAACATAACATATGTGACATACTCTATCTAAGGATGAAAAACCGGAAAATGAGTTGGAGCAAAGCCGGTGCCAACAATTTAGCCAAAATACTAGCTTTAAAAGCCAGTGGAAAACTATATAATAAAATTAATTCACTACTATCAGGAGAACTATCAGAAAGACTTACACAAAAAGTTAAAGAAATTAAGAAACCTAAGCCGAAAACAAACAAGATAAAAACAAATATATATCCTGTCCGCAGGGGAAGTATGCCCTTTTCCGCCTGCTCAGTAACAAACGGCCGAAAAGCAATACAATCTTTAATAACATATGGCGGTCAAAGCATATTTTAAAATCATTTGCTTTGCACTAAAAAGCCCTTTATGCCGCGAAAGCCTATTGATATGGGTAACACCCTCTGGTACAATTTAAAATAGCGAAATAAGCTAATTACAGGGCATTTTCGCCCGATACAATGGTGTCCAGAGGGTGTAAGGGCCCCATGTCAATAGGACTGTGGAATAAATGCAAGTTTTTCAAAACGGAACTTAAACGTAAATACTTTAGCTCATATTGGGATATTAGTCCCACTTTAAAAATAATTAATTAGAGGTGTGTAATTTTATTAAAAAAACAACGGTTTTTTCTCTATTAAAACAATAAAAAAGCTACATTATTATGCAGGATAAAATTTGAAAGAAAAAATGCCAACTTTTACTTGACACTAACTATTCTAGTGAATAACTCGCTGAGTTGACTTAAATGTGATAAAATTAATTATAAAAAGAATAAAGGAGAAAATACAATGTGGAAAGAGTTTAAGAAATTTGCCATCAAGGGAAATGTGGTTGATTTAGCAATAGGTGTAATCATAGGCGGAGCATTCGGTAAGATAGTCACATCTTTAGTCAATGATGTCATAATGCCCCTTATAGGACTTATACTTGGAGGGATAGACTTTACAAGCCTGGAATTTAAAGTGGGAACGGCTGTTGTCAAATATGGTGCTTTTATTCAAAGTGTAGTGGATTTTTTAATCATAGCATTTTCTATTTTTTTGATTGTCCGTTCAATCAACCAAATAAAAAGGGAGGAGGAAACACCACCTGCAGAACCTGCACCCTCCAAAGAAGAAATACTTCTTACTGAAATTCGGGACCTGCTAAAGCAAAAATAATCAACGTTTTTTGGAGCAATCACTTCAAGGTGTATGCATATACCAGTGTAATGGAGTCACTAATCCTACAAATGGAAGTCACTCTTTCGGAAAAAACGATGGCAAAAAAGTTCCGAATTATTCAGTCAAAGTATGACATGAAATAAGCCTGTAATATCTTGATTTTATCAATGCAAACACAATTACAAGCTTATTTTAAACAATATTATCTTTTATAAGTTGAAGATTGAAATTTCAACAAATCAAGTTGCTAAATCTACTACTCATGTGCCAAAAAAGGGGAATTTAAAATGGCCATTCATGGTTATGAACATTTATTAGTGTAAATGAATATTATTGCTATTTACACGGATTAATATTAAGCCTCCGGTCCTGGTTTTAGAATCAACGCAGCGTTTATGCCATGAAGTCTCTTGATATGGGGTAACACCCTCTTTGTACTAAACCATAAGTTTTCTGATCTGCCGGCCCACTTGGAAATTTCTTTGTACTGCCATCGACTATGGCATATATGGTTACCACTTTTTCTGCTTCATTTATCCTATATGTCCCAAATGCAGATTTATGGAATGTGCAAAAGTACAGACCTACATCGTAATAATGTTTCCCCCGAGTAATTCTGCAATTTCCGGATTGCAGGTTGTGAATATTACTTGGTTTTTTTCTGCATATTGCTTAATAAGCTGTACCGCCATTTTCTTCCTTTCCGGATCCAGATCTACAATGCAATCATCAAGTATTACATATCCATGAGTATTCCCATAAATGTATTTCAGTATTGAAAACCTTAACGCCAATGCTACACAATCATGTGTTCCTGCAGATAATAAAGCAGGAGGCATTGTAACACCGTTTTTATTTTGCAGGCTTATATCGAAGCTTTCATCAATCTGTCCTTGATTATAGTTCCCATCTGTCAGCATACACAGATACTCGGTAAATTTGTCTGCCAATGGCTTAAACGGGGTTTTGCCGATTTCCTCCTTGGTCTTTTCGAAGGCCTCATGTATTTTTACAAGCTTTTGTGCTCTTTTAAGTTTTTTATCATATATAGATTCTGCTTTTGTATATGCGGCTTTAAGCTCTTCATAGGTACTTTCCGGTAGACTTTTTTGATATTCATAATAATCTTCCTTGAGATTACTATATTCCTGCTGCACCTTTTCATAGGAATCCCTAATATGGGAAAGACTGTTTTTAAAGTCCTCTGCAGATTCAAATTCTTCAGGAATGGGCGCCAACTTATCCAGTTCATTTTTTATTTCTTTTAATTCCATCTTTTTCTCAACCAGCAGATCAAAGGCTTTATCTAGGCTCTCATACTCTTTTGTCCATTCCTGCAATGTTTTTTCTGCGGATTTTTTGTTTATTTTGCATTCCATTTGCTTATTACTCAATTCTTCCATTTCCCCGTTTATTTCTTCTATATTTCTTGCTTGTCCCAAATCCTCAAGTTGTTTTAATTCCGCTTTTAAATCATCATATTTTTTATCGCCAAGCAATAACGCCACTTGTTCTTTCAGGTTATTCTCTTCATTTTTCAGTCTTTTTAGTGTTTCCTTATTTAGTTTGGCTTCTTCTATATTTTCCAGTTGAAGATTATTTAAAAGTTCTTTAAGCTTAAGCTCATTATCTACATACGCACCTTTTAACTTTTCATAATCCAACTCACCGGTTTTTAACTCTAATTCGAACTCATCAGATTCAATCTTTACATATCCGTTTGCTGTAAAGGTTTCTCCTTGTTTTATCTTCTGCTTGCTTTTTAAGTCCGTTGTCAACAATATGTCACAGGGAGTGTTTATCTTATTAAATTTACCGATAATAACTCCTGCTTTCATTGCAGCTTCGATTTTTGAAATCTCTTTATGAATATTCTCCAACTCTGCTATGTCATCATCGGTGATATTTTTTGTTTGTTTTATCTTTATCCTTGTATCATCTATCTTTTTATTGAGTTCATCAATATTTGCCAGTTTATTTGTTATTTCAGATTTCTTCTCAGCTTTGCGAAGGTTTTCCTTTTCCTTCTCTAAATCTCGGATTTTTGGAAATATTGTTATAAGCTCACTATCAAGCTGCTCGATCAAGGCTTATTTTATCGGCCATTCTTTGCATACTTGAGACAGTGTGTCCGAATCTTTTTCAAGTCTCTCAATTTTAGGCTCTGATACTAATCTTTTGGTCACATCATCTTCTATTTTTTCAAGCTCATCTTTTTTTGATTTTAAATCCAAGATTTGCTTTGATTTTACCCTTAGTTCATCACATATTTCTTCAAAATCTCTTTCCGCTTCTTGGGCCCAATTCATTGATAGCCTTATTCTTTCCTTTCGGTAATAGCTTTCCAGAACCTCACCCAGACCTGTTTTGTAGGGATTATTTATTCCTCTGTTATTAACGGGGCAATTTTTGTCTAAATCCCATCTCTTTAATAATATGTCTTTTTCATTCTGAATCCTTTTGTCCAATTCATCAACCGATATACCGTCAAGCTCCATCATGGTCTTCATGAGTATATTGCTTACTTCGCTTGATGTTTCATCACTTAATATCTGTTCTATGGCTTCTTTAATATCCCTTTGTTTTGCAAATACTATGCTGCTATATGTACCTGAGCCGAATTTCAGTATTTCTTTCAGTATATCATTGGCTGTTTGTGCATTTTTAATTATAGTTCCATCAGGAGTTACAAGCTGTAATGATTCTGTAACACCCCACTCTTTTTTCAATCTGTACTCTTTGTCCCCTATACATATAGTGATTTCACCGTCTATCACATCCCCGTCGGGATGCGGCATGAACCTTTCATGAAACTCCCTATCACTTTTAACACTCATCCTCAACCTGGGCTCTTTAAAGAGTGTTGCGTAAATTCCTTCAACAAGAGTGCTTTTCCCGGACTCATTAGGCCCCAGTATTACATTCAGTCCTTTTTCAAACTGGACGTTTATTTCTTTTAATCCTGCAAATCTGCTGCATGAAAAGCTCTTTATCAGCATTCTCTCACCTCCTGAATTAACTCATATGCAATTTGAAGTGCTTCATCATCATCCGCCAATTCATTCAAAAAGCGGTGGGGAAAAGAGCCTGAAGTAAACTCTCTGTCAATGATTTCCTTTGTCACTTTTATTCCCAGTTCTGAGTCGTCTATGAAAGTATGAGCTGTCTTGCCGTAAAGCTCATTGTACAGTTCTTGTCTGCAATTAAAAGCTTCTCTGCTTACCCTTCCCTTTAAAGTAATTCTAGCCACCTTTTTATCAGGGTTGTCTTTCAGTATATTGGCCTTGATTTTATAAAGTTCTTCATCATCATTTATCTGGAATTGTTCATCGTAAAACCTATAAATCCCCGTTGTTACCTTTTGGGCTTTTACAGACTTATCTTTGTCAATTGTAATTACCCAAGCATGACCTTCATGGCTGCAATCAAGGCCGTCAGGTTCCGGAGTCCCCGGGTTAAATATCTTCCAAACATTTACGATGTCATTTTCTGGGTAGCTCACATGGGTATGCCCTAACAGCCACACATCCACAGGTATATCTTCAAGCTCTTTTTTAGACATAAAATAATAATTATTTTCCATATCAGGAGAAATACCTTCAAGGGCACCGTGTGCAATGCCTATATGGTAAAGTTCCGGGTCAAATTTCTCATTGTCCTTTATCCAACCTATATTGTTTACATCAGAGTGTTTTGAATGGCACGGTGCAGGATATGCTATCACATCCAATCCGTACTGCTTGAGCAATAAGGGTTTCTCTTCATTTATATATAATATCTTACCTGTGATGTTCTTTTTGAACCTACTCCATAAATCAATCATTCCATTATCATAATCATGGTTTCCTGGCATAATTAAAACACATTCCCCATTAAACTCATCAAGAGACTTTATCACCCTGTCTATATCCCTTTTTAGGATATTTATACTATTAAACAAATCCCCTGCAATTACGAATAGATTACACTGCTGATCATTTGCCATTTGAACCATTTTATTCAGCACGTCAAATCTGGCCTCTATGAGACAGTCTCTAATACTGTCAGGGTAACTGTTGAATTTCATGCCTATATGTAAATCCGCTGTATGGAAAATTTTAAGTGACAAAAAAATTCACCTCTTTGTTGATTTTATAAACTCTGTGTATTTATTACACACTTTATTCATATTTCCACACTATGCCCTAATTTCCTTCCTAAGTACGTCCGATCGGAAGTAAAAATTATTAAATGGTGATACTTCTTTATAGTCCCATTTCTCTGTTAAGCTCAACCACCAAAGACAATCCCGGCTCCGATGACGATGAATCTCTGTTATTCTTCTTGCATCTGAAAACCACTCTTGTTGCCGCTATGCTCGACATATTTAAAGAATTTTTCAATAATATATCTTGAACTGTAACAGTAGGTGAACCTTTTTTATTAGACTTCTAAAACAGCTCTGCCGAACATATAGTTTGGAGGATATGGGACAAAGTGCTATGATAAACTACGAAGGATTGAAATGTTTCTTGAATCGGTGGAATATTTCTGGAAAGGAAGGCAATGTGAATGATAACAAAAATATCTCAAGAGTATCTTGACAACGAAATGAAAAAGGTGAAGGCACATCCTGCATCTTATAAAATTTTTAGAAATAAGTCTGAGATAATTCCCTTAAAAATCTTTGATATACCTGCACCGGCAGCCAATATCATAAAACAGGAGATGCTTTCCTTAGGCGGTGATGCCGTAGTGCATAAAAATGCCGTGAATTGCTGTGTAGAAAAATCCGATATAATACTTCTTGGAACCGTAAAACAATATAATTTCTTTATGGAAAAGCTCAAAAAAATGCCATATTTCAGTCTTGATAAGGTCCGTATTATGCTTAGGCAGTATTTTTCAGCAAAAAAACCGGATTCCATAAAATCTCCTTGGGGCAGATCCCTAACCTTAGACAGAACTCGGGTGATGGGAATAATCAATGTCAGCCCTGATTCCTTTTATGTCGGTTCTTGCAAACAAAATATAGAGAAAATACTTAGCACTTGCCAAATAATGATACAAGATGGCGCAGATATCCTTGATATAAGCGGAATATCAAATTATCCCGATTCAGATTCAACCCAAACAGAAGAAGAGCAAAAAGGGATCGTAACAGCGGTAAAAACCATAAGGGAAAATTACAGCCACATTATGATTTCCGCAAATACTTGTTCAGGGGATGCAGCAAAAAAAGCCTTGGAAGCAGGTGCGGACATAATCAGCGATGTGAGCGGATTTGATTTAAACGACAAATTAGCAGAAGTAATAGCCCAGAGTGGTACACCGTGTATCCTCACACATACAAAAGGCATTACCGAGAATATACAAACAACGCCTACCTATGATGACCTTTTAAGAGAAATTATGCAGTATTTCACAGACAAAATACAATATACCTCATCTTTTAACATAGATGAAAACAATATAATTATAAACCCCGGCCTGGGCTTTGGAAAAACCTGTGAAGACAATATGGAGATTTTGGATAGAATGCAGGAATTGAAAAGTCTTCATAAACCCCTGCTCATAGATACATCTGGAAAGTCTTTTGCACACAAAACCTCGACTTTGGAATCAGATGAGCGA
>LSQX01011804.1_pt1 | contig 10267 bp, 6 predicted proteins | sample 654561 | NCBI WGS metagenome assembly LSQX01 (sample SAMN04489861, study PRJNA283612) | anaerobic digester metagenome | isolation source: 4 biogas reactors fed with cattle manure at either 37C or 55C with and... | place: Denmark: Kongens Lyngby | collected 2014
GAATACCACAAAACACTTTTACAGAGAACATACAAGTTTACCCTAATCCTACAACCGGAGATTTTGCCATAAAATTTGAAACCATGCAAAAAGATTTGTCAGTTCGAATAATGTCAATTTCAGGCCAAATCATTGAAGCTAAAACTTTCCAAAACACCGATTTTATTCAGTTTAAATTGGAGCAACCCAATGGGTTTTACCTGGTTGAACTTCACAATGAAAAAGGCAAAAAAGTAGTATTTCGATTAATTAAAAAATAATCGGCAATTGTTGATGACATTTTGCAACTCATTCCGATAAGGTATTAGAGATTAAAGTCTTTTATTCTGTAACTTTTTAATATTGAATTATGAAAAACAAAAATTTATTTTTTGTGGCAGTTTTAGTGCTGGGTTTTTTTATGGTAAACGCCCAGGATACCGAAAAGGGAGATATGATCCTTAACTTCGGATTCGGTTTCGGGAACAATTACACTGCCGGAGGGTCGGGTTTCTCCAATTCTGTTCCACCCCTATCGGCATCATTTGAATACATCCTCAACGATGATCTTTTTGATGGGAAAGGTGCTTTTGGAGTTGGTGCTTTTGCGCAGTATATGAATTACAACTATGAAGTAACCAACAATTCTGGTACAGGTGGTGGCGGAGTTGTGGAAGCTTTTGCTCTTAAATCAGCAATAGCCAGCCCTTCTGTTAGCGATTGGAAATACAACCAGTTTTTATTTGGTCCCAGAGGGTATCTTCATTATAGTTTTGCCGATAAATTGGATACTTATACGGGTTTGATGTTGGGATTAGATTATATTTCGTGGGGCAGAGGAAATTCCGATTATACGCATACTGATTTTGCATGGGGTTGGTTCATTGGCGGACGCTATTTTTTTACCGACAACTTTGCCGCTATGCTTGAACTGGGCTATGGAGCTACGTATGCGAACATCGGCATTGCCTATAAATTCGGGAATTAGTTAACTAAATCTTTACCTTATTTTTAACATCATGAAATCTTTACTTACGATTATTTTCATTGGAACCACCATCCTTTCGAGTGCACAATTTGGAGTAAAAACGCTTTGGCAAAAAGATTTTGCTAAAAATGCCGGACCTTCAGAAATCGAATATAAAGGAGTAAAAGCCATACCGACAGGTGCCTTTGTGGGGGGTATGCAAAGTACGGGAGATGGCTTGTTTATGTCAGCAGCATTTTATTCCACTACCGGCTCCCTGATGTGGGATACCATTATTAAAACCGTGGACAGGGCATGGGTAAATTTTGTAGATGCCGATGCACAGGGTAACTTTTATATGGGAGGCGTTGAAACAATTGGAGGTAATTATAATGTCAGGCAGGTTCATATTGCCAAAATAGACCGAAATGGTAATGTACTATGGCACCAGGTTTATGCCGGTAATAATTCCGAGGCTGAATCATACACCATGAAAGTGGTGGGAGATCATCTTTATTTATGTGGCGATCAGAAGTCAACAGATTATGCTATTGCATGGGTTGGGAAATACGATTTGGACGGAAACCAGGTTTGGGTACAGACTTTTGACCCCGGTGGAGGAGCATACTTTAATGATGTAAGCATTGACGCTGCGGGAAATGTTACCGCTGCCGGAGCAGCAGATTATGGCTATCGTTATTTGGCGGTACAATACAATGCTGCGGGAAATAAAACCTGGGAATACCCTTCTACCTTAACTGGTGATTTCGACCAGTATTACTCCGGCCTAACACACGACAGCACCGGAAATATTTACCTGGCAGGAACCGAGGAGGCAGGCTCTTCTTTCGACTTTGACATTACTACCACGAAGCTGAACAGTTCAGGGGAATTGGTGTGGAGCAAATCCTTTCCAACCGGTGATGGCTACTCATCGGAAATAAGGATAGGCCCCGATGGAAACATCCACACTTTTGCTACTACCGAAGAAAACTATGACGATTTTGCAACTGCCCTAAAGTATGATGTCTCCGGAACGTTGCTTTGGGATACCAAATATTCCATTGATGGAAGTTCTTCAGGCATGGGTGGCCGTATTGATAATAATGGGAATATCTATATGAGTGCCTCGGAATATAACTCGGTTGGGTTTGTCAAGCTAAACCCATCTGGAAAAGTTATAGCAAAACAAACATATAGTAGTGATATAATCAAAAACATATATGATTATTCTATAGAAGGAAACGCTTTAATTATAGCAGGCGCATCGTATAACCCCAGTCAGGGTAAAATAATATCGTTGCAAACAGAAGATTTTACCGAGAACTACAACCAAAGTGCATCTGGCGAGAAGCTAAAAATATTAACTCCATATGCAATAACATCGGATGCAAATTCATCCTGGTTCTCTGCTGGTACAAAGGATGAAGATACCAGCGATTATTATGTTACAAAATTGGACAATTCCGGGAATGTTGTCTGGCAAGCAAAAGATACTTACCCCGGTGGTTTTTCAGGTTTTTCCTACCTTGAGCATGATGGATCGGGGAATGTGGTCGGTTTCTATTCCAATCAAAAAACAGCCGGCGAATATACTTCTTCCCTTGTAAAATACGATGTCTTGGGCAACCAACTGTATAAAGTGATGCTCGACAGCGCCGGAGCTTATGAAGCAAGAGGTTTAGCCATTGCAACAAATGGGGAAATCTTCATCTCCGGGCTCAACACAAAGGAAAGGAAAATGTTTGTTTCAAAATATACTTCGACCGGAACGCGTACCTGGAGAAAGTTTTACCAAAGCCCGTATGCTTCGTTTCCGGTTTCTGTTCCTTTAGGAATGAAGATTAGTCCGCAGGGGAAAATAGTGATTTTAGCATATCACCGCGGAACAAATAACGTAAACGACCTACATATTTTCCAATATGCAGATGATGGAACCTTAGAGTGGCACAAAGATGTGGATAATGCGGCCGGAAACCTCGTTAGCCTCGATGGCTTTGAAATTGAGAGCAATGGGGACATCGTTGTTTTTGGTAAATCGGGGGGCACTTTTTATGTGTTAAAGAAATACGATTCCAGTGGAAACGAAAAATGGAGCGAAAGAAAAATATTGGCATCCCGTACAGACAGCCGAAGTATGGCTATAGATGATTTAGGGAATGTTTATACAGGTTTTTCAACCCCGAGTAGTCTAATCATAAGAAAACACGATGCTAATGGCAATTTTTTGTTGCAAAAGTCACATAGTTTTACATCGCCGGGTTCCTTCTTCTATCCACAGGCTCTTGTTGCGATGAACAACCAAATTGTAGTACTCGGCCAGCACTATATATCCACAACAGCAATTCCGTTTGAAATGTTGTTAGACGACCAGTTGAATGAAGTCTCCAACACAATACATTATAATACGGAATACGCCAATTTTACTGATTATTCAGTCGATGGAGCCGGAAATATATACGAATTGTGGCAAACTCCTACTTATAAAGGTGCATATATTTACTATTCCGGCGTGAAGAAGATGGCACTCAACCCTGTGGGTATTTCAAATGTTGAGTTGCTAAATAATATTATCCACTTGTATCCTAACCCTGCTTACGACCAGTTACATTTAAGGACCGAAGAAAATGGGGAGTTTCGTGTCTATAATGTGCGTGGTCAGTTGGTGCTGAATAAACAGATAACATCAACCCATAACTCCATTGATATTCAAGAAATTAAACCCGGTGTGTATATCTGGCGTATGAATAATAATCAGGGAAAATTGATAATCAAATAGATTTCATTTGTGTGGGGTAATGCCAATTTCAAGGCAACCCATTGAAACCCAAACTTTCCAAAACACTGATTTTGTGCAGCTGAAATTGGATCAGCACAATGGATTTTCTTGATGGATATGCTCGTTAACACTAAAACTTTGTAAACTGAAATACAAAACTTTACGTTCGCAGGCTAACAAGTTGAGCTAAACAATTATTAAGCTTCCTGCCGCTTAAAATATTCCACTTTGCCCGCGAGTGCAAAATCTTTTACTTTTTCAATGAGTGCCGTTTTTTGTTCTTCGGAATACTTACTGAACGACCGTGCCAACGCAATTTTTTCGCGCATAAATGTGGCATTTTCATTTCCCGAGATAATTACCGAAACGGGTAACGACCACACAAAATACATGGCTTCTTTTATGCTCAGGTAGTTTGGTATGATGGGATCGTCGCTGGTCCAGTTGGCTTGTTCCTTTTTGGCAAAGAACCGTCCGTCGGCAAGCGATTTAATGGCCATAATACCCAGGTTGCGGTCGAGCGCTTTAGGTATGACATTTTCAGTAAAACTAAAGTAAGACGGATCAAGCACATTAACAGGCATTAACACACCGTCAAACAGATCACTTTCCGCAGTTTTATCGAGCATATGCGCATGGGCGAATGGATTTTGGTGCCCGGTAAACCCGATGTACTTTATCTTGCCCTGGTCTTTTGCCTTCAGTAAAACTTCTAACACTCCATTTTGAATGCGGTCGTCCACATCCTGAGGTGTTCGGATTGAATGTACCTGAAACAAATCAATCTGATCGACCTTCAGCCGGCGCAGTGAACCGCCAAGATGTTCCTGCACGGTTTTGGCATCGGGCCCGGTGGTCTTGCTCATCAGAAAAATTAAATCGCGGTATTTTGGGGTGAGGTATTTCCCGTAGCGTTCTTCACTTACGCCACGCGAATAGCTTTCAGCCGTATCGAAAAACCGCACGCCCCCTTCAAGCGAGGCTTCAATAACCTCCTGCGCGTCGCGTTCGGTAGTCCAGCCCACATGAAAACCGCCGGTTCCCAGCATGGTCACATATTCGCCGGTGCGACCAAATTTCCGCTTGGGAAGCACTTCCCCCAGCCGGTCAGTTTCTGCATTTTTCCCAAAAGCCGAACTACTCAAAGATAAACCGGCAGTTAAACCCGCCAGCGATTTTAAAAATGTTCTCCTGTCTGCCATCTTATTATTTTTTATTATTCAGTATAATATACCTATAACTCAGAAAATTGTTTACACTTTTCGTGCTTTTTTTCAATCTTTTTTTTAAATGTGCAGTCACCGTCGGTGTCGTTTTAAACTCACCGTCGGTGTCGCTTTGAGAGACGCCACGATTCCCTCCCAGTAACGCCGACAATTTCTTTGGCAATCGCTCGAAAACGGAAAAGCGATTTTCTTAAAATTCAAACAACAAGGTTGCCCAAAACGATCTGCCAAAACCGTCCACTCCCGAACCGTGAATCCGGTATGCCTGGTTGAAAACATTTTGGAATCCTGCGTTTACCGAAATGCTTCGCCAGACGTAGCCGGCTTTCAAATTTAAAATATTCCAGCCGGGTGTCCCGCCATCGGGAATGCGGTGGTCGTCGATGTCGCCGCCGGAAAGGCGGTCTTGTTTGGCGGCAAATAAAAATTCGGTTTCGGCAAAAATTTTCGATTTTGAATATTGCAGCGCCAGTTTCCCGTTCAGCGGCGGAATCCGGCGCATCGGTTTCCCGTTATCAAGGTTTTCTCCGTACAGCCAGGTCAGGTTATTTATGAACGAAAAGAGCGGATTAATTTTTATGCCCGACTCAAATTCAACTCCCGAAACATTCGACCGCGCCACATTATCTTTATGGTAAACCCGCTCGCCATCAATGGTTTCGCTTCCGTTGTACGTGGTTTCTACGCGCTCAATCTGGTCGGTCAACCGGGTATTAAAGGCAAAAAGCGAGAACGATAAAATATCTGCCGACCGTTTATATCCGGCTTCCACTGTAAACGATTTTTCAGGCGACAATTTGGTGGAAGGAATTTCAATGCCATAGTCGAAAAGACCAAAAGTGCTGATGTCGTTGATGTTTGGGGCGCGGAACGCCGAATATACCGACGCGATAAGCTGCTGGTTGGGTGAAGTGAAATATTGCACGGCAGCGTTCCCAACTAATGAATTTGGGGTTAACGTTACTTCGCCAAATTCTTCATCTACCGAATGGATATGAAATGTGTTAAAACGTCCGCCAAAATTAAAATGAAAGCGTTCGAGTTTATACGTGTGCTGACTAAAAACAGCAAGGTTTTTCATATCCGAATCATTGGGGTACAAACCGCGCATTTCATGCGATTCACCGGTTTCGGTGTGGGTTTCGGTTTTGCCCGATTCAACCCGGTCGGAATAAAACTCTGCCCCGGTAACCGCTTCCCAGTTGTTGCTGATTTCAGAATTCATTTCAAAAGTAACCCCGTTTGTTTTCACGATATCTGTTTCCTGCTGAAAAATGGCTAAGCTTTCTTTTTGTATTTTTCGCGTTTCATCGGAAAGTTGGTTTGAAAGGGTAAAGCTCATTTTACGGAACAACGGGTTTTTACCAAAATGTTCGGCCCTGGCATAAATTAGCCGGTGAACCTGAGGGTCGTAAGAATACAATTGATAACCGCGTTGCGCCACCTGGTCGTAACGGCCCACATCATTTTGAATGAGGTACTGAAAAGCAGAAGTAAGCTGCCAGTTTTGCGCCAATCTTAGTTTTGCTTTCAGGTTAACGCCGGTTTCGGTATATCCCGAGGGGCGCTCAAAACCGAGGCCGCCACCGGCAAAAATATCGCCAAAATCTTTGTAGTTTACATTCCCTGAAACGGCGAAGTTTTTCGACTGAAACGACAACTCCCCCGATGCCGACTTTTCCATTTCCTTATTCATGTATCTTAACTTTCCCCTGCCCTGCAAGCGGGGCTTTCCCGAAAAATATTCCGGCGACCGGGAAATTGTATTTATCACGCCGCCAATGGCATCGCTGCCATAAAGCACCGAACCTTTCCCGCGGATGACTTCCACGCGGTCAACCGAAAACACATCGATGGTATTGAAATACTGGTTGGGGCCATACCGGAAAGTGGCATTGTTCAGCCGGATTCCGTCGATTAACAGCAGCGTTTGGTTTCCGGTAAAACCGCGCACGAAGGGCGATCCTCCGCCGTGGTTGGTTTTCTGCATCCAAACCCCGGCAACGCCAATCAACGCTTCAGCCATAGAGCGGGAAACGTTGTTTTTCAGTTCCTGAGCGGTTAAAACCGAGACAGCATCGGGCGTTTCAAACGAAACCAGCTCTTTTCTTAATACTGAAACCACGATGCTTTTGTTCAACTGAATGGAAACGGGGCGAAGTAGAATTTCAAGTTTGCCGCCCGTTTCCCATGTTCCAAGATCGATTTCCTGCGTCTCGAACCCAACGCATGAAACCTGAACAACAGAGCTTTCCGTATTTTTTGTTTCAAGCGAGAAAAAACCGTTGCGGTCGGTAACTGTTCCGATAGTTGTGTTTTTTACCACAACGTTCGCATCCATAACCGGATTTTTGCTTTCAGCATGAACAACTATACCCTCAATTGATCGTGCAAAAAGCTGCACCGATGAAAGTACAGCCATTAAAAACAGGTAAAATGTTTTCTTCATTTTTGTGAATATTATTTTTCTGACAACTCGGGATAAGGGCGGTCATATCCTTTCATGGCATGCCAGATGATTCGGTTAAACGTATCTTCGTCAATGCGATCGTAGTTATCCAAATCCTGTTCCATTGACTTTTCGGCCCAATACCGTTTTTTCCCGTTCAGGCTCTCCAGCGGGGGATTTATCTCATCCAGCGGAATATTGTTTTTTTCAGCTTTATAAGGAGTAAAATCCGGGGATTCGGTAAAACAGTCCAACATCGGTTCTGCCATAAGGTCGAATTGGTTCATTGGCGGAATACCAAGTATATTTTCCATTGTACGAACCATATTGATTTGGGAATAATATGTAGAAACTACCTCTTCCCGTTTCGTATAAGGGCTGATAACCATGCCAACTGTCCGGTGACCGTCAACATGATCGAGCCCGTTCTGCGGGTCATCTTCGGTTACAAAAATGCAGGTTTCTTTCCAGAATTTACTTTTTGAAATGGCTTCCACAATTTGTCCCAGCGCCAAATCATTGTCGGCAACTGCCGCGCGGGGTGTTGGTAACCCGGGCCGCGTACCCGAGGTGTGATCGTTTGGCAGCAACATGATTATGAAGTTGGGAAAATCATCGTTCTGCTCAAATTCGTTCAGCTCTTTTAAAAATTCTGCTGCACGGTAAACATCCGGCACTTTATTCGGAAACCCGATAAATGTCGGGCAAATGTAAGGTTCAAGTTGTTCGAGATTTGCCTTCGCTTTTATCGAAATTTTTTTTGTGCCGTTTTTGAAGTCGTTGTAAATTTCTGTAAACGTTGCGTTTGCAGGCTGGATAACGGCATCCACAAATTCACCGTAATTGCGAAACGTAAGTCCGTTTTTTAAAACATTGTCCCAGATAAAACCTGAACTTGCATAAGCCAGCGCATCATCGCCATCGTAAGGATAACTGCGTGTAAATCCGCCAAACGACTTTTCAAGATAATCGGTTACAAAAGCTTCGTTGGTCCATTGATGCCCGTCGGCACTCAGCACGCCGCTACAATAATAATTGTCCATCAAAACAAACGTTTCGGCCAGTTTATGGTGGTTTGGCGTAATTTCCCTTCCAAAATGCACAAGTCCCGTATCACCATTCGCCTGCGATATATCGCCAAAAACCTGGTCATAAGTCCGGTTTTCTTTGATGATATACACCACATGTTTAAAATGCGACGACTGGTCGGGCAAAACCGGAACCGCAACTTTCTTTTTACTCTTCCCTTTCTCAGATTGATTTGAATAGAGGGTTGTAAATGAATTATTCCGGAAAACAACCTCTGTCATTTTTGAGAGTTCATTTTTATCCGGAACAGGAATAATTGAAATGCTTCCCAAATGATCGTGCGAGTTCAATCCCTTTCTGTCAGTTCTTTGGTTGCGTGAACCAATCCCTTTTACATTGGCCACGAATAAAAAACTCCCCGAGTTGTTGACGGCAACTGCACCAGGATACCAGCCGGCAGGAATGTATCCGGCAATCCGGGTTGGATTGGCAGTTTCAACCACACAAACAGCATTGTCAGTTCCGTTGGCGACGAACAAAAGTTCACCATCGGGCGAAATAGTCAGGGCATTTGGCGAACTTCCAAAAGGAAGGTCGTCATTCATCCGGACTGAAATCTCATTCACCACCTCATCTGTTTCAGTATCAATCACTGAAATAATATCGCTGTTTGCACATGCCACAAACAAAAGCGATTTATCCCTGCTAAAAACCATTCCTGACGGATGCAAGCCAACTTCGATTGATTTTTCTTCCGTTTTTTCCTTCAGGTTGATAACCGAAACTGTTCCGTTGCTGGCAATGCCCGTAACAGGATCAATTAGTACCTGGCTGCCTGAAGAATTGTAGGATGGTTCTCCTTCCTTGGGTTGCCGTCCGCCCCGGTTTGAAACGTAGGCTTTGGCGCCCGACTTTAGTACAACATCATAAGGCGCGATCCCTACCGGGATTTCAGTAACCGAAGTGTCAGACAAATTTATTACTGCCAAAGAATTACTCCGGCTAAGCGTTACGAACAGTTTGTCTTCCGTTTCGTTTAAAAAAATTCCCCCGGGATACGGGCTGCCGCCAATGGATGGAACCGGCATTGTAATTGGAGATTGCCAGTTCAGGATATTGTTTTTATCGAGACGGGCAATCAGAACCTTGTCTTTGGCATCGGTTACATAAATAGCGCTGTTTTTTTCTGAATACCAGATTCCTTTAAAAGATGAACCGCTTTCCGGGAATGGCAGCGATTGCAGAATCGTCCGGTCTGACAGCCGGATAAGTTCAAGTGAATTTTTGTTTTTTACCGCAAGAAGCCCTCTGTCGGGAATTTCAACGAGGTCAACAGGCCGTCCGGGCATATAAACCTGAAAGCCTGCCGGCCTCAACAACTGGTTTGTAGGTACTAAAATGCTTCCATCTGTCTGACTCCCGACTTTTTGAACACCGAAATTATTTTGGCCCTCAGTTTTTGTTACTGATGCAAAAGCAATCAGAAATGCTGCCAGCCAAATACCTTTAAAATTATTTTTCATTTTTAAGAGACTGTTTTATTATTTTTTCAATCCTGTTTATAGTCCATATTCAATTCTTCATATTCTTAAGGGAACCGTTCTTTTTTGAAGAGCACGGTTCCTTCTGACTGATGTCGGCAAAACCAAATGTGCCTGTTTGCGCGTTGATTTTTTTTGTAAGTCCCATAACGGTTGATTGTATGAGTAGTGGCAGATTGCGTGGTACTGACCTATCAAACCGCTACACAGTTTGAGCGGGCTAATTGCTTTCAAATACGCACTTTCCCTGCCATTACTTATACAAAATTGTTATTTTGTTACTTGATTATTTCTCCC
>LSQX01325023.1_pt1 | contig 10267 bp, 9 predicted proteins | sample 654561 | NCBI WGS metagenome assembly LSQX01 (sample SAMN04489861, study PRJNA283612) | anaerobic digester metagenome | isolation source: 4 biogas reactors fed with cattle manure at either 37C or 55C with and... | place: Denmark: Kongens Lyngby | collected 2014
GGCAAGCGCAGCGCGACACCGCTTTGGCTTAAGTGTAAAGCGGTATTCCACGCCACCTGTCCCGAGTCTGGCACCTAAAACATGAAGCCACTTTTAGCGTGACGGAAACGGCTGAAACACTACAGGTAGCGGAATTTTATTTTTAAGGCTTGACTTTGAAACCGCCCCAGCTTTAGACTTGTTGCCATTCAGCAGGGCGTGTCGCAATGTCGAGTTACCGCGTCCGTTTCGTTAAGGCCTTGTTAGGCATTCGCAAGTTTTAAGCAACACCGTTTACCTCGCAACCACACCTGTCTCTTATAGAATAATGCAGTGACCCAGAAAGTCCACCATGATACAAGTGCGTCGATTCGCAAGCGCGACGGCTCCACAGAGCCTTTCAAAGTGGAAAAAATCATAAACGCCATCGCCAAGGCTGGCGAGGCAACGGGGGAATTCGGGCGCGACATTGCGGAAAAACTCGCTCTGAAAGCGCTAACTATCATTGATGCCCTGCAGGGGTCGCTCGACGTCACCGTGGAGAACGTCCAGGACGTTGTGGAGGAGGTCTTGCTAACCTCTCCGTACCGACGGACTGCGAAGGCATATATCATCTACCGCGATCAGCATGCCAGGCTGCGCGAGATCTTCAGTCGTGCGAGCGTGGATCTGGTAGATGAATATATTGGGAAGTCAGACTGGCGCGTACGCGAGAATTCCAACATGTCGTACTCGCTGCAGGGACTCAACAACTACATTTCAAGCGAGATAAGCAAGTCGTACTGGCTCGACAAAATCTATCCTGCGGAAATCCGGGAGGCGCACTCCTCCGGCGCCATGCACATCCACGACCTCGGGCTTCTAAGCGTGTACTGCGTCGGATGGGATCTGCAGGATCTGTTGCGCTGCGGCTTCAAGGGTGTGGAGGGCAAGGTCGAGAGCCTGCCTGCGAAACACCTGCGCACAGCGCTCGGTCAAATCACCAACTTCTTCTACACCCTGCAGGGCGAGGCCGCAGGCGCGCAGGCCTTCTCCAGCTTCGACACGCTCCTCGCGCCGTTCGTTCGCTACGACAAGCTTGGCTACAAAGAGGTGAAGCAGGCTCTGCAGGAATTCGTATTCAACGTGAACGTTCCCACGAGGGTCGGCTTCCAGACGCCATTCACAAACATAACGATGGACCTCGACCCTCCTTCAAACATGGCTAACGAGCCAGTCGTCATTGGCGGCAAAACCATGCCAGAAACCTATGGCGATTTCAAGGTCGAGATGGACATGATCAACACCGCGTTCCTGGAGGTCATGACCGAAGGTGACGCCAAGGGCCGCGTGTTCACGTTCCCAATTCCAACTTACAACATCTCCAAAAATTTCGACTGGAACCGCCCAGGTCTGGAGAAACTGTGGACAGTCACGGCGAAATATGGAATCCCCTATTTCGCGAATTTCGTCAACTCCGACATGAACCCCGACGACGCGCGCTCGATGTGCTGCCGCCTGCGTCTCGACAAGCGCGAGCTCAACCGCCGCGGCGGCGGTTTGTTCGGGGCGAACCCTCTCACAGGATCAATAGGGGTTGTGACGATAAACATGGTCCGCCTCGGCTATCTCTCCAAAGACGAGGACGAATTCCTCATGCGACTTGACGGCCTAATGTCTATTGCTAGAAACAGCCTTGAAATAAAGCGCAAGGTGCTGGAGAAATTCACTGAGGAAGATTTATACCCGTACACGAAGTTCTATCTCCGGCAGGTGCGCGGCCGCTTTAATAAATTCTGGCAGAACCACTTTTCCACTATCGGCCTAGTCGGCCTCAACGAAGCGTGCCTCAACCTGTTTAGCGAGGACATCGGCACAGAGCGAGGCATGGCTTTCGCCGAGCGCGTGATGGACTTCATGCGCGAACGCCTCGCGGATTACCAGGAGGAAACCGGCAACCTTTACAATCTGGAGGCGACCCCCGCCGAAGGCACTACTTACAGGCTGGCGCAACTTGACGCCAAACTCTGCCCCGATATCATAAGCGCCGCCGGCAAAAACAGCGAGCCTTTCTACTCGAACTCCACGCAGCTTCCCGTCTCGTATAGCGGCGATATTTTCCGCGTGCTGGATCTGCAGGACAACATTCAGACGAAGTACACGGGTGGCACCGTGCTTCACGTCTTCACCGGCGAGGCCGTTAGCGACCCCAATGCCGTGAAGGCCTTTGTGCGCACCGTTTGCCAGAACTACCGTCTGCCATACTTCACTGTCACCCCCACTTTCAGCGTGTGCGAGGAGCACGGCTACATTTCAGGCGAACATTACGAATGCCCCAAATGCAACCGTGCCACCGAGGTCTACTCCCGCGTCGTCGGATACATCCGCCCTGTGAAGCAGTGGAACGCCGGCAAGCAGAACGAATTCAGCATGCGCAAGATGTTCGATGTAGAGCACGCCGGCGCAGTGAAATGACTCGATGAAGATCGCGGCGTTTCTCCCGATCAGCCTCTGCGACTACCCAGGCAGGGTAGCCGCCGTGGTTTTCGCGCAGGGGTGCAACTTCAACTGCCCTTGGTGCCACAACCGGCATTTGATCCCCCGCGATCCGGCGGAGGTGCCGCCTATGTCTGAAGCGGATGTGCTGACAACCTTGTCAGAACGCCGCGGCCGCCTCGGAGGGGTTGTCGTCTCAGGTGGCGAGCCGACAATCCACGCAGACCTGCCCGAGTTCCTCGCCAAGCTTAAAGCTATCAGGATCGCCGTGAAGCTCGACACGAACGGCTCCAATCCGGAAATGGTTGATCGATGCATCCGTGAGGAACTCGTGGACTTCATCGCCATGGACGTCAAAGCGCCATGGGGAAAGTACGACAAACTCACCGGCATTGCAGACTCTGCAAACGGACCCCAGCGGACTATGCGCGTCATCGCCAACTCCGGCTTGCCTCATCAATTCCGCACCACCCGTGTCGAGCCGCTGCTTGACGAATCGGACTTCGCGGACATCTCCGCCTCTATCCCATCCGCCAGCCCGCACGTATGGCAGGACTACGTTCCGCCAAAGTTTTAGCTTGTTGCCAAGGGGTGGTTTAAGTAGAATCAGCAACCTCTTATTCAATAATTTCAAGTTAACGGCATCCGGAAGCCATCGTCCGAAAACACATGCTCCCCTTCCCTCTTTTCCTGGCACTCAAATATCTGAAGCCTAAACGAAGCCTTGCAGTTATAATACCCATCATAACAGTCCTGGGTATAATGCTGGGGGTCGCGATCCTGATGATAGTGCTAGCGGTCATGACGGGTTTCGGCGACGAATGGCGAGACAAGATTCTCAGCTTCAAACCGCACATCACGGTATACCACAAATCTGGGCTTATCCAGGACACGGAGAGCGCATGCGCGCTGATCGAGGCCGTCGATGACGTGGAGACGGTCAGCCCCACGATCGTATCCCCTGTTATGCTTCGCTACGATGAAAGAAAGGATCCCGTGATGGCGACGGTCATAGGCATTGACGGTGATCGCGCCTCGATCGTATCGAGGCAAATCGCAAGCGGCGAAAACCTTTTCGCAGGCGAGTACAATGTCTCCGGCAACAATGTAATGATCGGCAGAGACCTTGCGAAGAGGCTCTCGGTCCCTGTGGGCGCCACGCTCCTGTGCTACTCGCCACTCAATCTGAATTCCGAGCACGCGCTGTACTTCCCGGAAGAACTCGTTGTCGCAGGGGTTTATGACACAGGCATGCGCGATATCGACGACCTGATCGCAATCACTTCGATTGGGATGGCGCGCGACGTCGTCGGCATCGATGCCGGGGCGCAGTCAATACAGGTGCAGACCTCAAACCCGGAGATGGCTTGGCGCGAGGCGCAGGAGATCGGAACCGCGCTCGGCACAGGCTTCGTGGCCAGCACATGGCACCAAGAGGACCAGGTTCTGTTCCAGGCTTTGCGTACGGAGAAGACGATGATGTTCATACTTCTCGCGTTCATCGCCATTGTGGCGGCGTTTTGCGTCACCAACACGCTGATAGTCATCACCATACAGAAGACGCGTGAAATCGGGCTCCTCAAGGCACTTGGGTTCTCCGGTGGCCAGATAAAGGCGGCATTCGTGCTGCACGACCTGATCCTGTGCGTGACGGGAATAGTGATGGGGCTGCTTGCGGGCTACCTCGTCCTCAGGAACCTCCAGGGCATGGTGGCGCTGCTGGCCCGATTCGGCATGGACGTGTTCCCCAAAGAAATATACGGGCTCGCCAAAATCCCATGGCGCATCGTCCCCGAAGACATCATCTCCGTGGTCTCCACTGTTTTTGTTTTCTGCACGGCTGCCAGCTACCTCCCGGCACACTACGCGGCACACCTCGACCCTGTGAAGGCAATAAACCAGGAGTGAAGCGATGAACGGCACAAACAACAATTTCGCGCTTCAGGCGGAAGAAATACACAAGACCTACAAGCTCCCGAAAGCAACATTGAGGATCCTGTGCGGAGCCTCATTAACAGTGGCGCCGGGGGAGCACGTGGCGATAACCGGCAAGAGCGGCTCCGGCAAAAGCACACTGCTTAACATTCTGGGAGGGCTCGACAAGCCCGACAGCCGCCCGGGAACGCGCGTCGCCATAAAGGGACGCAAAATTACCTGCGCATCGGAAAGGCTGCGTTCGCAGGTTAGAGCACGTGACGTCGGGTTCGTCTTCCAGGCATACAATCTCATGCCGGAAATGAACATAGTCGAGAACGTCATGCTGCCCTCTCTTGCCCTCCCAGGTAACGGCCGTGATGCCCGCGCCCGCGCCCTGCACCTGCTCGAGCTTGCCGGCCTTGCCGACCGCTTGTCGCACCACCCAAAGGAGCTCTCGGGCGGCGAGCAGCAACGCGTCGCCATAGCGCGCGCCATGATGAATTCCCCTGCTCTTATACTCGCAGACGAACCCACTGGCAACCTGGACCCCGCCACAGGCAACCAGATATTAGACATGCTCTTTGGCATATCGAAACAGGAAGATTCAGAAGGGCATGGAGCCCCCGCGCTCGTAATGGTGACTCACTCGACAGATATCGCCGGTCGCTGCGACCGCATAGTCCGTCTAGAAGACGGGCGGTTGGTGGAGGATGAATAATTATTGCAAAAAAAACGTCAAAGTAATAACATAAGCACCGTTTAAAAACTTCAAGGCCATTTCACAACCGATTAAAACACTGGAGGACATTATGATCAGCATGAAAACAATTCCATTCAAGGTAACGGGTATCGCCGTTCTGGCTCTGGCCATGGCTGCGGGTTGCCAGAGCTATAGGGGCGACGTGTATTCCAGAGACGAGGCCAGAACCGGCAACGCCGTGCTAAATGCCACAGTCGTGTCCGTAAAGGAAGTCTACATCGAAGGCACACAAGGTGTTCTGGGCGGGCTGGGAGGCGCTGTGCTCGGCGGCGTGATTGGCCACTCGATCGGCGGCGGCTCAGGCAAAGATATCGCAACGGCGGCTGGCGCCCTCGGCGGCGCGGCGGCTGGCGCGGCGCTTGAAAACACCGCAACCGGCAAACGTGCGATCGAGATCACAGTCCAGTACGAGAACGGCGCAGTCGAGGCAATCGTTCAAGAGCCTGGGAAAGACATATTCCAAGCAGGTCAGGCTGTGCAGGTGCTGATCAGCCCGCAGGGCACGAAGCGCGTTCGTCCGTAGTGGCACATAAAGCGTAAACGCGACATAAAAGGCTGCGGGGGAAAATCTCCGCCGCCTTTTTATTTCTTTAAAAAAATACCTGACGCATCAACGGTGCAAGAAAATAAAAAATGAAACCGACGCCAGTTTTTAAAAATCCGGGAGCCAAACTGCAGGATCTGCTCCGCTTCGACAGCGGAACGCCTGTTCTGACAGCGGAGGATTGGCGGCGCCGGCGACTTGAACTGATTAAGCCACTTCAGGACATCTGTTACGGCCCCATGCCGCCTACGCCGGAAGGCCGCCCAAGGGTTGTCACGACAAAACCGGGGAAGGGCGCTTTCAGGAATGCTCCGTCCGCCACTCACGCCAGGCTTGTGACGTTCCCGTTCGCGGACAGCGACTACGGCATCCTCCTCGACCTCTACACCCCCATCAAGGCAGATTCCGAATCCCCGACCCCCGTGGTCATATGCGGCGACGGTTGCTGGCAGCGTGTGACGCCAGAATTCGCCGAGCTTGTGACAGGCAGGGGTTATGCCCTATGCGTCTTCGACCGGACGACCGTATCGCCCGATATAGGCGAGTCCCACGAAGCCGTGCGCGGGAGCGTGCTGGGGCGGCGCCACCCGGAGCTCGAGTTCGGTGCCATCGCCGGATGGGCATGGGGATTCAGCCGCGTTTTGGACGCCATCCAGGAGATCAAAGGCCTCGATGCTTCGCGCGTGGCAGTGTGCGGACATTCACGCGGCGGAAAGGCGGCCCTGCTGGCCGGAGCTTTCGACGAACGTTTCGCAACCGTCTTCCCCAACGGCTCGGGCTCAGGCGGCTCAGGCAGCTGGTTGTTACAGGCTCAAGGCGCGGAACCGCTGGAAGTTATCACGCGGGTCTTCCCATCATGGTTCACGCCGGGTTTCGCCGCCTACGCTCGCCGCGAGACGGAGCTCCCTTTCGACAGCCATTACCTCAAGGCGCTGTGCGCTCCGCGCCCCGTTGTCTCGACAGAGGCTCTCGGGGATCTCTGGGCGAACCCCGCCGGCGCATGCGTCACGCACGCCGCCGCACGCGAGGTCTACCGATTTCTAGGTGGACGTGACGCCCACGCGGGCATGCACTTCCGCAATGGCGGGCATGAACACGGCATACCAGACTGGACAGCCATGCTCGACTACTGTGACTGGCACTATTTCGGCAAACCCCTTCCCTGGGATCCGCTCTACACGCCCTTTGCGCTATAGCTTGCCGTCGATGTACTCGTGCATGTCGGAAACCGATTTGCCTTCGAATGACATCCTGTGCCATATCTCCAAGTTCATCAGTATCCAGAGCCGGAAGTTATGATCGGCTTTGCCGCCTAGGTGCTCGTTCACCAGACGGTCTATTTCCTCTTGGCGGAAGACTCCGAGTTCCACGAAACGTGATTCCGCAAAAAGCTCTTTGAGGAAGTGCGCGAGGTCGGTGCGGAGCCAGCGTGCAATCGGAAAGCCGAAACCCTGCTTGGGGCGGTCTATCAGCTCTTGGGGCATGTAGCGCGATGCGACCTTGCGCAGAATGTATTTGAGCTGGCGTCCGTGGAGCTTCATATCGCATGGCAGCGACGCCGCGAATTCGGTAACCTTGTAGTCGATCATCGGCGGGCGGATTTCTATTGAATGCGCCATACCCATACGGTCGGATATTGCGAGCAGGTGGTCCGGCATGCGCGTCATCAAGTCGGTGTAGAGCATCTTGTCTAGAAACTCCTCGGCCGTCCCGTCGTTGAAAAAGCTCAGGATCTTCCCGGCGGAGTCCGTGTCGGCTATGCGCTTTACAGCCTCGTCGGTAAAGAGCGCCTCCTTATTCTCGTCTGTGAAACGCAAAAAACTCATGCTGCGCGCGTAGCGGCCGCCTGCATCGTAAAACGACATGTCGTTGAGCCATTTGAGCTTCGACGCCATGCTCTTGTAGCCGAATGATTCAGGAATCAGGTTGAAGCCCTTGCCAAAGATGTGGCGGCGCATCCATGCCGGGAAAACTGAATAGAGCCCGGCCAGCTTCTGCCCCGCGAAACGATCGTATCCGGCGAAATTCTCGTCGCCGCCATCGCCACTCAGAACCACCTTGACATCGCGCGCTGCGACTTGTGAGACGAGGTACACGCCCACGCCGAAGGGATCCGCGGGCTCGTCCATGTGGAAGATCATCTCGGGGATTTTGTGGATGATATCAGCCTCTACGATCTCCTCGCGCGCGATCAGATTGTACTTGGATGAAATCATGCGCGCCCACGGCAGCTCATTGATATCCTGCTCCTTGACCCCTATGGAGAAGGAGTGGAAAGGCTCGCCTTTTATTTTCGCCATCATCGCCGTGATGAGGCTGGAGTCTATCCCGCCGCTCAGGAAAGCGCCCACGGGCACATCGCTTAGCAAGTGCATCTCAACCGATTCCAGCAGCACGCGCTCAAGTTCGTCGGCCAGCTCCTTTTCGCTTCCTTTTAGCTTGTTATTGAACGAGTCCAGATGCCAGTATTGGCTTACCGACACCTTGCCGTTTTCATAGACGGCGCGGTGTCCGGCCTGGAGCTTCATGACGCCTTCGAAGAGCGTGCGCTCGTCCGGCAGGTAACGCAGCGACATGTAATGCCACAGCCCTTCGATCTCGGGCTTGCGCTCGACGATGCCTGATGCGAGGATCGACTTGACCTCCGACGCGAATGCGAAATTGCCGTTGGCGTGCGCGAAGAAGAGTGGCTTCTGGCCCATGTGGTCGCGTCCAAGCAGGATGCGGTTGCGTTTGAAATCCCAGAGGCCGAATGCGAACATGCCACGCAGGCTGGTGATGCATTCGTCGCCGCATTCCTCGTAAAGGTGTAGGATAACCTCCACGTCCGTAGCGGTGGATAGCACGTGTCCGCGGGCCGCAAGTTCATCCCGCAAGGTTGGACTGTTGTATATTTCCCCATTACAGACCAGCGCTAGCGAGCCGTCCTCATTGAGGATCGGCTGGCGGCCGCCGGCGAGGTCAATAATGCTCAGGCGCCGCTGACCGAGCGACCCGGCATCCCTATCCATGAAGCCGCTGTCGTCGGGCCCCCGAAAAGTCATTAATTCGCACATCCCGCGCACGCGAACTTGGGCGCCTTCGCCGAAAAAACCGGCAATACCGCACATTGACATTCCTATCTTCCTATTAGCTTTTTAAGCTCCGTTAATTCTTTGCGGAGTTCCGCGTCGCCTACGAGCGGGATTTCACGCACAGCCTTTTCGAGGCTTTCGGGATCTGACGCGCGCAGATAAAGGCGTGCCAAAAACTCATGGTTTTGAAAACTCCAGAATTCACGGTCTATGACCTGCGTCTCCCAAAAGGAAATCGCCTCTGCGACCTCGCCTTTTTCGGCGAGCGAGTGGGCGTACAGCATGCGCGCCTCGGAGTCGTATGGGTTGATGTTCACCGCCATTTTCGAAAAATGCAGCGCCATCTTGATCTTCTCGGAATATTCGATGGAGCTGCCCGCAGCCAGCGCCTCCTCGAACGCGAGCTTGGCGGCGTATGCGGGGAAGTAGTAGTTGTGCGGATACAACTCAGCTGCTTTAAACGCTCGCATAGCCGCCTCGCTAGCCGGGGAGGTGGCGGGAACCCCTTTTTCGTGCCCCGAAAAAAACCCGAATTTGGTTTTTTTGTACATAGCCTGCGCGACCGAAGCCTTAACGGCATATATTAAACTGAACGCACCGCATGTGAATAGGAGGCTGGCGACAACGACGTCGATTTTTTTTCGTGTTGCGAGAGATAACAATGCCACTGCTTCGACTCCCCGCTCCGGCTAGAAGAAGCTTGACAAGACTTCGATCATGTCCCCCGGCATAAGCACGGGGTTTTCGGAGACGTTTCTCTTGATCTTCCGGATATCGTATTCAGTCGCGACACCGTTGCGCACGAGCTTGACCTTGTTGCTGGCGTAGGGCGTCACATCGCCTGCCCCAACAATGGCCTGCCAGAGCGTGATTCCGTCGCGGTACGGGAAGTTGCCTTTATTGGCGACCTCGCCGGTCACGAAAATCTCGGGTGTCTGCTGCATGTTGGGGGAGACGATGGTCACGTTGAGCGAAGTGAAATAACCGCTTTCGACATACGCGTCGGCCACGGCTTTCTCGGCCTCAGAAGTGGTGAGCTGCCCGACCTTGAATTCGCCGAGGTGCGGGAGTGTGACACTACCGTATGCGTCCACAACGTCCACGACGTCCATGGGTTCCACGGCACCGGCGCGCAGGGTGATCTGAACAGTGTCGCCCATTTGAAGCGGCCGGAATGCCGAAGAGCCCCGCGCGATCGTCATTCCCGGAACGGGGGGTGCCCACGACGCCGGATCCATGCTTGGATTGCCGAACAATATGCCGTTGAGGCTCATGCATCCTGAAACGGACATGGCCAAAAAGGCAGCCGTCAACAGGGTTTGTATGTTCTTAAGCTTCATAGATTGCTTCCCGGAGACTCTATCAGGATTTGTTCTTGCCCTTGCTTCTCCCGGCACGTTTGGTTTTACCGTCCGAGTCGGTCTGGTAGTAATAGTAATAGTACTGGTGCTCGTAGTAGTAGGAGGAATAGTCATGCGAGGCGTTGACGTTGTTCAAGACCACGCCGAGCAAGTTGCC
>LSQX01099414.1_pt1 | contig 10264 bp, 9 predicted proteins | sample 654561 | NCBI WGS metagenome assembly LSQX01 (sample SAMN04489861, study PRJNA283612) | anaerobic digester metagenome | isolation source: 4 biogas reactors fed with cattle manure at either 37C or 55C with and... | place: Denmark: Kongens Lyngby | collected 2014
TAGAATTTCATTCATAACTTTTTATGATTGGTTAAAGTTGTGTTTTGCCTATTTCTTTCTGGTGGCAAAAATAAAAGCGGGTTGTACCACATTATGAGACAGTTATGAATTATTTTTGTCTTTTGTGCCGATGAGTCAGGGACTTGGAAAGTGTTGATTATGTTAAAAATATTAGGCGCGAATGGCAAAAAATGCTAATTTTGTACGTTAAGGATTACCATGCAGTAAAAAAATCATTTACCCACCCTCTGGGAGGAGTGTTTCTGTATGGGAAAAACTATAGGCAAGAGATAATTCGTATAATATGGCATACAATAAAAACGAACTGATTCAGAAGATTCAGTCCATTGAAACCCTTTCAAATGAGGAGAAGGCCGCACTTATCGAGTTGCTGCGCTCGCATAAAAAATACGGACTTGTTTGGGAAGATAAGCCGGAAGTAGTCGAGGATAGACTTCGCGCTGAGCTCCCCGTCTTATCTGAAGTCAAAGAGAAGGCCGTAATAAGCAAAGACTCTACAGCGCCAAATCATCTTCTCATTGAGGGAGATAACCTTGAAGCTCTTGTCGCACTCTCATATACCCATGAGGGGAAAGTAGATATAATATATATTGACCCACCCTACAATACGGGAAACAAAGACTTTACTTATAACGATCGCTATGTGGCCAAAGAAGACTCCTATTGTCATTCTCTTTGGATCTCATTTATGAGTAGAAGACTTCGCATTGCAAAGCACCTCATGTCATATGATGGAGTGATTTTTATTAGCATTGACGATAATGAGATTGCGAATTTGACGCTTCTTTGCAATGAGATCTTTGGTGAAAACAACAGAATCTGCACTATATGTCGACAGGCGATTAAAGGTGGAAGTCGAGCGTCCAATATCAAGACAGTCCACGATTATGTCCTCGTGTACGCCAAGAACTTTGAAGCTATAAATGAATTCACCGGGATTGAGAAAGCTGAATTAAAGCTGGATTGTGAGGATGAGAAGGGCCCGTATGTTCGTGGTAGAGAGCTCAACAAATGGGGGGCCGGATCCAGACGAGAAGACTCTCCTACGATGTGGTTTCCCATCCCAGGCCCAAATGGAGAAGATGTTTATCCTATCAGAAATGATGGAAGCGATGGTCGGTGGCGTTGGGGCAAAAAGAAACTACTTGATGCAGTAGCGGCAAATGATGTAATTTTTGAAAAGAGAGACAACGGTTCTTATATCGTATACGAAAAAGTACGCGGTTTAAAAAGCTCAACAATTCAATATACAAGTTGGTTTGCTGACAATTACATAAACGCTAAAGGAAGCGAAGCAATTAAACGGATATTTAATACTCTAATGTCTGTTTTCGACTATGCAAAACCCGTGGAGCTTATTCATGACCTGATCTTTATGGTCGGGAAAAAAGACGCTACTGTTCTTGATTTCTTTGCAGGATCTGGCACCACTCTCCATGCAACAATGCAACTCAATTCAGAAGATGAAGGATGCAGACGTTGCATAATTGTCACTAATAATGAAAACAACATCTGTGAAGAGATCACATATATTAGAAATAAGAAAGTGATTGAGGGTTATACTTCGCCAAAAGGTGAAGTAGTTGATGGCCTTTCAAATAATAGTCTAAGGTATTATAAAACGGCGTTTGTTGCTCGCGAGAGATCGCCAAAGAACATGCGTGCTTTGATGGCCGCCTCTACAGAACTCCTCTGCATTAAGAATGATATTTATGTAGAACAGGAGTCGTTGGCAGGGCATAAGTTACCGAGGAAGTTTGGCAGGTATTTCGATGATGGAAGAAAGCGGATGCTTATTATTTTCAACGAAGAAACCATTCCTGAATTCGCACAACTGATTTCCTCAATGGATTATTACGGAAAGATGCTGGTATATGTTTTCTCTCCCAACAACTACCCATTCGAGGATGAGTTTGTAGACGTACTTGATAAGGTTGAGCTTTGTGCCCTTCCTGCGGCAATATATAATGCGTACCTCAAAGTATTGCCAAAGAAGAAGAAAGCGATTCTTCCAGAAGCGGAGGAAGAAACGATTGAACCGGGAGAAATCGAGGATAATGGTATGCTTAATTTTGGAGAGGAATAGCCATGAAAGAACTCAAGTATCAAGTTAAAGCTGTAAATGAACTGGTAGATAAGGTCATTCGTCTCCTTAATACTTCCGGTAATAGAAAGAAGCTCGTCTTTGAAGCCCCTACAGGAGCTGGGAAAACTGTCATGGCATCTGACATGCTGTCCCGCATCGCTGAAGAACTCCCTCAGAAGATGGACAGCAAAGTCAACCAGGTGGCCTTTATCTGGGTGGCTCCCAATAAGCTCCATGAGCAGAGTTACTTCAAGATGAAGAACTACTTCACCGAGACTCGCATTCTCCAGCCTGTCATCTATGATGAACTTGACCACTCCGCAGACGGTTATATTCAACCCGGCCAGATTTTGTTCGTAAACTGGGAAAGCGTCAATAAAGACAACGCTTTGATGATACGAGAGACTGAGCACTCTGCATCGCTCTACGATATCACACGTAGGACTCAGGAAGACCAGCATATACCAATCATCGTCATTATTGACGAGGAGCACATGTTTGGAGGTCGTAATGCCCGGAAATCTGAGGCCGTTCTCCGTAATATCAATCCCAAGCTTGAAATCCGTATATCTGCTACGCCCATCACCAATGGGGACGAAAAGGTCAAAGTTTACAGGGAAGATGTAATCAAGGAGGAGATGATTAAAGAGCAAGTTGTCCTCAATCCTCGCATCGATGTAAACCAGACTGCTGGACTAACCGAGAATCAATGGCTCGTAAAAGAGGCGATACAAAAGCGGGAAGAACTTGCTGCAGCATATGAAAAGCTCGGTGTTAAGATTAATCCTCTCTTGCTAATCCAGCTCCCTAACGATAGCTCAGAGGCCACCACTCCCGATGACGAAACTATTCGGCAGGAAGTTGTTACTTACTTGAATGAGACTTATAGCATCAATACCGCCAATTCCCGTTTGGCCGTATGGCTTTCTGGCGAGAAGACAAATCTTGATCATATTGAGGATTTCAATAACATCACGGAAGTTCTCCTCTTCAAACAGGCCATCGCCCTCGGCTGGGACTGCCCTCGTGCTGCTGTACTTCTCATATTTAGAAAGATTGAGAGCTACACCTTCACAACGCAGACTGTTGGCCGCATAATGAGAATGCCCCAGCAGAAGTTTTATACCGATTCTATTCTCAATAAAGGCTATGTCTATACAGATCTCAGCCGGGATAAGATTCAAATTGTGGCCGATGATATGGATTACATTTCCACCCTCATTGCCAAACGAAGAGAGAATCTCAATAACGTTGCCCTTCAGTCCGTTTACACGGAGAGAAAAGGATCTGACCGTATGCGTCTTGGAGTTGGATTCAAGAGTCTGCTAAAAAGCAAGATGGCGACAAAATGGACGCTTATGTATGAGCCCACTCTTTTTTCCATTTTTGAGGTTGGCGAGGTATCTGAGACAGCTAAGCAAGGCACACTCGATACCAATATAATTGAGAACAGGGCCAAAGCTGAGCAATATATCAAGCTGGATGTCAAGAATATCACAGTCGAGATTCCTAAGGATATCACGATTACAGACGAAGTTGGATTCATCGATGTCGACAGCCGAGCTAAATTTGCTCGCACCCAGACCGAACTTAACCGAGTGCTGGACAAGTTCTGCCTCGACCAGTTGTCCCAATGGGAAAAATACACGAGCCTTGGAGTTCTTAGGAATGCACTACTTGAGGCGCTTGAGGAGCTCTTTGCCATAAATGAATATGAAGGGATCAAGGTCATTCTATACCATCTCAACCAGCCAAAGTTCGTAGACGTAATTCAAGATACGTTAAACGAATACAAGAAATCACTCACCCTCCGAAAAGCATCTCAACGAAAGCAAATCTCCTACATTTGGGAAGTCCCGGAAGATCGCATTTATAACGAGAAGGAGAATTTTGTCAACAGGCATGCGAAGAATCATGCTCTAATGCCTTTCATTCAGGAACAAGATCCCTCAACTCCGGAGCAACACTTTGTGGATTTTCTTGAGAAGAATTCTTCCTACATTGATTGGTGGTATAAGAATGGCGACAGCGGCAGCATGCACTACGCAGTGTCCTACATCAACGTTGAAGGCGAGCAATCTCTATTCTATGTGGATTTCGTTATCCGTATGAAAAATGGTCAGATTTTCCTGTTCGATACCAAGTCTGCAGGTAGCGACAAGAATGGAAAGAATAAGCACAATGCCCTAATTGACTACATGGCATCTCCCACCAACAAGGATAAACACTTGAAAGGAGGCATTATCATAGAAGATAAGTTTGGGGTCTGGCGTTATTCTCCCTTGAAGATTGAGAATACGGATGATCTTGCAGGATGGGACGCATTCTTCCCCGACCAGATAAATTAGTAACACTATGGCAAAAGGTCTTGACAGTAAATTTATTAACTATGGAATTCGGGAGAATGACCTGAATACCATAGCCACCCTCTGCGAAACCCATCAGCTTGACCGGGAATGGGTTATGGAGGAGATTCTCCGTAAATACCACGAGGCAAAAGTGGACGCAATCGAAATGAGCGACACCGATACGGAGAGAATCATTAATGCGGCAATTGCCTTGATTAAATCGGAGTAGCCCTATGATTATTCAAAGAATTCGCATCAGCAACTACAAGACCTATCTGGACTTGGATTTGAATCTTGCCCCGAAGGATGATCGTCCGGTTATCCTTATTGGGGGTATGAATGGTGGTGGTAAGACCACCCTCTTTGAAGCTATCTGCGGGGCCTTGTATGGACTCCGGATCCGAGATAAGGAGCACTTCCGCGAGCTGCTCAATAACGGAGCCGTTGGAAAAGCAGAGCCCAAAATAATGCTCGAACTCACATTTACCGGAATGGTTCTCAATGTGGAGCAGACATACATTCTCCGTAGGACATATATCCTTAATCCCTCAGAGCACCCGGTAGAGAGTGTTATGCTGAATCTCAACGGGAATCAATTTGTGTATGGAACAGCCTCAACACCTGCCCAGCGAGCCCAAGCCGAACAGCAGGTGAATAAAATCATCAAGGCCAACCTCCCGCAGGAACTGAGTAAGTATTTCCTCTTCGATGCGATGCAGGCAAGCGATCTCCTTAAGGAAAATGTCTTTGCACAGACCATCCGGGAGAATGTCCAGAATGTGATGGGCTTCAATAAATATGTCCAGCTTGAGCGTGTCTCTGAAAAGCTCCAGCAGGAATGGGCTGCAAGAAGGCTAAAGGTACAGCAGCAGGTTGAAGAATACAACGGCATCTGCGCAAAGAAAGCCGAGCTCGAAAAACAGAGGGAAGACAATCTTGCGAAGATTGACCGCTATTACAAGCACATGGTCAATATCAAGGATGAATATGATATGGCCAAGGCCGGACAGCAGACGCAGGCCGAGAACAAGGTCAAGATCAATGATCTGAGCAATCGTATTAATGAAACGAAGAAAGCTGCAGCAACCTATAATGACCAGATGCGTTCTGTCATAGAATCTCTTGAGGTGCAGGTTGTCGTTCCCAAGATTGCAGAAATGATTCACCTTGAGATTGCCGAAATCATACGGGCCAAAGATGAATCCAAGCAATTAACAAACAAATTCCTCACAAATGACCAACTCACCGATGTCGCGGAGAGAGTGTTGGCATATCTCAAATCCAAACTCCTATGCCCGGATACTGTCACCACGGAGGATGTTGTGGCGCATCTGATTTCGCAGCAGGAACCTCTCCAGCATGACCATCGTTTCGATTTTCTGGATGACGATGAGTTCGAGGCCCTCAAAGGTATTCTTTCCGCAAATACATTTAATGGATTCCTGCCGCTCAACGCATCCAAACTCGACATCGATAAACGGATATCTTCCCTCAAGGACGACGAAATGCAGCTTCGCACACTTGTCGCGCTTCAATCCGGAGGGAATGAGTCCGTCATTAGGGACTACGAAAACGATGAAGCCGAGATTGCCAAGTTGAAGGAAGAAAACGACAATGCCTCGGCAGAGATAGAAAGGCTTGAGAAACAGATACACAAGTTCGACATCCAGCTGCAGCAGGAGCCAGATTTGAAGTATGATACGCTTGCAAAGCTGAAGCCGTTCTTTGAGGAAGTTGAGACGGCCCTGCTAACAAAGAAAAAGGCGCAAATTGAGGAAGAGATGAAGACACAACTCAATAAGCTGCTCATTTCCTATAAGGACTGTATCTCCCGCGTGCAGCTGTCCGACCGTCTGGCTGGTTTCTCCATCAAGCTTTATCATAAGGCCGGAAACGAAATCTCACTCAACCAGCTCAATGCTGCCTCAAAACAGATTTTTATTCAAGTTCTGTTGAAGGTGCTCCGCAATCTTGGCGATTATAATCCTCCGGTCATGATCGATACTGTGATGGGCGTTCTTGATGAAGAGAGCCGCGATGCCCTTATGGAGGAGTACTTCCCTCAGCTGGCCGACCAGACCATCCTTCTCTGCACCACATCTGAGATCCGGCTGGATACAGACTATAAGAAACTTGAACCGTTTGTCGCTAAATCTTTCACTCTTGTACGCGATGTTGAGAAGCAGCTCACAACGGTTGATCAGGGATATTTTGGACTTCAATTAGCAGATTAGCACTATGGATATCGTATTTGACAACATGGTTCAACCAGAGGGAATCATCGAAGAAATCTCCCCGCTTGAAGCTCTGCTTGACGAAAAGTTCAATTTAACAAAGCAGGTCGATGATGCGGCAGCACCATCATTCCCGCATATCAAGGTGATGCGTATTTGTCTCCTTGTAGGTTTGAGCCTCAAGGGAGAACGGAGCCTTGCAGACTCCGAAAGCACTCTCCTCAATCGTAACCACCAGAGGTATGTTCCAACCTTCTTGACAAAAGATAATCTCAAGCCCCTGGTCTCGGCATTGCTGAAGCTCCGCTACAAAGATATAGATGTGGACTGGAGTAATAATGCCACTCTTTCCAGAATCGTTGCGTTTGAGATGCGGCATGGTCTTAAATATCTGCTGGAGGACAATAATCTGAATTCTTTCCTTTTCTATGCGACAGGAAAGAAAGGGGCAGCAAGTGGTATCCCGGCTCTCGATCTTGTCATTGGGCATTACCCGGACGAGTTGGAGGCCAAGCTCAATATCAACGGAAAGGGCATTCAAAATTCGCAGATTCTTGTAGCAGGTACAACGGGTTCCGGCAAGACGAATCTTCTGGCGGTTCTTATCGAGCAGTTCCGTTCCCTCTCTACGGATACTCCTTATCCGGTTAACTTCCTGCTATTTGACTACAAGGGCGAATTCTCAGATCCCCAAAACAACCACTGGCTTGATATTTTCGAAGTTAACAGAGGATGCATCTGGGATCCTGTCCAGCGGCCGATTCCGTTTACTCCATTCAAAGACTTCAGTGGCCATCCCATCAACGAGATAAATCTTTATTCCACGGAAATGGCGGAAGCTTTGTGCGCTGTTGATCGGGCAACGGTCAGCGCAAACATGAGCAACCGACTCAGCGAGGCAATCGTTGCTGCCTATAAGAAAACGCAAGGAGCACCTATTACCTTCCGTCAGATGCTTACGGAGTACCAAACGAAATTGCCGAATGACAAAGATGATAGCATAACCTCCGTTCTTAAGCAGCTCGTCCGCAACAACATCTTTGACACCGAGGATCGAGTCAATCTTATCGAGGAATCTCATATCATTAAAATGGATGCTTTCCCGAAAGATGGCCCTCTTGCCAAGGCCATAGTGTATTTCGTCATTTCGAAGCTGAATAATATTTACGAGATTTTGCCTCAGCAGGCAAGAGATGATGATCGTGTTCAGATTCGCCATTTCACCATTATTGATGAGGCACATTACATGCTGGACTTCGACAACCATCCTCTACGCAATCTGATTGCTGTAGGCCGTAATAAAGGTCTGAGCATTATTCTGGCCACTCAAAATATGGACTCTTTCAAGAGCAAGTATTTTGATTTCTATGCCAATGCGCAGTACCCGTTGATCATGAAACAGCAGAGCATCAACGACTCTGTTATTAAAGATCTGTTTGGTGTTACCGGAAAGGATTTCCAAGAGATTAAATCCGCCATCGCAACTCTACAGAAGGGCGAATTGATTATCAAGGATGACACCATGCGCCTTCTCGGTCTGGACACCAAGAACTATAAGAAAATCAAGGTTAATCATCTGATATAGCGATGGCTCAATTTGATAGATTCTACTGCGAACGTTGTGGTTTTAATATTGAGACCGAGAACAGTTACTATTATCGGCTTATGTCTGGATATTTCATAACTGTTCTTTGTACAAAATGCAAAACCATTCATCGAGTGCGTCCGCCAATGATTGATGTCCGAGACGAGGAAAGTTATATACACGGGCTTAGGATGTTGGATGTAAAAAGCCGAGAAGAGAGGTGCCCGAAATGTGGTGCAAGAGGGCATTTGAAACTATGGGCTCCCTCGGACGGATGTCCGAATTGCCATATTAAGCTAAAGGCGCAGGAATTATACATGATGGTAGATTAGATGACTCAAATTGAAGCAGATATGAAAAAATCCGGTTGCATATACATCCTTACCAATCCCTCGTTCCCGGAGTATGTTAAAATTGGCTACGCGTCAGATCTGGAGAAACGACTCCGCCAGCTCAATAGAAGTGAGACCGTTCCCTTCGCATTCCGCGTTCATGCCATTTATGAGGTTAGCCAGCCCCTCACTGATATGGAGCTCCACAAACTCATCGACTCTCTTAATCCGGATCTCCGCAGCATCGAAACCTTTGATGGAAAGAAACGCGTCAAGGAGTTTTATGCAATGTCTAAGGAGGATGCATACAACATTCTGGAATGCATTGCCAAGATTAGTGGCACGACCGACTGCCTTAAGAAGATGAAGCCCGAAGGACACGAGATAGAGGATGAGGAGACCGCTGAGGAGATTAAGGAAATAGCGAGAAGAGGCCCTTTCCGTTTTGGTGAATGTGGGATTCCGGAAGGAGCCGAGATTACCTTTGTCGATGATCCAAATATCAAGGCCAAAGTGCTGGACGACCGCCATATTGAATATCAAGGTGAAACCACATCGGTCTCTGCCTTGGCAAAGAGGCTCAAAGGATTCAATCATCAAGTGCAGGGTACCCTCTGGTTTAAATACAAAGGAGAAGTCCTTGCTGATATTAGGAACAGATTAGGGAAATAGCCTATGAACAACACCCGACCTTCAATGACTCCACAGGAGTCCAAGGAGTTCACAGAAATTTACTCTGACCTCAATAAGCGCATCCTTGCGGTCTTGTCTAAAGCCAAGACAATGAACGATGCAAAAGAGGCTCTGGGTATGCTTGAGAACTTGGCCGGATACGATTTGCCACAGGCAAAGACAATGTACGGCCTTGCTCTCCTTATGCAGGACAAGCCCTGGTACGATTCCAAGAAGGGCCTGCTCTGGCTGAAGAAGGGAGCAGATGAAGCTGACGGAAATGAACATGATGCCTCTTTTAGTATGTTCCAATACGGGATCATTCTCGTAGATGGTCAGCTGGGAGTCCCAGCCGACCCTATCACAGGAAAGTATTGGATTGATAAAGCGGCAGCTGCCGGATATGAGCCCGCCAAAAAAGAGCAGGATAAACGCTGGAACAGATAATGGATGAAATAAAGACAACAACTCCACAGCAGATGTTAGAGGACGCATTTCGCGCCCTTTACGATATGGCTTCAGCGGAGGAGGCCCAGCGGGTGGAAGATGAAAACGAACTCATTGGCTACCAGATAAAATGGTGCGAAAAATTCAAACAAACTTTTTCGTTCGTTTCTCAATATGGGGCTCGGCTTATTTTCCAGATGAACTCGGATTATGATGTAAAGTATCATCATCTCGACAAGTGCTGTGTTCAGATTTTCTGCGATTGGTACTCTATCGAAGTTCATCCGCCCAAGCCGGGAGAAGATGTTTGCCAATGTCTGGAGCATTACGCATTTGGAACCCCTTACGGTAATAAGGTGCTCTATCTTACCCTCCCGGAGATCACGCAGAATGTTTCCAAGGGATTAGCCAAGTCTAATGCCGACAAGAAACAACTGAGAGAAGAATGAAAATAGAAGAAGCCATCGTCTATGTCCTCGCGTCCTCCGGGCACGGAATGAAGACCGAGCAGATAGCCCGCGAGATTAACGAGAGGAAGC
>LSQX01182780.1_pt2 | contig 10264 bp, 9 predicted proteins | sample 654561 | NCBI WGS metagenome assembly LSQX01 (sample SAMN04489861, study PRJNA283612) | anaerobic digester metagenome | isolation source: 4 biogas reactors fed with cattle manure at either 37C or 55C with and... | place: Denmark: Kongens Lyngby | collected 2014
ACCCGCCTCGCCGACAAATTGCTGCCCGCTGGTGAGAATCCATTCCAGGAAACTGATCACCAGGGGATCGTCGGGACGGCGGGCGGCAACGAAATAGAGCGGGCGGGCGGGCGGCGAAGGATAGCGCCCGTCGTTGATAGCCTCTATCACTCCATCGAGATCTTCATAAAAATCCTCTTCATCGCTGATGGTGCCGTCGCCGTTGAGGTCGATGGGCACCACCTCAAGCCCTCCATATTTATGGCGCGAGTTGATGTCGTACACATACACCATATTATTATAGCCGATGGCCAGCGGGTCGTTTTTTACGGCGTCGGCAATGCCGGGATCACCAAAAACGCCTATTCCCAAAAGGCTTTCCTGGTTGCTGCCCAGATATTCGGCCCACATCTGTGCGGCGCCGCAGGCATCGGAGCGGGTGTAAACATGCAGAGCAGAAACCTCGCCGGTGGCCGACAAAAGTTCATTCCAGCTTTTAAAGTTACTTGTTAAATAAATTTTTCTGAAATCATTCTGCGACAAGCCACGATCCATCAGCGTTTCCAGCAAAGGATTTTTTGTATTAATCACCGGCAGCACCGCATCTTTTGTCACGGCAATCCACCACACGCCCTGATCCACTTCGGCCTGGTTGAGGCCGCGCGAAAACATGCCCAGGTCCACCATCCCCGACACAGCGTCGGCCAAACCTTTGCCTGCACCTCCCGCGCTGATGTCGATGCGCACGTCAGGATGCAGCTTGCGGTATTCTTCGGCCCACCGCACCGTGACGGGATAAAGCGCAAAGGCGCCCGAAATAGAAATGGTGCCCCGCAGATCGGAGGCGTCGCCCGTTTGATGTTGATTGTTGCGGCTGCCGCACGATGCTGCGATAATGCCCGACAACATAAAGAGCAGCACGATCCGTCGGCTGCTGCCAAGATTTTTATACATATTACCCTCCCTGATTTGTCGGCAAAGGTACAGGTCGTCCGTTGGCTGTAAAACCCGTTTTCAACTGATTTTTGGTGGGATAAAGCTGTAGGCGCAGCGTAAGTATTTATGCTTAGCCGGTCAGCCAAACGTCGATTTTACTTCAAAGCCCCCCCGAAAAAGCAGGCCTGTTGATAAAAAAATTAATTACACATCGAAAACATTTCTTGTTTTTCAGAAACTTTCTTTATTACTTTGTCCGACAAAATTATACAAGGTGGTATCAAAACCAATAAAAATAAAGCGTCACACCAATGACCTGATATGGCAGGGCACCGCCTACAACGCCCGCGGGCAGGCTACCAGCTACAACCTGGGCAGCCAGTACCAGGTGGTACGCGAATACGATGCCTGGGGTTTTCCGAAGCGCATCAAAACCATGAAAAACGGCAACCCCTCTGAAATCGAAAACCTTTACTATACTTTCGATTTTAAACGTGGCAACCTCACCCAGCGGGGAACGCTTAAATATTATCGTTGGGACATTTTTACCTACGATGCACTTGACCGGCTTAATACCGAAACCGAAACCATTTCTGGTAACGCGCTGGCTACAAGCTACGCCGGCAACGGCAACATCCTTACCCGCTCCGATGTGGGCACCTACGCTTACAGCCAAACCAACGCCGGCCCGCACGCCGTTACCGGCATTACCAATGCCAGCGGCACGCTGCTGCCCGAGCACCGCCAAAGCGTGAGCTACACCCCCTTTAATAAAGCCTCGCACATAAGCCAGGGCACCAAGGATTATTTTATCACTTACGGCCCCGACCGCCTGCGCCGCCGCACTAGCCTGCACAACGATATGCAGGATGCCTTAATGACTAAGTATTACGCTTTTGGTGATTTTGAGCGCGTAACCGATGCTGACGGAACCCGGGAACTACACTACATCCAGGGCGGCGATGGCCTGGCCGCTGTTTACATAAAGTACGACACTGGCGAGGATACACTGTTCCACATTATGCAGGATCATTTAGGAAGTATTGTTGGCGCAATAAACTCTGAAAGTGGCAAGGTTTACAGGCAATCCTATGATGCCTGGGGCAGAAACCGCAACCCGCAGAACTGGACGTACGAAGACATCCCGGAGTATTTTCCTTTATCTCGCGGCTACACCGGGCACGAACATCTCAAGTGGTTTGGCTTGATAAACATGAATGGGCGGATGTACGATGACGGCCTTTGCCGCTTCCTTTCTCCCGACCCTTACGTACAAATGCCTGACTACTCTCAGAATTTTAACCGGTATTCTTATGCGCTTAACAATCCGCTTCTGTACACTGACCCGAGCGGGGAGTTTTTTCTGTCATTGATATGTCCTCCATTGGTGATTGTAGATATGGCACTTTGGTCTGCTGTTATTGACGCTGCTTTTCAAGGCATTAGTATAATGACGAACAATCAGCAGGAGTTTAACTTTGCTGAATTGGGGGGGGCATTTGTTGGTGGAGCTCTTGGAGGGGCTGCTGCATTTTTGGCTCCGACAATTGGAAGCGGATCGGGATTATTATTAAAGTACATTGGCAAAGCTTCTTATGCGGGACTATCAGCTTCTGCATCAACAACAGGGGGTCTTCTGGCTCAGGATTTTTTTGATAATGGAAAAATTGACTTCAACGGCACTCGCTACTGGAAAACAGCAGCTACAAGTTTTGCTACTGCTTTTGGAATTTCTGCATTAAGTTCAGCATATCAATACGCAAGTTGGGACAGACTTGACCCACAGGGAAAAATTGATAAGCTTAATAAGAATGGGTATGATATAAAGTTGGGTGAAAGCGGGACGACTGAAATAGAGGGGAAAGCTTATCCTAAGTACGGATATAGACGAAATGGAGATATCTACATGACTAAAGAGGGCCTTTCAACTTACAACTATTTTGAAACTAAATCAACCTATCTACACGAAGGCAGTCACCTTACCACAAGTAAGACACGACAATATCAGGGGATGAATGTAAGTTATGGATCAGATGTCGCCACTTATTATTCTGAAGTTAATGCCTATAAATTTGAATTAAGTAATTCAAGATTTTTGTCGGCAAATTACAGAAACTATTTAAGAAGTAACATGGTTTACTATTCAACAAAACTTCAACAATCAGGGCTTAATATGTCCGTGCCTTCTACAAAAGGAAATAGCATTTTTAATTTCATACTTAATTTATACTAAATATGAGGTATTTATTAATTGCTTTTCTTTGCTGTTCATTATTGTTGAATTTTAATTCTAAACAAGTGGGTGTACAATCAAATGAGATTCGTAATGATGAAGTGCAAATGAATATTTCTTTAAACGACTCAATTTTTAATACTGATGAAAACCTTCTTGTAATCGAGTACGAAATCATTAACCAGTCATCCAAAACTCTCAGGCTTTCACTGCAATTCATCAACTTTGACATTTTTAATGATGATCAGCACAGCATTGAGCATTGTATTTTGATCAATGATATTAATCACTATTTAAACCTTCATTTGGATCCCAGGAAAACTTTAAAAATTAAATCAGGTGGCGTTCATCAGGGCTTCAGGAATGTTGATTTATTGTCTGTCTGTTTTGATAATGATAGCTTAGTGAAGCAAAGATTGTACTATGTACAGCTAAGTTCTTACGAAAATAAAAAGAAAGAAGTTTATAAATCTAATATTGTAAAGTTTCAATGGCTTTAATATATCCAAATTCATAGAAGTATGCCAACGTGCTATAACTGCTACATAAAAAGCTTATTAGGCCATCTTATATGGCAAGGCACCGCCTACAACGCCCGCGGGCAGGCTACCAGCTACAACCTGGGCAGCCAGTACCAGGTGGTACGCGAATACGATGCCTGGGGTTTTCCGAAGCGCATCAAAACCATGAAAAACGGCAACCCCTCTGAAATCGAAAACCTTTACTATACTTTCGATTTTAAACGTGGCAACCTCACCCAGCGGGGAACGCTTAAATATTATCGTTGGGACATTTTTACCTACGATGCACTTGACCGGCTTAATACCGAAACCGAAACCATTTCTGGTAACGCGCTGGCTACAAGCTACGCCGGCAACGGCAACATCCTTACCCGCTCCGATGTGGGCACCTACGCTTACAGCCAAACCAACGCCGGCCCGCACGCCGTTACCGCCATCACCGATGCCACTGGTGCGATGCTGCCCGAGCACAGTCAAAGCGTAAGCTACACACCTTTCAACAAGGTGTCGCATATCTCGCAGCAGAATTACGACTACTTTGTAACCTATGGCCCCGACCGCCTGCGGCGGCGCACCAGCCTGCACACCGGAATAGCCGACGGTGTGCTGCTTACCAAATACTACGCTTTTGGCGATTACGAAAAGGAAGTAACGCCCGTCGCCACCCGCCACCTGCACTACATCCAGGGCGGCGACGGCCTGGCCGCTGTGCATGTAAAAAACGATGGCGGCACGGATTCTTTGTACCTGATTATGAAGGATCATTTAGGAAGTATCATCGGGGCAATTAATCAAGAAACAGGAACTGTTTATCTGCAAAACTTTGATGCCTGGGGGAGAAATAGGAATCCAGAAGATTGGAGCTACATCGACATCCCGGAATATTTTCCGCTTAACCGGGGATTTACAGGCCACGAGCATTTGGATAAGTTTGGTTTGATAAACATGAATGGCCGCATGTATGACGCTGCTTTGTGCCGCTTCCTTTCTCCCGACCCCTATGTACAAATGCCGGACTACTCACAGAATTTTAATCGGTATTCGTATGCCCTGAATAACCCGCTGGTTTATACCGATCCGGATGGCGAATGGCTTCATTTACTTTTTGGTGCAATAATAGGGGGAACCACAAACTGGTTAGACCACGGAGCCGAATTTTCTGCAAAGGGTTTAGGCTATTTTGGTATTGGAGCTTTAGCGGGTGGTCTAAGTGCTGGTGTTGGTGCCGGTATTGGAGCTGCCTATGCTGGTAGCGCTATACATAGTGGAGGTTTTGCTGCAGGTTTTCTTGGAACAGCAACAATCTCAAGTACTGGGTTTGTTGCAGGAGCCATCTCCGGAACTGCGGCGGGACTTACCAATGGGCTAATAGTAGGTTCTGGTAATAAAATGATGTCGGGACAAAATTTTATAGATGCAATACGATATGCCGGTTTTGAACAAGCATTACTACAAGGAGCAGCGGGTTTTAGCTATGGAGGACTTATGGGTTCGGTGGACGCTATGAAGAACGGTGAAGATTGGCTTACAGAAGGGCCTAGACCAAAGATTAATATGATAACTGACGGAAAGGATGTTATCACTCAGGATCAAGCCAGTAGTAGCGACATTCTACAAAAAAAAGGAACCATAAATCTTCCTGTTACTAATGAAGAATATGCTATAGAGATAAAAGCTCCTAAAGGTTATCGAATGACTGGTGGAGGTGCCTCATATGTCTATGGAAATGATAAATTATTTCATAAGATGATACAGGTAAAAAATAACTCCCAAATTATCACTTTTCCTTTTGGCACTCCATATGGTGGTGCGTATGGTGCAATAGTCGAAAGGTCAGCGAGAGTAATAAATGTTCATGGAGATTTAGTATTGTTTTTTGCAAATAAAAGATCCTACAGCACTTTGTTTTGGTATTTATCTTTATTAAATTGAAAATGAAAAATAGTGTAATAATACTTCTGTTTTTTGCTGTAATTTTTAAAACAGTATCTGGGCAAACATCCGACGTCCAAGAGGATCACTCTAACACAAACATTATTAAAAATGTTGCTTTTGCTACACAAGGAAACATTTATCCACTTACGGTTTTGCTGAATCCATATGGGTATTGGACTTTTGGCGAAATAGAATATGGGTACAATCAGTGGGGAACAATGCAATATCTCACCAACTTTTCTTGCTCTTGGGTTGTAAATGGAACACGGGTTGAAACTCCACAGAGCTACCTTTATGATACATTAGCCATTGATACAATCACTACTCAGTTTAAATCACTCTGGTGCAGAAATTATCCACCGAAACATTTTAATGCTGATATAGTCAATGCTCAGGCAAATAGTTTAGACTCCATTTCATTTGAATTACTAAAACAAGATTTTCTCTATACGTTCCTGCTAAGTCATATTTCTTCCAGTGAAGACAATAGAGATTTCACCCCACTACCAGCTTGCCCTATAAGTCATCTTTTGAAGTTATTAAGTTAAATTTATTTAAGGACAGCATTCAAGTATCCTCAAGCACATTAAATACTACCAATCTATTGGACATTAAAGAAACGAATAATGGAACTGTTATTATCAAAAGTAGAGACTACAAGCGTTTTTTGAAGAGTTTTAATTCAGACATTTTCATTAAAACCATGGATTGTAGCAGTTGCCTTCAGGAGTTGCTTAATCAGACTGATTTTATTGTCGAATATCATGGAAAGAAAATCAATTCAAGTTTTTATCTATGCGACTTTGCGTATCTGAATGTGAGAGACAAAAATGAGAAAATGGTCATTAAACGTTTGATAGGCATCAAAAGATCAATCGCTTATTTAAATGAAAAATATTTACATTGATGCTAAAGATATCGCCACAAATCACGATTAAGATTATAAGATTCAGCAACATTTTTAAAATCTTATCATGAGAACACTCAATCTATTATTTATCAGCCTTCTAATATCAGCACCCCTCTTCTCCCAATCCCTCTCGCACGTAGAGTTCGACTACGATGCTGCCGGCAACCGCACTGCACGGGAAGTGATTTACCTGAAATCAACTGCGGCAGACACTACGCAGCAGCTTAAAGAAAGTTCTTCGCAGCAGGTTGCGGATTCAGTGGAATTTAAGGGCACCTTTGGCAGCCGGGAGATCAGTATTTTTCCCAATCCTACAAAGGGAATCCTTACCATAGCAATGGCAAGCTGGGAAAATGATGGCTCGGCTACACTGGAGCTGTTTTCCCTTTCCGGGGAAATGATCCTGCAGCAGGAAATCCGCCATGCAAAAACCACCGTGGATTTATCAGCGCAGCCGGCGGGCAGTTACATCCTTTCCATTTCCCTGGCCGGCAGCCATCGGTCGTGGAAGGTGATAAAAGAGTAGCGGATTCGTTCATTCTTTCATTCAACAGCTGCCGGATTTATTTACATTCCTGATCGTAGCGAAGACAAGCTGGTTCCTGGCGGAGGGAAAACTATTCTACCAGTCCCTGCATGGACAGGATTTCTCTCAACATTACCTCATAGCGTGATCTGTCTCCCGGAAGTACTGACCTTCCGCCGTCCGGAGAACCTCGAAGGATATTGTTGTCCATTACTTTCGAGCGTCCGAAGGGCCCCTCGAAACGTCAAGTAATTGGTCTGACTTTCGGGCGCCCGCATGATCCCAAAATCCACCATCCCGTTTTTTTATAATCTGCCTGGATCAGAAGCCTCAATTGATCTTTCTGATGAGCTGTTGCGCTTCCTGAAGGGCGTCGGGTTTTCCGATGTCGAGATAAATTGCTTCGTCGTCACGGAAGCCTTTGATGGTATGATTTCGTGCCAGCGAAAGATAAGTTTCGATGATAGAAAAAGCGCCGCTTTGCGCGAAATGATCAAAAATAGCAGGGTTGAGAATATGGATTCCATTAAAAGCTAACTGATGCAAATTGTTCTGTCGAGCCGTTGAGAATGTAGTTTGGTTGTTCCGGGTGTCGTGGCGTCCGCGCAGCAGCATCGCCTCATCAAAAAGCAGGTAGCGTGTGCTTCTGCGTTTTTGAGCAAAAAGTGTGGCAAGTGCATGGCTGACGTTGTGCTGTTGCAGCATCGCCAGGATATTGATATTGGAAAGCACATCCACATTGTGAACAACGAAAGGCTGCCCGTCGTCGAAAAACCATCGTGCCTTCAGCAATCCACCGCCGGTATCGAGCAATTGAGCGGTTTCGTCGGAAAATTTTATTTCTATACCAAAATTATTTTCAGCGGCTACCCAGGCTTTAATTTTATCGGCAAAATGATGCAGGTTGATGATGATGCTGGTAACACCGGCCTGCTTGAGGCGTTCGACAACATGCGCCAGCATGGGCTTCCCAGCCACCTCCACAAGTGCTTTGGGCGTATGTTGCGTGTAAGAACCAAGTCGCGTTCCCAGGCCGGCAGCAAATATCATCGCCTTCATAGTAGAGTTATTTTTAGAAAAAGAATTACAACCTATTGCTTATTGGGCTTGCAGAGTTTGTCCTTGTCGTTGGCCGTTTGTGCGCAACGATTGCACTTGAAACGGTCGGTGTCGATCTGATGGAATTTATCTTTTTTGCAACGTGTCTTCGTCATAATTTTTGGGTGTTAAAATGATAAAACGCAAGCCGGTTTATTCTTGTTCAAGATGACGCAACACGATACGAATCCGATCATCGTCCTGCAACCGCCTGGCAAGTTGTCCGGCGCAATAGACCGACCGATGCTGTCCGCCGGTGCAGCCGAAGCTGACCTGCAGGTGGCTAAACCGCCGCGCGGTGTAATTTTCGATAGCAAGCCCGACCATATCCGTCGCAAGGCTAATAAACCTTTCTACCTCCGGACTTTTCTCCAGATAGTCGCACACTTCTTTATCTTTCCCGGTAAGGTTGCGGTATTTTTCCTCACGCCCCGGATTGGGTAGCGGACGGCAATCGAACACAAAACCACCACCATTGCCGGAATTATCGGGCGGCACTCCGCGCTTGTAGGAAAAGCTGTTGATAGAAACCGTTAAGCAAGGCGCCTCAGCAGCGTGGAGGTCTTCGCGGCTGATTATCTCCCGCAGGCAGTTGATAAGTTCGCTGAGGTGATCGGGGATTTTTTGGTTATCCATCAGCCATTTCACATTGTTGATGGCCAGTGGAATGCTGTCGATAAAATGCTGCTTCCGCTCGTACAAGCCTCTGAAACCGTAAGCCCCAAGTGTTTGCAATATTCTGATAAGTACAAATTTGTAAAAATGCTGCCTGAAATCTTTCACACTGCGCGGCGCCACTTTATGTGCTTCGGCAATGTAATAATCGATGAGCTGCTCACGCACCGCAGCGGGCATGCCCACCCGTGCCTGAAAAAGCAACGACACCAGGTCGTAATGCACAGGGCCGCGCCGGCCACCCTGGTAATCGATAAAATAGAGCTGCCCCTGATGCAACATGATGTTGCGCGTTTGGAAATCGCGATAGACAAAATAGGAGCTTTCTACCGAAAGCAGCAGTTGCACCAGCTTGCGGAAATCCTCCTCGAGGTGATATTCGTTGTAAGGAATCTGCGCCAGCTTCAGGAAATTATATTTGAAATAATTCAAATCCCACATGTAGGCCTGCGTGTCGAAATCGGCTGACGGATAACAGGCCGAATAATCGAGGTCGCGCCCGGCGATGATTTGAAACCTGATAAGCTCGTCGATGATCTGCCGGTAGATTTGTATCAACTCCTCATCGAAACCTCTATTCTGCTTGTGTGCGCTCACAATGTCGAACAGGGTAGTATCGCCCAGATCCTGCAGCAGATAACAGAGATGGTCGTCGGCAACAGCATAAATTTCCGGGACGTTGAGGCCGGCTTTGAGAAACTGCCGCGAAAGGTTGATGAAAGCCTTATTCTCTTCGGGGCTGTCGTAAAAAGCACCAACCGCCTGGGCTTTCTTGCTGCTAAGCCGGTAGTATTGCCGATATGAACCTGAGGCGGGCAATGGCACGATGGCCGTGGCTTCTTCGCCCGACCAGCTACGGAACATTGTGGCAATTTTTTGTATATGATCCTGCACGCTTATCTTATTAATTTGGCGCAAAGATAGAGGTTATGGCAAATCTCAAATTACGACAAAACAAAAACTACCCACAGCGGAGGCCGGCACACGGGCACACACTCACAATTTCAACCACAAAATCTCTCCTCACACTTCCCGCCGACGCATTACCAGTCTAAGCAGCCTGCGCAGCATCTGCTTTTCGTAGTTCCAAAAAAAGCCAAACTGCCCAAAGAGGAGACCATAAAAAAGAAGCAGCACATTGTAAAGCGGCAGGGTGAGGAGGATGAAAAGCAGTACCCTCATGTGCCAGTCGAGGCCGGCAGGTATGCCAAACAGACTGTAAACCCACCCTTCGGCATACAGCACCGACATGCCGGTGCAGGCAAAAACAATAAGAATAAGCACGATCTGAAACGTGGAGGTAATCCCCCATCGCTGTTTCAGTTTATTGATAAAAGCAGATTTAGATGCCATTTTATTAAATTTTAATTTTAATATGAAAAAAATAAAAACACGCTTTGGTGGTGGATGTTTAATCCAAAAAACAAAATGGACATCCGCCCGGATTTCCG
>LSQX01184108.1_pt1 | contig 10264 bp, 9 predicted proteins | sample 654561 | NCBI WGS metagenome assembly LSQX01 (sample SAMN04489861, study PRJNA283612) | anaerobic digester metagenome | isolation source: 4 biogas reactors fed with cattle manure at either 37C or 55C with and... | place: Denmark: Kongens Lyngby | collected 2014
TGTATCAGTTTAAACTCTTTCTCGCTGGGAGTCATACTTGAAAAATAATGGAAACATTCTTCTAAGTTAATGATTTTCAGCGGATTGAACAAGCATTCAACACCTTTATTTTATTGATTTTAAATACTTTAACTATATAAACTTGCGAGCAGTTTCAACTACTGATTCGCATTACTATTATTAATTGAAACGTAAATAATATAATCCATTGGTCTCAACATTCAATTTGTGATCAACGATAGTAATGAGTAGTAGCTTAAAAAAACAAGCTGTTAGTGGTGTTTTTTGGACTTTTGCCCAACAATTTAGTGTGCAAATAATAAACTTTGTTGTACAGATTATTCTTGCACGACTTTTAATGCCTGAGATGTTTGGACTTATAGCCATGCTATCGGTATTTATCGCCATTGGACAGACATTGATGGATAGTGGTATGACTAGTTCACTTATCCGTACTAAAGACCCTGATCAGTTGGATTATTCAACTGTATTTATGACAAACATGCTCATAAGTGTAGCAGTCTATTTGCTTGTCTTTTTGATAGCATCTAATATTGCTGCATTTTATAACCAATCTATACTCAAGGACATTCTAAGAGTATATGCTCTCAGTTTCGTAATCCGTTCATTTGTAGCGGTACATGTAGCAAAGCTCACGAAAGAGATGAAATTCAAAACTCAAATGAAGTTGCAAATACCTTCCACTATTATAGCAGCTATTGTAGGAGTTACTATGGCTTACAAAGGTTTTGGAGTGTGGAGTTTAGTATGGCTTAACCTTACGCAGACTATCATTTTTACGATACAGAGTTGGATCTTCATACCATGGAAACCTTCACTGAAGTTTGATAAAGAGAAATTCAGACATCATTTTAATTTTGGATATAAAATGACTCTTTCAAGTTTAATAGATACGATATATAAAAATATATATAATATTATAATTGGAAAATTCTTCAGCCCAACTATAGCTGGATTTTATAATCAAGCTGACCATATAAGAAAGCTACCAGTGACACAGATGGCTTCTGTTTTAGAGAAAGTTACATATCCTTTCTTCTCAAATATTAGCAAAAGAGAGCAATTGAAAAGCGCTTACAAAAAAGTAATGAGACTTTCTTTTTTTATTTCAGTTCCATTAATGATGTATTTAATTGTTGTCGCAAAAGACTTATTTTTTGTTTTATTTGGGGAAAAATGGCTGCCTGCAGTGCCATACTTTCAGATACTTGCAGTTGCTTCAATTATACGTCCTTTACACTCTTACAATTTAAACATACTGAAAGTAAATAATAAAAGTGAATTATTCTTAAAACTAGAAGTCCTAAAAAAGATAATTGGTATAATTGCTATTGTTATATCTATGCCTTTTGGTATAACTGCTTTAGTATATTCTTATACAATCGCTTATTATGTGATGATTATACCTAGTATGCATTATAGCGGGCGAGAGATTAGCTACAAAATGAAAGAGCAATTGACAGATTGTCTCAAAATATTTTTAATAGGTTTCTTTTCTGCCATAGCAATCTATTTTGTGAATAGATATCTTGAGTATTTGAATGTAATCCCTATTCTATCTTTATTTATTTTAGGTTTACTCTATTCATTTATTTATATATTACTTATTCTATTTTTTGAGAAAGAAATTATACTTATCATAAAATCAATTATAATCGACTTTCAAAAAAACTGAACCACTATGGATTGGAAATCCATAGGTTTGTTTTCGACTATAAGTCGTTTGAGTTTCGACCAAGGTCGATTAAAAGTGAACAACTAAAGTTACGTTCTTTGAAATACCGTTTCATTCCAGGATAAAGTTTTCGTTGGAATTGGGATGATCCCCATGGTGATCCAGGTACGTGGACAACATCTCGTCAGTGATGTTACCCACACTCCAGCAACCATAACCGATTGCCCAAAAATGATTCCCCCAGTAACGACGCTGTAGCTCGGGAAACTCCTGAAGCAACATACGTGAACTGCGACCTTTAAGACGCTTAACGATATCGCTAACACTTAACTTCGGGGGATAACTTATGTGCAAGTGGATATGATCCTTGCTAACAACGCCTTTCAGCATAGCAATGTCCAACGAATTACTCACCTGACGTAGTATGTCACGACAGCGCAATTGAACAACACCGGTCAGAACCTTGTAACGATATTTCGTTATCCAAACCAGGTGAACTTGTAGATTGTATACACTGTGACTACTTTTGCGGTGTTCCATATAACTTGACTTTCTTACAAAAGTAATGAATATTTGTAGAAGCTAAAGCCTTGCACTAAAAGTGCATAGTTTTAACTAACGAACTTGAAAAATAAACTATTTAGTTATGATATTAGATAAGGCAAAACTCTTACTCAAAAACTCTTATCTCGGCACACCTTTAATAAAAATTAGATATTTATTATATCGTTATGTAAAAAACAGACAAATTAGCAGTCATTTTGTTTTTGACAAAAATGTATTGAACTCTGTTGATAAGGATAGAATCAACTTTTTTGGCTATTATAATATATCTCCTGAAAATGAAGAAGGTGACATTTTATATCTGAAAGTAACAAATGAGGATGTGAGAGGTAGCCTCGTAGAACCTTCTCAGATTATGCTGAAAGATAAAGAAGGGAAAATCACTAAAATAGCTAAGACAAAGGTCTGGAATTGGCAACAAGGCTGCATGCTACAGTGGTTACCAAAAGATAACAAACACATTATATTTAATGATCTAGATAACTCTTCAGATAACTATATATCAAAAGTGATTGACAAAAGCGGCAGGATTATAAAAATGTATACTATACCAATATATAGTGTAAGTAAGACAGGTAAATATGCCCTTTCGTTAAATTTCTCTCGTTTGGCAGCTATGCGTCCAGATTATGGTTATTTCAATTTACCTTTTAATAATTTACCTCCTGATAACGAAGATGGTATTTGGTATGTAGATTTAAAAACTGGTACAACAAGTCTGCTGCTTACTTTGGAGCAATTAAAAGCTTTTTCATATGTCAAAACGATGTATGATGCCAAGCATAAGGTAAATCACATTGACATTGCTCCTGATGGAAGTAAATTTATGTTTTTACATCGCTGGATTGGTCCAAAAGGAAGATTTACGCGATTAGTGGTATGTAATAAAAATGGAAGTAACCTGAAAATATTAAATGGAGATACTATGGTATCACATTGTTGCTGGTTAAACAGTAGTGAAATTCTTGCTTTTTGCAACTACAAAGGAGATGTGGGATATTATAAATTTGATTTGAATACGGAGACAGCAATGTTATATTCAAAGCTGCTGCCCAGAGTAGATGGCCACCCCTCTATATCGCCCGATGGCAAATATATTATTACCGATACATATCCTAATTTATCCAGGTTTTCTTCTTTATGCTTATTTAATATAGAAAAGGAGGAGATAGAAAAGGTAGGTGACTTTTATCAATCGCTGCGCTATAATAAAGAAATAAGATGTGACTTACATCCTAAATGGGATACAAGTGGTAATAAAATTTATTTTGAATCAACTCATCAAGGGAATAGAAAGTTATACGAACTAATTTTAAGATAAAGAGAAAATTAAAACAATGTCAGTAAAAATCAGTCGTAACATTATATATGTTGATTGTACGAATTCAATTGATAATATTCGAATTGCTGAAAAAAGCATTTGGGTAGATGAAATACCTAAACAGGATTACAATGTTTATTATCTACTGATGAATGATCGAAAAAGCAAAATAGCTAAAGACAAAAGCAATAATACAACTATAACACGAAGATATCGTTTATTTGTTTTATCTTACATTATTTTTGTTTTCAATCTTATCAAATTAATTAGAAAATTGAATCCATATTTTATTGTTGTAAGAAATCGAGTTGATTTATCTACCTTCGTTTTTCTTTTATCGAAAGTTTATAAATTTAGATTTATTTATATAAAAGCATTTCCGGTGATAGAAAGCTCTCTATTAAGAACAAAAAACACTATCAAACGTCTTTTCTTACAACTCTCATTGAAATGGGAAGTATGCATAATGAGAAGAACACACCTTTTGATTGTGAGGAGTGAAAAATATAAAGAGTATTTATTAGAAAAATTTAATGTAAATAGAGAAAGTATAATTGTACCAATGGGAATAAACACTTCCATGATTGAAGAAATTGACCGTGATGAAAAGGAGAAACTGAGAGAAGAATATACCTTGAAAAAACCTTTCACTGGTATCTACTTTGGAGCTATGAGCAAGGGTAGAAAGGTGGATTTTGTTATCGACATACTACATGAAGTAAATAAAAGAGCTAATAATTTAGATTTCTTAATTGTTGGTGGAAATGAAGATGATATAGAAAGATTATCAAGCTACACACAGAACAAAGAGCTTAATCTCCATTTTACAGGAACAGTCCCAAGAGAGAAATTATTTAAATTATTGCAAATAGCAGACTTTTCCATATCAGCTATTCCACCCATAGAGAGATTTATAATTTCCTCACCTACAAAAGTATTCGAGAGTATGGCCTTGAAATGTCCTGTGTTGGCAAATAAAGAAATTATTGAGCAAAATGAAGCTATCACACAATCAGAAGGAGGAGTCTTACTTAATTATAATAAAGAGGAGTATGTTGATACAATTTTTCAAATTTTGGATGGGAAATTTAATTTAAAAAATATGGGAGATAAAGGATATCAGTATGTTATTCAAAACAGAAGCTATGAAAAAATGGCTACGAGAATCATTGAAGAATTAGAAAAACAGGAATAAAAAGTTTTAATTATTTGATATTTCTACACGCAATAATAATATGTTGCAAAGTTTTATAGTATATGGTTTTTTAGGTTTTTCGATGTGGTGGTTTGGTACTATTGCAGCGAGACGTGAGCGAATTAATTTACGTGCAGGACGTAAAACGCCATTTCTGACTTGGGAAATAATTATTCCTTTGTTATTTTTTGCTTTTATCTCTGGGGTAAGATGGAAAGTCGGAACAGACCATCAAAGTTATTTAGAAGGTTACAGAGTTTTACTTAACGGATTTGAGCCAAAAAGAGAAATTGAAGGTCTATTTTTGTATATTTCTAAAGTATTTGCAAATCTAAATATACATTTTTCCATTTGGTTTGGTTTTTGGGCATTTGTCCAGATTATCTTTTTCTATTTGGCATTTAAAAATGAAAGGTATTTGCTTCCATTTATTGGTATAGTCATAGTATTAGGGGGTTATTACTTAGGCTGGATGAACGGCATAAGACAAACTATTGCAGCATGTATGTTTGTCTTTAGCATTCAATTTATTAATAGTCGAAAACCGTTACATTATTTTCTAACTATTTTCATAGCTACCCTCTTCCATAGGTCTGCAGCATTATTATTCATTTTTTATTTTATACCTCAAAGAGACTACCTCAAAAATAGATACATAAATCTATTACTATTATTATGTGCAATTATTATTGGTTCAAATCCTTTCTGGATTGGTATTATGGACAACACAGAAGGATTGTTGCAATTTATTGGATATGAAAGATATGCTGATAAACTAGACTATTATATGTTCGAAAGACAAAACGAAATGAGCTTGGGTCCTCGTCGTATATCAAGGATCCTCCTCGGAGCTTTGGTTATATGGTATCATCCGCATTTAAAAAAACTGTATACTGGCACCAACTACCAAGCTTACTTTAATCTTGGTCTAGTAGGCATATTGTTTCATAATCTTTTTGCAAATACTGCTACTGTTTTCTTGCGACCAATAGGATACTTTACGATTTTTTTAATTCCTACTACAGCATATCTTCTTTATTATTTGAAGCATTCAAAAATTAGAGGAATTAATTTGGTATATATTTTTGTGTTTTTACTAGCAATTTCGTATATATTTTTTGCTATTATTGCAGATAGCCGTCTAGGAGATACTGATTGGACTAATTATAAGTTTTATTGGGACTATACATAAAATACTTATAAAGTAAAAATAATGAATAAACTAGTATTTAAAAAATATGAGTTTAATAACAAATTTTCTTTGTTAGAACTTTTGGCGTTTAAGTGGAAACACCTAAAGACCAGGGAATTAAAAAATAAATTCGAATGGCGTTACGAACAGAATCCATATAATAAAAACAATCCATTTATTTATGTAGCTCTTAATGGTGAACAAGTTGTTGGTTTCAGAGCTTTCGTAATCCAGCATTTTATGTTAAGAAATGTTCTTTATAAAGTCTTTAATCCTGCTGATGCTATTGTACATCCTGATTTCAGAAGAATGGGAATATTCTCTAAATTAAACGAAGCTTTTCTAACTGATTTGCAACATGAAACAAATGCCATTGTATTAAACACATCATCTAATAATTTATCTACACCGGGTTATTTGAAACAAGGATGGCAATCAATAAATTATTGTAACAGATATGGTTTCAAATTAAATCTCTTATTAACTTTCAAAAATCTATTTGGTATTTCCAGGAAGCATAATAATCAATTTGAAGAGATTATTAGAAAGTATAAAGACAATAAATTGATTTTTACAACACAATTACGAATTAATGATATTGTAACTTTGAATCGTAAAAACAGAAATATCAATGTAATAACTCATTATCGAGATCAATCATTCTATAATTGGCGATATGCTTATCCTAATCAAAACAACTATTTCGCATATTATTATGAAGAAGAAAAATTAATTGGTTATATAATCTTTAGCAAAAGATCAGAATTTCAATTCATGATTGAAGAATACATTGCCCCGACCAGAAATATTTTCAAAAGATTAATGTGTTTTAGTTCCCGGTATTTTAGAATCTCAATAATACGGAGTCATGTTTTCTCTCAAAATGAAAAACAAAAATTTAAAAGTATCGGGTTCATTTTCGAACCGTTAAAACTAATGACTACAATAGGAAAGATTAGGCTACCATTTTTAGTGCGTCCTATAAGCCTATATCCAACCGACAATGATTTCTTAATAGATAACCATATAGATATTCGTGATTCTGCTACTTGGAACTTTGCACAATCTGTAATACACTAAACATTAGAATATGAAGTTACTTCCCAATATTATCCTCAACTTTCATGCAATTAAAGATCCACATTGGTTCGAAGATATCCTTAAAATCATCAAACGTTTTTATAATCCTATAAGTTATGAAGATATAGAAAATTACTACCTGCAAGGTAAAAAAATAAACCATGCTTGTCATATTACCTTTGACGATGGACATATTAGTTTTTATAAAACAGTATTTCCATTACTGAAAAAGTATAATATATCTGCATCAATATTTGTATCACCCAGAGTAATTTCGGAGAGAGTCAATTTTTGGTTTCAAGAAATAAGTGATTATGATTTTGACATTTTAAACAATATCATTGATAATCGTTTCGAGTTTAAGAGTTTTGAAGCCATTCCAGTAAAAACCAAATTAAAACGCTTGAAGATAAATGAAATTTGGAATGTAATTTATGAGTATCAAAAGCAAACCGGTACTCAGTCAAAGTCATGTGTGAATATGGATTTAAACCAGATCAAAGAAGTGTATCAATCTGGGTTAGTACATATTGGTGCTCATACCATGAATCATCCTATATTAAAAAATGAGTGTGTAGATACTGTTGAATATGAAATTAGTGCATCAATAACAGGACTAAGCTATCTACTTGATACGCCTATTCATTCTTTTGCATACCCAAATGGCAAACCTGGATTTGATTTTGGTGGACGTGAGATAGACATTTTAAAGAAAAATGGTATTAAATTAGCCTTTTCAACTATTGAAAGAACCCTTAAAAATGATGACGATTTATACCGTATTCCAAGAAGTGGTTTTGAAGGAGGGAGTATACCTTATATCTCTTTGAAACTTTTATCTGGAGGTAACTTGGATGTATTAAAAAAGGTGTTGAATAAAAAAAATGATATCTTGTATAGATAGTTTAAAATAAAGTCTAAATCATTTTGTTATAAATTAAATAATGAACCCATTTTAATAAATATATTTTGATATAAACACAAACGTCGAATCCTTATCACATCACCCTCTTTCGAGAAATAAGTTATATATTAAAACAATTTTTCGAGGTGTAAATATGAATATAAGATCTGTTTTTATAATGTTAGTATTAGGTGTGATTTTCAGGAATTCAATTAAAAAACAAAATCAATGAGAGTACTTTTTGTAACAGGTGGCAACACCGAAAAATTTGGAATTCCGCCATTGATAAAGGCTCAAGGAGAATCATTAAAAAAAAATGGAATAGACATAGAGTATTTTCCTATCGTTGGAAAAGGTTTTAAAGGGTATATAAAAAATATCACAAAACTAAAAAAGTACGTAAAAGATAATTCTGTCAATATAATCCATGCTCATTTTTCATTTGCAGGAATTGTTGCTAAGTTAGCAAAAACAAATAAACCTATAGTGCTTTCTTTGCTTGGTAGTGATGCAGTTGGAAAAGGGATAATACGGAGATTGATGCGTTGGTTCGTAAATATTCTTTCATGGGAAAGCTTAATAGTGAAATCAGAAGAAATGGCTGAAAAGATCAAAAAAGGCTCTGTTAGAATTATACCTAACGGAGTTGATTTGGCAAAATTTAATGATTTATCCGATATAAAAGCTAATTTAAAACATAAACTAAATTGGGATATAGATAAAAAACATATTCTTTTTGCAGCCAATCCAAATCGTCCTGAAAAGAACTATAGATTAATATTGGAAGCTCTTGAAATAATTAAGAATAAAAATATAACATTACATTATTTGGAAAATGTTCGACATGAAGATATATCAATATTAATGAATGCTGCTGATGTTGTTGCTTTGTCTAGTTTATGGGAGGGTAGCCCCAACGTTATTAAAGAAGCAATGGCGTGCAATCGCCCAATTGTATCAACAGATGTAGGAGATGTGAAATGGCTTTTTGACGATGAACCTGGTTATTATTTAACTGACTTTACGCCCAGTGATTATGCTGAAAAACTTAATATGGCACTGAAGTACTCAAAAGATAATAACAAAACGTCAGGTAGAGATAGAATAATTAAGCTGGGTATTGATTCTGAATCGATCGCCAAATCTATTATTTCTATATATGAAAAATTAAAATAAAAATATAGAGATGCAATTAACAATTATCGCAGGTGCACGACCAAACTTCATGAAGATAGCACCACTTATACACGCAATAAAGAAAAAACAAAAAGAGGGAAAGAATATTGAATATCGTTTGGTACACACAGGTCAGCACTATGACAAAAATATGAGCGATATCTTCTTCAAAGAGTTAAAAATACCACAACCGGATATAAACCTCGGAGTGGGGGGAGGCACACAAGCAGAACAAACTGCAGGTATTATGATAGAGTTTGAAAAAGAACTCATTACTAACTCTTCTGATTTGGTGGTCGTGGTGGGTGATGTAACATCCACTATGGCATGTTCCATAGTAGCAAAGAAATTAAACACAAAAGTTGCTCATATAGAAGCAGGAATCCGTAGTTGGGACTTGACTATGCCAGAGGAAGTAAACCGGATAGTAACCGATGCTTTGGCAGACTATTACTTTACTACTACAGAAATAGCAAATACTAATCTTCGTAATACTGGAGCAAAAGAAGAACAAATATTCTTTGTAGGCAATATAATGATTGACACATTACTTGCTAATTTACTACAGTTTAAGAAACCTATAGTTTTTGATGAACTATCACTAAAAAATAGCAATTATTTAGTGCTTACAATGCATCGTCCAGCCAATGTGGATGCTTCCGAAAAGTTAAAAACAATGATGTACGAGATTGTACGTAACAGTCAAGGATTGCCCATTATTTTCCCAATTCACCCACGAACAGCAAAAATATTTCGTAATTTGGGGATAGAAGCAGATAACTTACATATAGTAGAACCAATGGGATATTTGGAATTCAACTATATGGTAAGGAATGCCAAAGCAGTAATAACAGATTCAGGCGGTATCACAGAAGAAACCACCGTGATGGGTATACCTTGCATCACTCTTCGCGACAATACCGAACGCCCCGAAACAATAACAATTGGAACTAATGAGTTGATAGGTACTGATCCTAAAGCCGTGAAACCAGCTATGGACACACTATTTGCAGGTAATTGGAAAAAAGGCGGCATACCAGAACTATGGGATGGCAAAACAGCCGAAAGAATAGTAGAGATAATACTTAGTAAAGAATTTTTATAATTAAAAACAGTATCAACCGACTAAAATCAAA
>LSQX01368555.1_pt1 | contig 10264 bp, 7 predicted proteins | sample 654561 | NCBI WGS metagenome assembly LSQX01 (sample SAMN04489861, study PRJNA283612) | anaerobic digester metagenome | isolation source: 4 biogas reactors fed with cattle manure at either 37C or 55C with and... | place: Denmark: Kongens Lyngby | collected 2014
ATGGTGGACGGCACCGGTATGTGCGGTGGATGCCGTGTGGTGATCGATAGCAAGGTCCAATTTGCCTGTGTGGACGGCCCCGAATTTGATGCGCATCTGGTTGATTTTCAAAATCTGATGAATCGCAACCGGGCTTATGTGCATGAAGAAGATTGCTCCCTCGAAGCGGCAGCGAAAGCCATCGAAAAAGAAAACCGTCGGGAAATAAAAAAAATCCCGCGCCAACCCATGCCCACTCGCAATCCTGATGAAAGAACACAGGATTTCAACGAGGTCAATCTCGGGTTCACAGAGGCACTTGTTCAACTTGAAGCGCAGCGCTGTTTATTCTGCAAACGCCCAAGCTGTGTAATCGGCTGCCCGGTCGGTGTGAAGATCCCCGATTTTATTCACCTGATTACTGATCGGGAATACATCAAGGCTTCACGTCTTATTAAGGAAGACAACGTCCTCGCAGCTGTTTGCAGTCGGGTTTGTCCCCAATCCGACCAGTGCGAAGGCGCCTGCATTCTGACGCGGCGAGGTGAATCCGTGGCGATCGGTGCACTTTCGAGGTTCGTCTCGGATTATGAACGCGCTCACACGGAACCCGGCGCCTATCAGGCTCCTGTTACAACAAAAACAGGTAAGAAAGTCGCTGTGATTGGTTCCGGTCCCTCCGGTCTTTCCTGCGCGGGCGATCTGATCCGCAAAGGACACGATGTGACCGTCTTCGAAGCATTTCACGAATATGGCGGAGTCCTGACCTACGGCATTCCTGAATTTCGTCTGCCAAAAGAAATTGTCCAGGAAGAAGTTCAGGCTCTGGCAGACCTGGGCGTCGATTTTCAAGCCAATACGGTGATCGGTATCACCTACACCATCGATGAACTGATGCAAGAAGAAGGCTACGATGCTGTCTTTATCGGGGTGGGCGCCGGGCTGCCTTATTTTATGAACGTGCCCGGTGAAAATCTGGTTGGGGTTTACTCCGCCAATGAATTCCTGACACGCGTCAACCTGATGAAAGCCTATCAGTTCCCTAATTACGACACCCCCGTGATCGACTGCAAGGACAAACACGTGGCAGTGATCGGCGGCGGCAATACCGCACTGGACTCTGTCCGGGTCGCGCTGCGGTTGGGTGCAGCAACCGGAACGATTTATTACCGAAGGACAGAAAACGAAATGCCTGCCCGGCTTGAAGAAATCCACCATGCCAAAGAAGAAGGCGTCAGGTTTGAGTTTCTCACCAATCCCATCGAGTTCGTTGGTGACGAACAGGGCCGGCTGAATATGATCCGCCTGCTCAGGATGGAACTGGGTGAACCGGACGATTCAGGCAGGCGACGTCCCGTTCCGATCCCGGGTTCCGAATTTGAAACCCCGATTGACCTCGTGATCATCGCCATAGGCAATGGCTCCAATCCAATCATCCAGCGAACAACGGAAGATCTCGAATTTAACCGCTGGGGGAATGTCATCGTTGACGAAAACACGATGGCGACAACCAAACCCGGTGTTTATGCCGGAGGCGACATCGTTTCAGGCGGCGCAACCGTGATCCTCGCCATGGGTGCCGGTCGTCAGGCAGCCACTGCCATTGATAACTATTTGAAAAATCAATAAGTTTTTAGAAGGGCGGGAACATGACCCATCCCACAAAAATTGTTTGCGTCGGCGCCGGAAGCTATTCTTTTGGGCTTTCTGCTGTTGTTGCCCTGCTGCGCAGCGCGGCTCTTAAAGGCAGTGAGCTGATCCTGGTCGATCTGAACGAAGGACACCTGGAGATCATGCACCAGTTGATGTCCTGGTTGAATGACGCCTGGGACAGCCAGATGACGATCACGGCAACCACAGATCATCGAGATGCCCTGAAAGGGGCGCAATTTGTCATCAATGCCATTGAAGTGGGACCGCGAGAAGCCTTATGGGAATCAGATTATCTGATCCCGCTTAAGTATGGGGTCCGTCAGCCCTATGCTGAAAACAGCGGTCCGGGGGGCTTCGCCCACGCAATTCGCAATATCACCCCCGTCCTCGAGATCGCGCGCAATATGGAGGTCCTCTGCCCGGATGCGTGGTTCATCAATTTCACCAACCCCATGCAGCGTATTTGTGCGGCTGTTCACCGTCATACAAAAATTAAAGTGATCGGGTTGTGTCACCAGCTCGGTGCAGGGTATGCCATGGTGGGCAAAGCGCTGGCAAATGACCTGGCGATCTATGTCCCACCCGAATTTACCAGCACCCATGCCAGCGACAAATACGCAGCAGGGATGCATGCTACCGCCTTTCAGGCGCTTGAAAAAATAAAGATCACAGCCGCCGGCGTGAATCATTTCACCTGGATGCTCTCATTGCGGGATCGCCACACCCACCAGGACCTTTACCCCCTCTTTCGCGAGCGCTGGCAGCAGCTGCCCGAAAACTTTGAACCATTGACGCGTCGGGTGTTTGATGCTTTTGGATTGTTTCCCATCCCGGGCGATGAACATCTCTGCGAATACCTCCCCTGGGTGAGCGATCCGGAAACCAAACCCTGGGAAAAATATGAGCTTGAGCTTTACGAATGGAAAAGCCACAGCGATGACCGGGATGAGAAATGGGTCGGACTTGAGAACGCCATTCGGACCAGAGAAAACCCTGACAGCTACATCCCTTTTTTCAGCGAAGGCGCCCAGGAAGTGATCGAGAACATCCTCCTCGATAGCGATTTCCTCTACGAGGCAGTCAATATCCCCAACCAGGGTCAAATCCCAAACCTGCCCGAGGGCGCCATTATCGAACTGCCCGGGCTGCTGAATGCAAGCGGCGCGACCGGCATTCAACTGGAACCCCTGCCCGAAGGGATCGCTGAACTCCTCAGACGAGAGATCACGATCAGCCACCTCACCGTCGATGCCGTCGTCAACGGTGACCGCCGGCTGGCGCGCCAGGCTCTGCTCCTCGACCCGGTGATTCGTGATATGGACGTCGCAGATCAGATTTTAGATGACTACCTCCTGACCTACCGAAACCACCTCCCAACTTTTTGGGAATGACATCCAGTTACATAATTCAAAAATTAATGGTAAAAATAGGCTTGTTAAATGCCAACTCAGGAGAACAATCATGAGCGATCAGATCACGCCCCTCAAATCATCATCCCAGCCAGAAACCATCAGGTTTTTCAACGGTCCCTTGTCGCAATATGGCTTACCCAGCTGGCTGGTGTATGTGCTGGGAATTATCGGCGCAATTTATCTACTTAATCCCACAGCCGGCATGATCGAATTGATTCCCGATATAACGCCCATCATTGGAAATTTAGATGAAGGGTTGGCGATGGTCCTGGTCATGGCTGGAATTTCGGAAGCCAAAGCAAATCGAAAAAACCGTGTCGCAAAAAAGGCGAATCTGGCTGCACAGGAGAATCCGCCATCCCCAAATCTCGAAATGTAAGAACTTTTTATTATCCTTCAGATAATGACAAAAAGACTGGTTTTCCCAGTTTTTTTGTTATAATTAATATTGACGAGATTTAAATTGCATAGTATATTAGAAATTGAAGGTTAACGGAAGTTCAATAAGGCTTTGACGCGCTTTGCTCTTGTTTGGAACGTACGTTAGCAGGATCATTTGGAATTTTGTTCAAAGGAGGTTTCCAAACATGGCAGATCGAGAACTTGGCGTCGTCAAATGGTTTAATGGCGAAAAAGGCTATGGTTTTATCGCTCGCGATAACGAAGATAAAGATGTTTTCGTACATTTTACCGCGATCAAAGCAGAGGGGTTCCGTACGCTTCGCGAAGGCCAGCGCGTAGAATTCGAAGTTGTCGATGGTGATAAAGGCCCCCAAGCCCAAAACGTCGAAATTGTTGATTAACAAGTTATCATAAGTGTAATAAAAATGCGATGTGCGTCAACATCGCATTTTTATGTTTAAGCACCGACTCTGTTCTCAAAGACCTAAACTTCAAATTGCGGGTAGAATAAAACAGATTAAGCACGCAATTAAGCAGTTATTAATGACAGGAGTTAAATTTATGAATAGACATGATGTTCGCCATATTCAACAGATCATGGGTTATCCATGTGTCTCGATCACCCTGCCAACCCACCGTACTGCGCCGGAGAACCGACAGGACCCTGTACGGGTGAAAAACCTTGTACGTGAAGCAGCAAACCGGCTCTTGGAAGAATTTCCCAAGCGCGAAATTGAACCCTTATTGACCCGGCTGGAGAAACTGGCTGAAAGCATTGATTACAATTACCTGCTTGATGGCTTGGTTCTGTATGCCAACCAGGATTTCAGCCCCAGTTTTATCCTGCCTTTCTCGGTGCCTGAGCGCGTGGTGGTCGACGACACTTTTTTGACCCGCGACCTGGTGCATGCCCTCAACCACACCGCCCGCTACTGGGTGTTGAGCTTGAGTGAAAAGCCCACCCGCCTCTACGAGGGTGTCCTTGATAATCTCGTCGAAATTCAGGATGAAGGATTTCCCATGGAACACACCATGCCAGGCGGCGCCAAATCCCTGCCGGGCGGCAAGGGCATCAGAAAATCTGCATATCGGGATGAATACCATCGAAAATTTTTCCGCCAGGTCGATAGCGCCTTGAAAACCTTCATGGATATTGATCGCCTCCCTCTGGTTGTGGTGGGTGTGGATCGTTACCATGCGTTTTTTAACGAGGTCACCCGCTACCAGGATCAGATCATCGGTCGGATCACGGGAAACCACGACAAAACCACCGCCTATGAGTTGAGCAAGCTGACCTGGCCGCTGGTCGAAGAAAGCCTGGTTGCAAAACGACAGCAGGTTTTGGGTATGCTGGAAAAGGCTGTCAGCGACCGCAAAGTGGCCACCGAGATCAGTGATATCTGGCAAAAAGCCACAGGTGGACTCGGTTACCATCTGCTGGTTGAGGAAAACTTTGAATACCCTGCCCGCCTGGACGAAAGCGGACAGAACCTCATCCCGGCTGAAGACGTCACCGCGCCGGACGTGATTGATGATGCAGTTGATGAAATTATTGAATTTGTCATCCATTCTGGCGGCGAAGTTACCTTCATGGAAGACGGCCAATTGGAAAAATATCAGCGCATGGCGCTCATCCTGCGCTATTAAATCGGGCAAAGACCCCCAACAACGTAAATGTAAGTGTAAAACAACTGGCCTTCATCTTTGATTTGAGGAGATGAAGGCCAAAAAGAATCAAGAAAAAAGCAAAGATAAAACACTAAGAATTTGAACAACTCGTCTGAGCATACGATCAGTGGTGCAGACACCAGTGAGAACACCCAGACTCGCTTCCCTCATATTTTTTTACCTATTCCTTATTCCAAGTGACCAGAGCTTAAAACAGGGTGAAAGGCAACTTGCTTTGCAAGTATGTGCGACCTATAAATTTCCCACATTAATAATCCGTTTGTTTGTGCTGGTCTCCCGACCAGCACCCGTTGGTGGAACAACCCTCACGTGCTTCGTCCTCAGGGCAGGCAGAGGCGCCAATTAACCAGCAAGAACACTTGACCGCTTTTCCTTTTTCCTCCTCCCCGATTCCCATTCCCCGATTCCCAATCCCCGATTCCAAATCCTCATTCACTGTGCCAACAAAAAACTCCCCTTTTTCAAGGAGAGTTCCTGTCGGGGCGGGCGGATTTGAACCGCCGACCTCACGGACCCGAACCGTGCGCTCTATCCGGGCTGAGCCACGCCCCGATCTTGGTTACACCCTCGCCAGTTCGCTTTGATCCGGCTGTGGATGCCTGAATTAACAATCGCTATTATACCCCGAAGTTGCTCAATTACATATAAAGTCGTGGTGCCTGGTTGACGATCCGCAGGCTTTTCTCGAAATCCGCCCCGATCTTTCCACAGTACCACTGGATGCCATTAAAGCGCGGTGCATTCTCAATATCCAGGATTTCCAACGCCTCTTCACGGGTGATCTCGCCTTCCCTGATCTGATTGCTGCGGAAGGTATCATTAATCGTCAATCCGGACATGATGTAGTACATGTAATCGGACATGGGAACCGTGCCGTCATCGATCCGCCAGGTGTTGGCAGTCTCATCGGAGGTCTCCCATCCATAATCATTGATCAGGGTGTTGTTCACTTCGTTTTCATCCCAGCGAATATACTCGAAAAGGCGCACAAAGTTCCTCGGCACAAAACTGATGGAGATGTACCCGGTCAGTGTGTCCCACAGGGATCGATTGATATAGGCTGGATTTTTCAGATAGCTATCCAGATAGCTGAAAGCAAGTTTGAACTTTCGTTCCAAAACTCGTTTCGAATGGTCAAATTCGGGTTCAATACCAGAAAAACCCGTTTTAAAATAAGTGGTCTCCATCGGAGTAGCGCCAATCACGATCGGCTGACGATCGGTGCGCTTTGCCACCCGATGGACAAGATAGAAAAATTGATGTCCCACACCCGTCAGCAAAGGGATTGTTCCCAGATTTGGTTTTTTTAGCCAGGCTTCCAGGTTTGCCCGAATATGATCGTACTTCTTCTGCAAATTCGCAGTAATAACAATCTGTTCTACGCCCAGCTGTTCACACATCCTTTTCTGATTCCTGTGTGCCAAATCGGGCACCACGCCCCAATCATAGGTGAAGGCAATCGTGTCCAAACCCAAAACCCGGCTGACATAGTGCAGTGTATAACTGCTATCCCGTCCTCCACTGAAAGACACCACGCACTTTACCGAGCCATCCGCTTTTTGATGCAGATTGAATGCATCCCGCAAGGCATCCACGCCCCTCGGGTTCATTTTTGCGTAATGGTGGCAATAGTTGCATACCCCATCCTCGTCAAAGTTAATGAAGGGAAAAGTTTCTGGCAGCACGCAGTGGGTGCAGCGACGCAAGGAATCGATCACCTCTTTTGCCCGCTCATATTCTTCCACAAATTCTTGAATTGGAAAATCCTTGTAACTGACCTTTGTTTCCTGTGAGCGTTTATTCGCCGACGCTTCATTTGTCATCATGTAAACCTCATATAAAAATAATGTCCGAAACTTTGATAAAAATAACCGCTTGCAATTATACCTTACTGTTATAAAACATCCACTTGGATTTTTTACCCTTGCCCCCTCTCCTGATCCCGTTCAGCAATCAGAGTTTTCAGCGCTTGCTCGCTCAAAAAGCCCTGAGAGGCTCCTTTCTCGCCAATTTTATAGGCTGCAAACAGCATAGCAGCCCTCAGAGCGTGATAAGGGTCCCCGGTCTTCAGGTAGCAATCAATGAACGCCGCAAATAGGGCATCACCTGCGCCAATCGTATTGACCACCGGGCGTACCTGAACTGCTGAAAACCGCCCGATAAAGTCATCTTGTTGATATGCCAGCAGTGCGCCCTTAGATCCCAGCCCAATGACAATTACCCTGTTTCCGTATCTCCGTTGCAATTCCCGGGCTGTATCCTCTGGTGTATCAACCAGCGCCTCATCACTTAAGAACAAAATATCAGCAGCAGTAAGAAAATCCCGGTTATATTCATCTTCCAGGTCCGATAGCACATGGACGTCTGTGGCGATTATCTTCCCTGCAGCGTGTGCCTCCGCCAACATAGGGCGGGCAAAATTGATGTTGCAGATCACAGCCAGATCGCAAGCCCGCATTGCCGGCACAGCGTGGTGGATCGGGTAAACCGTATCCTGAAGGTCCTTAAGGTCGGTGTGTATTTCGCGCCTGCCATCCGGATCATACAAAACCACGGATTGTGCGGTGGCGTTTCCTGTATTCAAAACCAATCCGTCTTCAATCGCATTATCTCTGAGGGCTTTGCGCACCAGAAAGGCGTTGTCATCCCCACCAATCAGAGACATAAAATCAACCTGATTTCCCAATACGGTCAGCGCGCTGGCAACATTAAAACCAACGCCTGAAACCGTGGTCTGGATTCCAAAAAAAGGGTATCGTGCAGGAAAATAGGGCAGAGGAAAGCTGTCGACCGCCAGTGTGGTTTCAATGTTGGCCAAACCCGCCACAAAAATTCGGCTCATCAACAAATCACCGGGCGCCGCGCCTGCCAAACTGCCGCTCCAGCAGATCAGCAGATAAATGAATCATCGTCGGACGTCCGTGCGGGCACGTACGCGGAGACTGGCAGCTTTCGAGGTTGCGCAAGAGCGCGTGCTGTTCTTCAGGGGAAAGGACCTGCCCACTTTTGACCGCCATGCGTTTGCAAATCCGGGCAGTCAGTTTCGCTTCAATCTCTGTTTCCAGGGGGCTTTCATCCTCTTCAAAATCCTCCACCAGCGCGTGCAGTGCTTCCTCCGGATCACCTCCAAAAAGCAAAGATGGTATTGCCCGGATGGTAAAGGCATTCGGACCAAATGGTTCTACCTCGAAACCCAGGTTATCCAACACTGGCAGCTGCTCAGCAAGCAAACGCGCCTTTTCAGGAGGCAGTACCACATTGACGGGTTCCAATAGCCGCTGGGCGGGAACCCGTTTTTCAGCTTGCTGCGCCATGAGCTGTTCAAACAGGACCCGTTCATGGGCGGCGTGTTGATCAATCAGATACAGCCCATCAGGCCCTTCAGCCACAAGGTAAGTGGCGGCAACCTGTCCAACCAATCGCAGCAAGGGAAACCCATCAGGATGAATGTCGCCCGTGTGAATTGGGATGCGAGGCTGTTGGGTTTGCCCTTCGATCTCTTCCACAACGTTGATGCTCGCAGCCATTGCCCATGCCGGGTCGATTGTTCCCCCATTCGCTTCTGGCTGGCTGCCCCAGTAATGTCTGGGTTGCAGATCAGGCACAGGGGAATAAGCCAGCAATGCCCGTCGCACCGCGCGCTGCGTACGCGTGAAGACCAGGTCGCCCTCACGAAAGCGCACCTCTGCCTTGGTAGGATGCACGTTTACATCCACAACCTCGGGGGGCATCTCCAAAAACAAGACCACCACCGGGTAGCGTCCCACCATCAACAGGGTATGATATGCCCTGATAATCGCAGCCGTGATTGAGGTATCCCTGACCCAGCGTCCATTCACAAAAACTGTGAGCTCGTTGCGATTCGAGCGCGTTAACGAAATGGGGCTGATGTATCCGTGAATGCGGTAGTTGTCTTCGCGAAACTCAACAGACAGCATCTGTTTTGCCACATCCACACCATACAGATTGGAGAGGACTTCACGCCGATCGCCATTTCCACTGGTTTGGAGGGAAGTTTTTCCATCGACAACCAGTTTCCAACGCACGTCCGGATAAGCCAGGGCATAGCGTGTGACCAGCGCCTCGATATGGCGCCTTTCTGTTGAATCTGCTTTTAGAAATTTCAGGCGAGCGGGGACATTATAAAACAGGTCCTGTACACGGATATGAGTCCCTGTGGGGATACCTGCCTGCTTGATCTTGCCCAGTTTTCCGCCCTCTACCGTCAAAGCCGCCCCCACTTCGGACCCAATGATGCGCGATTCAATCGACAAACGTGATACCGAACCAATCGACGCCAGTGCTTCCCCGCGAAATCCCAGGGTTTGAATGCTGAATAGATCCTCCGCGTGGGTCAGCTTGCTGGTCGCATGGCGGGAAACCGCCAAAGTCAGTTCATCGGCGGAGATACCACAGCCGTTATCCGTCACAGCGATCAGGCGTTTGCCCGCACCGCTGACTTCAATCACAATCTGATCCGCCCGGGCATCCAGTGCATTTTCCACCAGCTCTTTCACCACCGAAGCCGGCCGCTCAATGACCTCACCGGCGGCAATCTGGGATGCGATATGGTCAGGCAGAATTCGAATAGGCATAAAACCTCCGCTTGAATTATAACCCAACCTTCTTGAGCAAATTACACATCAAAGCGCACGCGTGTCTTTTCACAACCTGGATAAACAACACTCCTAGTCTGTTCGATCAGGTTTGTGAATCTCCCACAATCGAGCTAATTCATCGATTTCTGGTCTGACCTCTTCATAGCTATCCACCCGTCCTTCCTGGGCGATTTTTACACCCTGTCCCTGGTGAACGGTGCCGATATCTGCAAAAAGCACGCCAGCCTGCTCTAAAGCTTTCTCCGCTTCCGGAAGTTTTTCCGGGGGGATAGAAGCAGCGAGGGTGCCCGAAGAGATCATCTTTATAAGATCAAAATCAAATGCCTTCGCAAATCGATGAGCAACAGGGGGGACCGGAATCTTATCAAAATCCACCCTGATCTCAACATCAGAAAGCAGAGCAATCTCAAGTAAGGTCTCCAACAAACCGCCTTCAGTCACATCATGCATGGCCGACGCGCCACACTGAGCTAAAATCAGCGCTTCAGGAACGATGCTTACCTGTGTCAT
>LSQX01380560.1_pt1 | contig 10264 bp, 16 predicted proteins | sample 654561 | NCBI WGS metagenome assembly LSQX01 (sample SAMN04489861, study PRJNA283612) | anaerobic digester metagenome | isolation source: 4 biogas reactors fed with cattle manure at either 37C or 55C with and... | place: Denmark: Kongens Lyngby | collected 2014
TATACCTACCTGATCCAGCTTAATATAGATAAAATCCAGCAGGCCGGGGCCTTGCCGGCAGGAAGTAAGACCGGGCTTCATAATGATTATTTTAATAACCGGGAACTGCGGATGAAGATCCTGCAACTGCCCCAACCCTGCCGGGCAGAACTTTTTCAGGCTATTCTAACCTTTATTTCCCCGGCTGAAGACCTGAATATCCTGGAAAGCAAGATTAACCAGTGGCTGGAGGATTTCCCGCTGGAGATGATCCGGGAATTGATCCGCCGGGTAGATAAATGGCAGGAAAAATACAATAACCCGGCAGAAAAGGCCTTCCACTACCTGAAGGGGATCATCGATGACTGGTATAGGAAAGAGATACATAGTTATGAAGACCTGCAAAAACAGGACAGGCTCTTCCGGGAAATCAAGGAAATAGCCCAGCTTTATGGGCTGGCCCAATGGCAAAATATCAGCCCGGTACAAGTGGAGACTTTTCAAAACTGGCTCCAGGAGGATTACCCCTTGAGTGTAGAAGTGGTGAAACTGGCTATCCAGGAAGCCTTCCGGCGGAAAAAGGATGGACAACCATCCCTCCAATATATTGAAGATAACTTTATTAAGCTTCTGAAAGAGAACCAGGTCCGGGATACCCGGGAAGCAAGGGGACTTTTCAAGAAGACCAGGCCCAAAAGAAGGCAGGAGGACAGATTCTCCTTTGACTGGGATAAATTAGCCTGGGATTTTGAAGATTAATTTAGAGGGTGTTTAGCATGGCTGCAAATGAAAAGTTATTAAATAGAATGGAATACAGGAATACAGAGTTTCAGTTACTGGGTATCTTATTACAGTTTCCTGAAATGATTGATGATGTTGCTGACTCCCTGGAGACCAGGCATTTCCTGGACCCCCAGGCCCAACTGATCTATGAAATCCTCCTGAACCAGTTTCAGGAGAGTAACCAGATCTCCAGAACCAAGCTTTTCCTGAAATTAAAAGAAGACGGGATTATTAAAAACCCGGAAGAGATCATCGAGGTTCTGACCTCTGGTTTTAATACAGTTGATGAACTACAACCGACTATTGATATTATCAAGCTTAATTATCAAAAACAGTTAATCCATAAGGCAGCTGAAAGACTACAACAACTGGTGGAAAAAACTGACCTGAATATTGCTGATTACCAGGCCAGGGCCCAGGAGATTATCTTTGAAGCTACCAATGAAAGTAATGACCTGGAAAAACATATCTTTACCATGGGCGAAGCCCTGATGGATGCCTACAATAGTTATGTATTACGGAAGAACAATGAAGAGGATATAGGGCTCCAGACCGGCTTTATTTCCCTGGATAACCTTATTGGTGGTTTTAAAAAGGGCCACCTGAATGTTATTGCTGCTTCAACCAGTATGGGTAAATCTGCCTTTGCCATCAATATAGCCAAAAATGTCCTGAAGAGAAAAGTACCGGTAGCCATTATCAGTCTGGAGATGGATGCCCAGGAGATAGTGGACCGGATGATTGTACAGGAAGCCGGAGTCAATGCCTGGAAATTCAGCCAGGGGGAAACCAGTGAGGAGGAAGACAAGAAAATACTCAAAGCCCTGGATAACCTCCATGAACTCCCCCTGATGATTTCAGATGAGAGGGGCCTCAATGTGGCCCAGATTAGAGCCCGGCTCCGTAAATTCAGGGCCCAGATGGGTGAGTTGGGACTGGTCATCATAGATTACCTGCAAATGATCCAGTTACCGGAAGATCAGCTCCATAATACGGCCAGGGCCGTGGGTCAGATAGTCCTGCAACTCCGAAACCTGGCTGCAGAACTGGAAACACCAATTATCCTTGTCTCCCAGATCAGCAGGAGCTTTACCAGCCGCCAGGATAAAAGGCCTGTCCTCTCTGATTTGAGGGATTCCGGTAATATCGAGGAGATTGCTGATGGGGTAATCTTCCTTTACCGCCATGCCCATACCAGTGCAGCAGCCCGGGAACAGGCCATTGAAGAAGGGACAGAGAGGGATACAGAGGTTATAGTGGCCAAGCAAAGAACCGGCCAGACTGGTTCAGTCAAACTTTATTTTGAAAATGAATATGTCCGCTTTGTGGATCCGGAAAACCTAGCTATAGAGGGAATGATACCTTATGGAGGATAAGCAAAAGAGAGACCTGGATCAGCTGGATTTCAGGCTGATTCTGGCCTTTACCAATGCCTATGGCAATTTATATAGAAAGGGCCTCCTGACAGAAGAACAACTGGATCAGGTCTCCTTCCTCCTGGATAACTATCAGAACTATTCTGCAGCAGAGCTGGAGAGCAAATTAAAGGAGATTTTTCCGGACACTTAAGCAAAATGCTTGAAATTATTATTTTTTTAGTGTATAATAAATATTGAGAAAATTTATAAGAATATAAGTATATAAGGAGGTTGATAGCATGTCTCACTTAGAGGTTATCTCTATTTTATTGGAACATGCTCCAGAAAAAAATGTTCTTGATTATGTAGCCAATAAGATCAGAACAAATGAAAACTATTTTTCCAACTTTAATAAGGAAAAATTGATGTTTGACTTCTTGATTTCCAACTAAAAGAAAAAGGGCTGTTAAAAACAGCCCTTCTTTTTATGCCTCTACTACCTGGATTTTGATATCAGCTACTACATCTTCGTAGAGCCTTACCTTGACCTTGTGCATACCTAAGGATTTTATATTTTCATCTAACTGAATCTTTCTGCGGTCTATTTCATAACCAGCTTTCTCAACAGCATCAGCAATATCCTTGCTGGTTACAGAACCAAAAAGCCTGCCCTGTTCTCCGGCCTTGACCGGAATAACAAATTTCTCTTTTTCCATCCGGGAGGCCATTTCTTCTGCTGCTGCCTTTTCTTCCTTCATTCTTTTCAGCCTTGCCTTTTCCCTATCCTTTTGCTGCTGGATATTCCCTTTGTTGGCTTCCTCGGCCAGGCCCCGGGGAAAGAGATAATTTCTGGCATAACCGTCAGAGACATTAACTATATCACCCCTGGAACCTAATTTCTTGACATCTTCTTTCAGGATTACCTTCATCTATAACCCCCCCTTTATATTCTTCAGTATAAAAGAGCCTTAAGCCCTTTGATCTTTCCTAAGATTAAACCACATATCGATAAAACCTAATAAAAGCAAGAGATAAATTACAAAAACATTAAAGAAAAAGAGGGCAAATATAAAAGCCATGAGAAGGAAATTGGAATTCCTTCTTCCCAACCAGTTTATCATCACTGCAAAACCCTGGAGGAAAATCAAAAAGAAAAGCAAAATCATAAGATTGGCAAAGGTTATCCGCAAGTATTCCGGCAGGCCTCCCGGGTAGGAGTATTGTAAATAGGTCCTGACTATAATCAGGGAGATTAAACTTAAGGAAACCCACCAGCGGGAAAAATGCCAGGTGCGGAATGGTTTGTATTGATGAAAATCAAAGCCCTTCTTTCTTACATACCAGATTGTAATATAATAAATCAGAATACCATGTATGGCTGAAGTAACCAGCAGCAATGAAGGTATGAGGGTTTTTACCAAATAGAGTAACTGTTCCAGCAAGAGCCCATATTGGGGGATAAACTGGCTATTTTCCATTAAGGCCTTCATCTCCACCATTATATCCTGATAATTAAAGCCCAGGATATAGGGTAAGGACAAGGCTATAGCCAGATTGGAGATAATCACGGCCAGAATTGTTAATAATAGGGTCTTTAAGGGACTGAACTTTTCCTTAAGGCCTGAGCCCAGGAAAAAGCCAATTAGTCCAAAACCCAGGATAGAATAAACCCCCATAACTATACCACTGGAGATATTATAAATGGCTCCTATCAAGAGGCCATTGGCAATGGCTGCCAGGGCCACCAGGGGAACCGCTTCCCCGGTACCATATTTGACTATATACATTATTAAGGGTAGTGGCCAGATTAAATATATCAAGGCTGAAAAGAAAGGAAAAATAAAACTGATCAAGGTGAAAAAAGCCAGTAATAAAATAGTCCTGAAAAAATCCTTCTTTTTCATCTGGAGTGTACACCTCACAAATTTTACAGTTGAATATGAAAGCAAGGAGGCTGGTTACGCCCGCTGCCTCCTTGCCTCCATCTTATTCTTTTACAAATGGTAACAGGGCAATTGCTCTTGCTCTTTTAATCTCCCTGGTCACGGCCCGCTGATGCTTGGCACAGGCCCCTGTAATTCTTCTGGGAATAATCTTGGCCCTATCAGTTAAAAAACGTTGTAAGGTCCTGACGTCTTTATAATCTATCTCTTTATCCTTATTGGCACAAAAATAACAGGTTTTATTACGCATTCTTGCCATTACTTATGTCCCCCTTTCTAAAATGGTACATCGAAGTCGTCATTCAGATCCAGGTTATCAAAAGGATCATCTGCTGCTTCTTCTTCTTTAGGTCTGGTGTTCCTCTGTTCATAGCCAGTACCAGCCTGTCTATCATCTGCCCACTCCAGAAAACGGACATCATCGGCTACCACTACAGGGTTTATATTGGTACGGCCATCACTTTCATATCTCTGGATCTGCAGGGAACCATCCACTGCCACCAACCTGCCTTTTGCCAGGTACTTGGCACAGTGCTCGGCCAGTTTTCTCCAGGTAACTATATTAATAAAATCAACCTCACGTTCTCCCTGCTGATTAGTATAATTACGTTGTACAGCAAGGGTAAAGTTGGTTACAGGTATACCATTACCGGTAAAACGCATATCTGGATCCCTTGTTAAACGACCGATCAAAACAATACGATTTAACATCCCTGGTCACCATCCTGTTTAAAGAAGTTTTTAATCTTCTTTATTGATTATTAAAGAACGCAGAACTCCGTCAAGGATTCTGTAATTACGTTCCAATTCTTTAACCAGAGCAGTACCACCTTTAAAGGTTAATAAGACATAATAACCAGTATCATACTTATTAATCTCATAGGCTAACTTTCTGTTGCCCCAGATATCTTCCTCAACAATCTCACCCTGGTTATCGGTGATAATTCCTTTAATTCTTTCCACCAGGCCATCTCTGGCTTCTTCATCCAGATCTGGCCTTAAAACAAAGACTGTTTCGTAAAGACGTGTCATTTCCTTTCACCTCCTCCATCCGGACTATGCGGCCCTGCATCAGAGTACAGGGCATGGAATAGTTCATCCTACATTATAACATCCTTTTCAGGCTTATGCAAGAATTCTCTGGCCTGGAAGGCAGAAAAATATAAAATCCCGGGATATCCTAGACATTGAAGCGGAAATGGCAGATATCCCCGTCCTTGATCAGGTAATCCTTTCCTTCCAGCCGCAGCAGGCCTTCTTCCCTGGCTTTGGCCAGGGAACCGGTCTGAACCAGATCCTGATAACTGACTACTTCTGCCCGGATAAAACCCCGCTGCATATCAGTATGGATTTTACCGGCAGCCTGGGGGGCTGTAGACCCTTCCCTTACTGTCCAGGCCCTTACCTCATCTTCCCCTACTGTAAAGAAGGTAATCAGGCCCAGGAGTTTGTAACCGGCCCTGATAACCCGGTCCAGGCCCCTTTCCTTTAAACCCAGATCAGCCAGAAAAAGCTCTGCCTCTTCCTGGTCCAGTTCAGCTATATCAGCCTCAATTTTGGCACTGACAGTAACCAGCTCAGCCCCTTCCTTTTGGGCCAGGTCTCTGACCCTTTCCACCAACTCATTATTTTCACCAAGGAGGGAGTCCTCGTCCACATTGGCAATATAGATCATGGGTTTGGCGCTTAAGAGGGATAATTCCTTGATTAACCTCTTTTCCTGCTCTCCCAGGTCTAGCTGCCGGAGGCTACCGCCATCTTCAATAACTGCAATAAAGTGGTCCAGTATGGCCAGCTCTTCCCGCTCCTTTTTTGCCCCACTCTTGGCTGCCCGTTCTGTCTTTTCCCTCCGCTTCTCTATTGTAGCCAGGTCTGCCAGGAGTAATTCCATATTGATTATCTCAATATCCCTGACGGGATCAATACTGCCATCTACATGGGTAACATTTTCATCAATAAAACACCTGACCACCTGGGCAATGGCATCAACCTCCCGGATATGGCCCAGAAACTGGTTGCCCAGGCCTTCTCCCCGGCTGGCCCCCCTGACCAGGCCGGCAATGTCCACAAATTCTATAGTAGTAGGCACCTTTCTTTTGGGATGATACATATCATTGAGAACTTCCAGCCTCTCATCAGGAACACTTACAACCCCCACATTGGGGTCAATGGTACAGAAAGGGAAATTTTCTGCCGCTGCTCCCGCATTTGTTAAGGCATTAAAGAGGGTGGATTTTCCTACATTTGGTAGTCCAACAATTCCAATCTGCATCTAATTTTCTCCTTCCCTTATTATTTCTTTTACCCTTTTTTCAAAGGTTCTTCTAGGTAACATAATAATCCGGCCACAGGTAGTACATTTGGCTTTAAAGTCCATACCGACCCGGATAATCTCCCAGATATCACCACCACAGGGGTGTTTTTTCTTCAAACGAACCTGGTCTCCCAGTCTGTATTCTCTTTCCTCCAATTTTCTGCCCCTTTCTATCAAGATATTAAAAGATTATTTATTAGAATTCTATATCTTCTTTACCGGACATTGAATTGGATAATAAGACCATACGGGGATAGGCAATCTGGATTCCTGCCTGATCAAAGTGCTCCTTAATCCGCTGCCGCAGGTAACGGCCCATACCCCAATGCTGGAGGGGTTTTGTCCTTGCCATCAGGCGGAGGACTAAACCATTAGGAGATAGTTCCTGTACCCCAAGAACAGAAGGACCGCTGGTAATTATCTCTGCCTTCTCTTCTTTTACCAGAGCACAGAGCTTTTCCAGTTCTGCCAGGGCCCTGGCAGGGTTTTCCTCATAAGGGATGGTCACATCCACCATTACCCGCATATCTTCTGCCACAGAATAGTTGGTTACCTGGCGGATCTCGCCATTGGGTATCACATAGATCTCACCGGCTGTGTTCCGGATAATGGTAGTACGGAAACCTATTTCCTGCACTATCCCTGTTTTGCCTCCAATCTCAACAAAATCACCAACAGCAAATTGATCTTCGATGAGGATAAAGAAACCGCTGATGACATCTTCCACCAGTTTCTGGGCCCCAAAACCCACAGCCAGGCCCAGGATCCCGGCCCCGGCCAGCAAGGAGGTTACTGGTACTCCAAAGATAGAAAAGACAACTATAATAGCGATAAAATACAGGGTATATTTGGTAACACTCTCCAAGAGCAGAATCAGGGTATTCCTTCTCCTGATATTTTCTCCTATACCGGTATCAATCCACCTATGGATAAAACCACAGGACAGTCGAATTAGAACTTTAGCTAAAATCATTATCAAAACACTGTAAAGTATTTTAAGTAAAATTTGCCCCAGAGTTACATAGGAAAAAACCCCCTCTAATCCGGCAAAAAAGTCAAGGAAAGCTTCCTTCATAATTTATTCACCACCTATCACTTCCTTCTTCCTATTCTACAATATATTATTTTTATTATCAATGAAAGAGAAAAAAATATTTCCCGGGCAATATTTTTCTCCTTTTCGACATATCCTCTCTCTTTTCAGGCCTCCTCCAGGTAAATGATGATATAGAGAAAGATAATGACTAAAGCCAGGCCGCCAAAAAAGGGATATAGTTTATTAACCAGGGTAGAAAAGCCTGAAGGCAGGAGGGGCAAAATCAGGAACAGGCCTGCAAAAAGGGTAATTTCATAGGGCAGGGCCAGAAATAAGGCAAATCTCTTGCTAAAGGCATAATAGTTGGCCAGGGCTGTTGTAAGCATGGCAAAATAAAGGACAATAATATAGCCGATATAGAGCCCCTTACCTGTCCTGGCAGCCAGATATAAGAGGGGTATTTCTCCCTCAGGTCCCAGGGGATAGGCCTGCTGTAGGCCCAGGGCAATCAACAATAGAAGGAGGGTAATGACTATACCACCTATTATGGCTCCGGCAAGAATTGTACCTTCCTCTTCCCCATAAATAATAGGAGTCATTACTGCAATGGCCATGGCCAGATTATAGGCACCATAAAAAAGACCATCCTTGACCCATAATAGACCGGGAGAAATAGTCCCTGGAAGTGCTAAGCCTGTAAAGGAGGCTTCTTTTCGCAAAAAAGTAATGAGCAGGTAAAGGGTAATTAAGACCAGTACGGGAATGAGGATACTGTTGACAGTAAGCAAGCCTTCACTCTTTAAAAGAAGGGTCAGCAATAAGAATACTATACTGAAGGATACCCCCAGCAGGTAAGGCAAAGCTAGTAATTCATTAAATAAGGTGCCTGCTCCGGCCATCATTACAGCAACACTGCCCAGGAGAAAAAGGCTATAAAAAAGGTCAAATAGATAGGGCCAGGGACCTGGCAGATAACGATAAAAAAAATCCTGGTAATTCTCTATCCCGGCCCGGCTGCCTGCTCTATACAAAAAGGGGGCCAATATAATGAAGAAAACAGCAATCAACAAGGAGGCCCAAAAAGCAGCCCTGCCATGTCTGGCGACAAAATGCCAGATCTCCTGGCCGGATAAAAAACCAGCTCCAATAACAGCCCCAATATAGACAGCGGCCAGGGCCAGTGCTCTTCTGATTTTCATCTTCTCCCCCCTCTTCTTCCGGACAGAATCCCTACCTTGTAATATTTATGCCCGATAAGGAGTATAAATTAATGAATTAAAGTTGATAATAACTTATATACATCTCCATAGGAGTTATTATTTTTTTGGGGGGAAGCAGATGTTTTTTGAAAGAAAGAGGGTCCATATTGATCAGCAGAATGCAGTTAATCTCCTGGAAAAAATTATTCTTAACCAGATGAATAGCCTGGATTATAGGAGTGAGAAGGATTTAATAATCCTCTGTGTAGGCACAGATCGTTCTACTGGCGACTCCCTGGGTCCCATAACCGGCACACTGCTTGGCAAGAATGATACCTATCCTGCCAGGGTGATTGGCAATGTCCATGAACCGGTCCATGCCAGTAATCTGGAGGAAAATATAGAAAGGATTTATCAAAACTATGCCGACCCCTTTGTCATTGCCATCGATGCCGGCCTGGGCAAACAAAACAGTGTCGGTTATATAGACGTAAAAAAAGGTCCCTTGAAACCAGGGACCGGTGTTAAGAAAAAATTACCCGAAGTAGGTGATATGCATATTACAGGCCTGGTGAATGTAGGCGGTTATATGGAATACCTGGTCCTACAGAGCACCAGATTGAGCATTGTCTTTAAGATGGCAGAGATTATCTCTGCTGCCCTCTGCCTGTCCATTGATAAGCTTAGAAAAAACAGCAGGGCTGAACTTATGGCCCTGGATTAGGCCTTTTCCTTTGTTGCTGCTGCTTCCTTTACTGGATCAGCCTTTCCGGCGTTGGCTGTATTGGCATCCACAGTCTGGCTGGAACCAACAAAAACAGCCCCTGCTTCAATCTTAATAATCTTTGTTTTTATATCTCCATATAATTTACCACTTGGTAAGATTTCAATTTTATTCTGGGCTTTAATATTACCCTTAACAGTACCGGCAATAAGTACATTCCTTGCCTCAATTTCTGTCTCCAGATTACCACTTTCACCTACCAGCAGGTCTCCTTCAGCCTTGATCCTGCCTTTAACCTGTCCTTCAATCCGGAGAGAACCTTTAGTATAGAGATCTCCTTCTACAATTGTGCCATTTCCCAAGATTGTTTCCACTTTACCTTTTGCCTCTTCCATTTTTCTTTCTCTTCTCCTTTTTCCCAAGATTCTACCTCCCTATATATTCCCTTGGGTTCTGGGGAATATTGTTTTTCCTGACTTCGTAATGTAAATGGGGCCCGCTGCTACGGCCGGAATTCCCGCTATAAGCAATGATATCTCCCCGGGAAACCTTTTGTCCTTTCTTAACAGCTGCTTTATTGAGATGAGCATAACGGGTTTCAAAACCAAAACCATGCTCAATTGTCACCATTAAACCATAACTACCATTCCTGCCGACAAAAGTAACTTCCCCATCAGCAGTAGCCAGAACAGGGGTATTGTACCAGGTTCCTATATCCAGCCCTTCATGGATAGTCTGCTTGCCGGTGAAGGGGTCTTTGCGCCAACCGAAGTTAGATGAGATATAAGCACTGCCATCATCAGCCAGGGGCCAGATAGAAGGGGTGGCTGCCTTCAGGGCATTGTATTCCTTAACTGAACTTTCCAGGCTACTTAATTCCTCTTCCTGTAGAGGCAATTCTGACCGGACCTGATCGATGTTTTCCCTG
>LSQX01208794.1_pt1 | contig 10263 bp, 10 predicted proteins | sample 654561 | NCBI WGS metagenome assembly LSQX01 (sample SAMN04489861, study PRJNA283612) | anaerobic digester metagenome | isolation source: 4 biogas reactors fed with cattle manure at either 37C or 55C with and... | place: Denmark: Kongens Lyngby | collected 2014
CAAAATTGTTGAAAGCTGCTATCAATTTTGTTGAATTTTTCCCGCGAGAAGCCGCCCTCACCGGCGGCTTTTTTTTTCAACAATTTTAGTAGCAGTACAAAAAACTTGACGACGGAAACAAACCATGAGACACTGATTCTATAACTCATATCTGGAGGAATCTATGACACTTAAAAAATCACTACTGGTAGTTTTGGCAGTAGTTCTTTCAACCGGAGTACTTTTCGCGCAAAGTTTTAGCAACAGCGATAAATGGTCACTGTTCGACGACAAGGGCGACAACGGCTCTTCGACCATCGCAAAAAAATCAGAGATGGTAACCATTGAGGGAGCCGAAGTTCTCGCAGTTACCCTGAGCGGCACGGTAACATCCAAATGCCCGTACGGGTATGCAGGCGCCACCGCAGACGGAGAACCCGCAACCATTGCAGCACTGAAAGAAGCCACCGGCATAACCTTCTATACTAATGGCGACGGAAAAAAATACCGCGTGCGCGTCGAGACTAGCGACGTAAAGGATTATAACTACTACGGCTTTGTCTTTACTGCCCCCGAGGGAAAACCGGTTAAAGTAACCGTTCCCTTCTCCAAACTGACCCAGGAAAGTTGGGGCGCAAAGAAAAAATTCAACGCGGCGAACGCGTCCAAAGTTTCATTTCAGACAATCGGCCAGCCGATTCCCTCATTCGAGTTCACTATTGCGGACCTGAAACCGGTTAAATAACCAGCCGTACTACCTAACTAGCGAGGCGGGCATGTGCCCGCCTTTTTTGTCGCTCTCTTGAATTCCCCCGACTTTACCAGTATTATGGGTACATTCCAGTTTAGGAGCCGTGCATGAAACTTGTATTTTTAGGACCCCCCGGTGCCGGAAAAGGCACACTTGCCGTTCTCGTCGCCGAAGCATACAACATTCCACATATCTCGACCGGAGAAATATTCCGTACCGCGATCCGTGAGAAAACTCCGCTCGGACTCAAGGTTCAGGCAATCATAGACGCCGGCCAGCTGGTAAGCGATGATACTACTATTGAACTCGTAAAAGAGCGTCTTGCGAAAAGCGACGCAAAAAAAGGGTTTATCCTGGACGGATTTCCACGCACCATTCCCCAGGCCGAAGCCCTGGCGGAAATTGTGGACATAGACAGCGCGGTCAATTTTGACATTGGCGATGAACTCGTAGTCAAGCGTCTTTCCGGTCGCCGTGTCTGCAAAACCTGCAGTCAAAACTACCATGTCGATTTCATGCCGCCAAAGGTTGAAGGCAAATGCGACAAATGCGGCAGCGATCTCATCATCCGCGAAGATGACAAGATCGAAGCGATTACTAAACGGCTTGAAGTTTACCGCAAACAGACCGAACCGCTTATCGGGTTTTACCGGGAAAAGAACAAACTGACTGACGTTGACGCGAGCCCTTCAAGCGGCACCGTCTTTGAATCGTTCCAGAAATTGTTCCCGCAGAAATAACCCGTAACCGCGGCACGCCACCGAAATACCGAGGAGGACTCCATGCACGCACACAGCATATCAAAGAGCGTTTACGCCATTCATGCCGACGTAAAATCCGCTACCCGCTTTGAGGGTATCTGGCCCATTCCTGACGGCGTAACCCTGAACTCCTACCTCGTCTGTGGAGAAAAAACCGCCCTTATTGACCTTGCAAAGGACTGGGCCGGTTCCATCACCCAGTTCGAGGCACAGCTCAAATCCGCCGGATCCTCCTTCGAGTCGATTGATTACCTTATCCTCAACCACCTTGAACCGGACCATACCGCGTTCCTTTTAGAACTGCGTAAACGGAATCCAAAAGCTGAAATCATCTCCACCCCCAAGGGCATCGCCCTCGTAAAAAACTTCTTCAAGATTACCGAAGGTTTACGCGAGGTGAAAACCGGCGACACCCTCAATCTGGGAGACGGATGCGTTCTCGAGTTCTTTGAAACACCGAACATCCACTGGCCGGAAACCATGATGACCTTCGACCGAAAAGACGGCATCCTTTTCAGCTGCGACGGATTCGGCTCGTACGGAACCGTGGGAGACCGTGTCTTTGACGACGAGTTCACTGCCGAAGAACACGCATTTTATGAAAAGGAAAGCCTGCGGTACTATTCGAACATCGTGGCGAGTTTCTCGTCCTTCGTAACCAAGGCGCTTGAAAAACTCGCCGATCTTCCCGTGAAAGTGGTCGCGCCGAGCCACGGCATCATCTGGCGGAAAAACCCGACGACAATAATCGAACGGTACGGCCGCTATGCCGGCTACAATACCGGGTCCCCGTGCGAACAAGAAATCTGCGTCATATGGGGTTCCATGTACGGTTACACCCGTGCCGGACTCGACGCCGTACTTGAAGGCATTGAATCAGAACAGGTGCCGTACACCATCCATCAGGTACCCGATACCGACGCGAGCTTCGTCCTCTCCGACGCGTACAAGGCAGCGGGACTCGTCCTTGCCATGCCGACCTATGAATACAAGATGTTCCCGCCCATGGCGCATATTCTTGACCTCTTTGCCCGGAAGCACTTTATCGGCAAGAAGGCACTCAGGATCGGCAGCTGGGGCTGGGTTGGCGGAGCGAAAAAGGAATACGAGGAACGGATAGCCGGTCTTTCCTGGGAAAGCGTTGAATCCATGGAATGGCAGGGTGTTCCCGCGGAAGAAGACCTTAAAACACTCCGGGAACGCGGACGCGAACTCGCCAAACTTGTTAAAATGGGCTGTACCGGCAACAAAGCGGGAGAATTCATTCAACAACTTTGGTAGCACTACCCAAAATACAGTATCTTTATCGGTATGGATACCATACTTACCACTATCGCCGACGCGCTCAAGCTCTTTTTCAGTTTCAAGGCCTATGTAATCCTTCCGGCTTTCATGCTGATTTTGGCGCTTGTAGCCCGTATGCGTCCAGCGGACGCGATTCTTTCCACGGTACGTATCGGCGCCGGATTTGCCGGCGTCTTTATCGTATTTTCCTTCTTCGTTACCCAGATAAGCCCGGCCATACGGGAGATAATCCGGATACGGGGTATCGACTTCCCGGTCGTCGACGTGGGCTGGCCGCCGCTCGCCGCCATCACCTGGTCAACGACCCTCGCCCCGCTGGTTATCGTCTTCGTCATGCTGATCAACATGATCATGCTGTTTACGCGGACCACGAAAACACTGTATATCGACCTGTGGAACTACTGGCATTTTGCCCTCGTCGGCGCGCTTCTCCAGAGTATCGGTGCGCACTGGCTCCTCGCCCTCTCGGCGAGCCTCCTCATCGCCATCTACACGATCAAAACCGCCGAATGGTCCGCTCCCTACGTAAAACGGGAAACCGGCCTCGAAGGCGTCGCCGTGAGCCCCATATCCGTCTCGGGCTTCCTGCCCTACGCGGTCACGTTGAACCGCCTCATCGACGCAGTTCCCGTTCTCCGCTCTCTTTCATGGAATCCGAGCAAGTCCCGATCAGAATCGAACGGCAAAACCCGGACCGTTGATATCCTGCAGGAACCCATGATTATCGGCATCATAGTCGGCATTCTCCTGTCGATGGCCGCCGGCTACGACCTCAAAACGACGCTGGAAACCGCGGTCAATATCGCCGCGGTCATGTTCCTCCTTCCCCGCTGCGGCGCACTCATCGCCGAAGGCATGGGAGCGGTCGCACAGGCGTTCAAAAAGCTTATCGAGGGCCGATTCACCTCGCTTACCGGCCTTTCCATCGCCATGGATTCGGGCGTCATCATGACCAACTACTCGGTTATCGCAACCGGTCTCGTGATGATTCCGATATCCCTGATAATCGCCTTCATCATCCCCGGAAACCGGACCATTCCGCTCGGCGACCTGCCGAACCTCCTGTCCGTCATGTCGGTCATCACATTGATCATGGGCGGAAACGTAATCCGGTCCATTATCGCCGGCATTCCGATTGTCGCGAGCTTCATGATCATCGCGTCAAAACTCGCCCCGCTCTTCACGAGCCAGGCAAAAGCGGCCGGCATGGAACTCGGCCTCGCGGGACAGGAAATTACCGCCTTTACCGACGGCGGCAACCAGCTCCGGTTCTGGTTTTTCTACCTCTTCCAGGGGAACATCATCGCCATCGCGGTAATCCCGGTGGTTCTTGCCATGCTTTTCTTCAGCTGGAAAACACACCGGAGGATTTCCGCCGAACAGGGCACCGCATAACGGGAAGTTTTTTCAACAATTTTGATAGCAGCTTTCAACAATTTCGATAGCAGTTACCAACAATTTTGGTAGCAGACAGAAAACCTTGCCCAAAAAGGCCAAAACAGCTACAGTAGGCTCAATAGAACGCTTATTTTACAGGAGATTATATGGTTAACGCACTTGCAAAGAATGATGCATGGCAGGGTCGAAAAGGCCCGATCGTGCTTGTTATAATGGACGGCGTCGGATACGGGCAGTACACCGAAGGCGACGCGGTCGCCGACGCGCACATGGAAGCGCTCGCGAAATTTCATGAGACCTGTCCGGTTACCCGCCTCAAGGCGCATGGTACCGCGGTTGGTCTTCCCTCCGACGAGGATATGGGCAACAGCGAGGTAGGCCACAACGCCATCGGCTGCGGCAGGGTTTTTGCCCAGGGAGCCAAACTCGTATCCACCTCGATCGAAACCGGGGCCATGTTCGAAGGCCAGACCTGGAAAAAACTTGTTTCCAATGTGAAAAACTCCGGCGGCAAGCTCCACTTTATCGGTCTCTTTTCCGACGGTAACGTTCACTCGCACATTGACCACCTCAAGGCCATGCTCGAAAAAGCGAAGGACGAGGGTGTAAAAACCGCCCGGATCCACACCCTCCTCGACGGCCGCGACGTTGGCGAAACAAGTGCGCTCGAGTATATCGATCCCTTCGAAGACTATCTTTCCAAACTCAACGCAGGCGGCGTCGATTTCCGCATTGCCTCCGGCGGTGGACGCATGTTCATCACCATGGATCGTTATAACGCCGACTGGTCCATGGTAGAACGCGGCTGGAAAGTACATGTCCGCGGAGAAGGCCGTCAGTTCACGAGCGCCCATGAAGCAATCGAAACCTGGCGCAAGGATATTCCCGGCATTATTGACCAGGACCTAAAGGAATTCATCATCGCGGAAAACGGCAAGCCCATAGGAACCATTAACGACGGTGACTCGGTTGTCTTCTTCAACTTCCGCGGAGACCGTGCCCTTGAGCTCACCGCTGCCTTTGAAACCGGAGCCGAATTCGACCGGTTTGACCGCGGACCGGTACCGAAGGTTGAATACGCCGGCATGATGGAATACGACGGCGACCTCCACATCCCGGCGCAGTATCTCGTCGTTCCTCCCGCCATCGACCGCACCATGGGCGAATACCTCGTGGCTACCGGTGTACGCACCCTCGCAATCAGCGAAACCCAAAAGTACGGCCATGTAACCTACTTCTTCAATGGAAACAAACTCGGCAAATTCGATGAAAAACTCGAAGACTACGTTGAAATCAAAAGCGACGTTCTCCCCTTCGAACAACGCCCCTGGATGAAGAGCGCCGAGATCACCGATGTGATCCTCAAGGGCATTGGCAGCGGCAAATACGACTTTATCCGCTGCAATTTCCCCAATGGTGATATGGTGGGGCATACGGGCGTCTTTCACGCCGCGCAGATCGGCGTGGAATGCGTTGATCTCTGCCTGGCGCGCATCAAGAAGGCCGTNNTGGATGAAGTGCGCAGAAATTACCGATGCGGTGATTGAAGCCATCGGATCGGGAAAATACGACTTCAGCCGCCTCAACTTCCCGAACGGCGACATGGTAGGCCACACCGGAATCTATCAGGCGGTTCTCTGCTCGATGGAAGGCATGGACCTCCAGCTTGCCCGCCTAAAAAAGGCAATTGACGCCGCGGGCGGTGTTATGGTCATGAGCGCGGATCATGGTAATGCCGACGACATGTTTGAGCACAACAAAAAAACCGGAGAAGTATCCCGCAAGGAAGACGGCTCGGCCAAGGCTAAGACCAGTCACTCGCTCAACCCGGTTCCCTGTATCATCTACGATCCGCAGAGCAAGGGTGAATATACCTCGACCCTCAAGGAAGGTCTCGGCATCTCCTCCCTCGCGGCAACCTGTATCGAGCTCCTCGGCTACAAAGCGCCGGAAGACTACGATCCTTCCGTACTGAACTGGAAGTTACCAACTGCAAACCGGACCGAGAATCACACGGTACGGTTATTTTTGAGGGACCATGACAGAAATTGAACTGAAAGCGCACATCAGCGATCCTGACGCCGCGGAGAAAGCGGTTCTCGCGTTACCCGGGGCCCAGAAAATCGGCGAAACGGTCAAGCAGGACGTGTACCTCCGTCTCGAAGGAAGCCCGGTACGGGTACGCCTCAGGGATGAAAACGACACGATCACGCTCACCTACAAACGCAAGGAAACGAGGAACGGTCTCGAGGTAAACGACGAGCAGGAATGCACCGTATCCGACCGGAAGACGATCGAAGTGCTTCTTGCCGACATCGGATTCAAACCCTTCCTGACAAAAATAAAAAGAACACGCTCATTCACTGTTTCCGGTGATTGCGGCAACTCCGGTGAATCCGTTCCGGCGGTTACCGCGGAAATTTCCCTTGTTGAGCCGCTTGGCTGGTTTCTCGAACTTGAAATCCTTCTTGAAGAGACCGATCCCGGTGAAGAAACGATTGAAAAAGCCCGTAAAAGGCTGTTGCAGGTGCTTGCGGACTGCGGAGTGGGAGAAGAATCCATCGAACATCGCTACTACAGCGAGATGTTGGGGTAGGGCTACCAAAATTGTTGAAATTTATTCCCGTTTCTTTCCGGATTTTTTTCAACAATTTTGATAGCAGTTTTCAACAATTTTGATAGCAGTATCTTAGCCCAGCGGAACCGGCTTATCGTCCTTCTCTCCACTCGTAACAAACCCCATCACCACAAACGCGAGCAGGAAAAACACTGCACAGAACAGGAACATGGACCGGTAGCCGGCAACGTCGATAATCGCACCTGAAAAAGCGGGAGCCACGATTGCCGCGAGCTGGGAGAAGGTGTAGTACAGCCCGGTGTACACACCGATATTGGTGAAGTGGGCCATCTGCCAGAGCATGGGAAAGGAGTTTGCCACGACGCAAATCCAGAACACGCCGTAGCCGAACATGAGCGCCCAGAAAATAATGGTCAGCAAGCCGTTGGAAAGACCGAGCGTTTTCCCGAACGGTTCCAGGAAGAATACGGCTGTGGTAATGACGGCTATCATCACAAGGGAGATTCGGATCATGCGGCGGCGGCCCCAGCGGCTCGCGGCATAGCCCATGGGGATGGCGGCGAGCGCAGAGGAAATTCCGACCATGCCCATGGCAAGCGGTCCCTGGCCGGTAGTGAGGTCATAGGTCTTGATGCTGTATTCGGTGAGGAACGGTACCACTCCCTGATAGCCGACAAACCAGAGAAACAGGCTTACCAGCACGAGAAATCCGCTTTTGTCTTTTGCGGAAAACACCATGATGATGCTATGGAAAAAGGGTTCTTTCTTTTCTTCTGGTATTTCCTCGGTCGCGTCAGGGACGCCTTCTTCAGCGGCGACGCGGGAGTCTTTTTCACGAACAAAGAACGCAAGGAACACGACGGCGATCAACACGAACACGGATCCGGCAGGGAATGCAAGCCGGTCTTTGGTTGACCCCAAAAACGGCAACACGATATCCACGTCCATGAGGCGCGCAAGGCCGATGGTTCCCACGATGGCGGCAATGTTTCCCATGGTATTTATAACTCCGTTTGCCTGGGAACGGTACCGGCCGGGAATGGTATCCGGAATGAGCGCGACAATTGGTCCGCGGACGGACTGTTTTACGAGGTTCAGGAATACCAGCAACACTATAAGTGCCATGAGGGAATATTCGGCGGCATAGGGTATGGCGCCGAAGCTGAGAGCAGAGAGCGGAAGCAATACGAGTATCCAGGGAAGCCTGCGTCCCATGGGTGTACGGGTGCGGTCGGACCATACCGATACCAACGGAATCAGGAACAGCGCAAGAAGGTTGTCCAGCGCCATGATCGCTACGACTATCGATTTATATGGTATATAATTGGACAGAAAGATTTGTACGTAGCTGTCGTACAGGGGATCCATCATTCCGACCGTAAAAAATCCGAAACCGATCAGGAAGGTGACGGGCAGATAGGTTCTGAAGCCTTTTTCCTCTTTGTTCATGATTACCTCTTTTTGCGTTGGTACCGGGATAATTGTGTGGTAGTATATCATGGAATTGGAACAGCATCGAATGAAAATGACAAAAAATGACACGGCGTCGGTCCGTACTCTTCCTGCTGACTGGCCCCGGATACTCGCCCATCGGGGAGCGTCGTCGCTTGCACCGGAAAATACCCTGCCCGCGTTTCAGGAAGCCCGGAGACTCGGCTGTCGGGGCGTTGAGCTGGACGTTCACCGGTGTAAAACAGGCGAGCTCGTCGTAGTACACGATCACTGGCTTGACCGCATTTGCGGACAGCATCTCCATGTTGAATCGCTTACCCTGGCTGAATTGCGGGAACTGGACGCGGGAAGTCACTTCAACCGCAAGTTTCCTGCATTGCAGAATGAAGCGTATGCCGGTGAGCGGTTTCCGCTTTTTGACGAGGTGCTCGAAACGCTCGGACCGGACATATTTCTGGATGTTGAACTCAAACTCGATTCCCTTCGGGCGAGGCCGCTCGCGGAATCCGTCGCGCTCACGCTTGCCCGCCATGACCGTCACAATTGCATTGTATCGTCATTTAATCCGCTCGCCATTCGCTCATACCGCAAGTTCGGTCCCCATGCAACCGCTGCCATATACTGCCGCGACACCTCGGTTCCTTTTTTCCTGCGTCATCGGGAATGTCTAATTTTTTCGAACGCGGACATAAAAAAACCCTCCCGGGAGATTGCTCTCGCCTCGGTGGGGTTTGAAACCGGGGAAAAACCGGTTATCATCTGGACTGTAAATAACAGGGAAACCGTCAAGCGAATGCTCGACGCGGGAGTTACCTCACTGATCACCGACCGTATTCAGGATTTTGTATAATCGTTCAGGAAGCTTCAACTTCCGCGTTGATAGCGTCAATCAAATCTGAAAGGACGAGCGGCTTTCTGAAGAACTTGTCAGCTCCGAGGTCATACAGTTCCTGTTCAAGAGAATCCTCGGTAAGTGCGGTTATAACCATGACAAAGGGTTTACCGAACGCGGGATCTGTTTTTATCCGCTTGCAGATTTCCTGTCCGTTTACGCCGGGAAGCGCGAGATCAAGCAGGACAAAACCTGGCTTCTTCTCCACAAGCTGGGCTCCGGCATCGAATCCGTCAAATGACTGCAAAATGGTAAGGTCGGGCATGTTCTTGTGAACATAGGACGCTATCGCGTTGTTTAGTCCGGCATCATCATCAATAATGATCAATGATTTCCAGTTGGCCGAACTATCGTCGTCCTGCAGATTCTCGGGAACACGCATTCCGCGGTTCCGTATAAACGTGATCAGGTCATCTTTATAGACCCGATATTGTCCACCCGGGGTATTAAAGGCTTTGAGATGGCCGTTGCGTATCCAGTTAATTGCGGTCTGATTGACTACGCCGCACATATTCGCAACTTCAAGCGCAGAAAAAATCTGAACCCGTTTGTTCTTGATATCCTTATTCATAATGCCTCACGGAAACTATAGACCAAAATGGATTTTGTCTCAAGCTTATTCATCATTTTCTCCACTTTTCGTGCATTTGGCAATAACTTTTAACGAAAAACCAACACGATAGAGGGCAGAAACCAGTTTTATACCGGTTTTTCCCCGGCGATTGAGGCGTTCCGCGGCCTTTTTGCATAATTCTTCCTCGGTATCAGCTGAAATCGCTGAAAGAACCGCCTGCCGGGCAAGATCCGGGGCAATCCCGCGATGCTGGAGCCCTGCCTGAAGTTTTACCGCACTTTCCGCCTTCTGGATAAGGCGGTTTCTTATCCACGCTTCACAAAAACGCTTGTCATCAAGGTATTTTTTATCTTCGAGATAATCAAGGGCAACGGCGGTTTCCGCATCGGAAAAGCCTTTCCGCGCAAGCTTGATTTCGAGTTGACGACGGCATTGTTCGGCACGGGAGAGATATGCCATTGCGGCTTTTTCCGCAAGCCAAATCCGGGCCGAATGGAGAAGATCCTCAAATTCATCGGAAGAAAGAACTACTTCGGGAAGAAAAAGCCGTTCGGGAGGGAATGGCAGATATAC